>Ga0116126_1000002_pt1 | contig 298118 bp, 246 predicted proteins | sample June2015DPH_16_5_FD_89730 | JGI IMG/M metagenome (GOLD analysis project Ga0116126, IMG submission 89730) | Peatland microbial communities from SPRUCE experiment site at the Marcell Experimental Forest, Minnesota, USA - June2015DPH_16_40 | ecosystem: Environmental > Terrestrial > Soil >...
GCTGCCGCTGCCCATACCCTGGAACGCCCCTCCGCCCCCTCGCCCCTGGAGACCCTGTTGCACTGAGGATGTGGTTGGTCTGGCCGAAGCGCCCTGTCCCGGTCTCTGAGCTTGGAGCTGCGACGCACCGGGCCTGCCAGCCCCTGCCGATGGCCGCTGAGATGCACTAGGCCCGCCAGCACCTGCTGATGGCCGCTGACTCGGGGTATTGCCGCGAAAATCGTTCCTGCCACCTGTTGCACCTGTGCCTCCGCGCCCTGCAGAGGGCCGGGTTGCGACACTTCCGTTGCGAGCGCCCCCGTTCCATTTCCCGGTCTGAACATTCGAAACGCGGTTGCTATTGATATTTGTGTTGCGGTTTATATTGGCGTTCATGGACCCGCCGCCCCAGTTCCAGTTGCCCCAGCCGTTATTCCAGGCGGCTCCGACAGCCACGCCGGCCGCAAAGCCGATTACTCCTGCAGCAACCGCCCCTCCGTAAGGATAATAAGGATAAGGAGGATAAGCCGGGTAAGGCCAGGCACCGTAGACCACCGCCGGGTCATAGGTGGGCACATAGACCTCAGTAGGGCTGGCAGGTTCGATCACAATGGCCTGCCCTTGGACTTCCACCTTCTGCTCTTGCGTGGTTTTCAGATTACCCTCGGCCTGGGCCTTTCCGCGCAGCTTCTGGACGGTGTCCATGACATCCGACTGTTGAGCCAGGAAAGCCTCACCCAACGTCTGGGTCCAATCCAGCTTTTCGCTCATCATGGCAAGAACTTCTGGAAAGGGCACCAGCGCTTTCACGCTGAGGTCCCATTTCATCTTGTCAAGCGCAGCGTTCAGCTGGTCTCCGTTCAGGTCCTTGTTTTGCTTTACCCAACGGTCCGCCGACACGACCTCAAGTGGAAAGGTCGCCGCTACAAGTACGTTAGCCAGCAGCGAGTCGGGGTAAAGGGCTACCGGGGCAAGCATCTGGTTCAACTCCTCCGGTTTATACGCCGCGGGTGCGCCTGTCTCTTGTCCCAAGACTCCGGATGGCGCGGCAAGAAACAAAATCAGCAACGCGATCGTAGCATGCTTACAAGCTGTCGACCTTTTCATAATTGCCTCTCCTTTTTCAGGGTGCCAATAGGGCTACTCGGGCCGATTTGCTCGGCCCTGGTATCGAAGTTCGGTCAGGGGAAGCGGGTAAGCGATCCAAATAGTTGCTGAGGATCATCCTCCCACCCGCTTGGGTGAGAACACCAGTCGGAACGGTTGCTTCCGGGCTGGTTGACGTTAAATTAATGCCTCCAAGGCTATTTACAACAGTCGCTGAGCGATAATTAGTGAAGCATGCTGCTTCTTACAATGTGTCAGATTATATTGGGTTTACCTGAAAGGGCCTTCAAATCATGCTTCTACGATGCCAGCTCGAACTAAAGTTCGTACAGCTTGCCCTAAAGTTACCACGTCATCGTCCGGGGTGACCCTTTTTTAAGGTCATGAAAGGTTGCCACTGTACGTACCAGAACCTGGAAATCGGCGTCCACTCCATACCTTGGAAAGTTGCTGCAGCTTGCCTAAATGCAGACTCTTCAAATCACCCAAAAGTTCGCATTATGATTCTGAAACTTTGACTATTTAAGCGGCCCGTTTCTCAAGGACAGACATTGAAACTGACCCGCACATGCACTCTGCAAAAGGGGTCGGGCCGAGATAACTGACTAAAATTATGTGAGAATGATCTAATATCATCGCTTATATGAGGCTTAGAAGTGTATTTTTAGGGTCAAAAACGATCATCTAGCGCAAGCTGGAGTTGTTTTTGCCATGCTCAGAGCCAAACGACACTTCCTACTCGGATACGCCTGGCGAGCCCCAAGCCCGGCCTAGAGCTATCATTTTGATTCAAAACGAGCTTTTAAGCCCTAATAAGGCATGTGTTTTAATATTTATCCATAGAAACCGAGGTATTACCTCGGCCCGCCCCCCAAACTAACATGGGCAGGGAATTCCATCATCCGATCTAGCGCCTTCACGCTTCTCAGCCACCGGTTGTCATTTCCCGCCTCTTACTCGCCAAAAACAGGCCCTTCGTCCTCCGTCGAAAGAGTAGGCGGTAATTAGGGCATACTGAGGGCACCTTTTAAGGTCTTTATGGTATTGAATCCCGGGGGTTGATCAGTATATATATATTTATACATTTATCCTTCAGCCCCCTCTCCTCGCCTGACGGATGAGATTAGGACTTTTTATATGCTCCCTTTGCATCCACACTGTTGGGATTCAAAATATGGCAAAAGGTCGAGTGAAATGGTTTAACAAGCACAATCGCTTTGGGTTCATCAAAATGGATCATGGTGCAGGCGTCCTTGTTCATGTTGGCTCTGTTGAAGGCGCAAATATTGAAAATCTATTCGAGAGTGATCGAGTAAACATCGAACTGGACCGTAGAAGCAAAATCGCCAGAATAAGGAAACTTTAACCCTGCCTCTGGCTGTGCAAGAAATTAAATTTCGTAAAAATGGTCTTACCTACTGCCTGCCGAAAATCGCCTTTGATTCTACTTGAAATTATTGGCAAATTACGTCTCTACAAAAGACAAAAGGGGTCGGGCCGAGATAACTGACTAAAATTACGTGACAATGATTCAAACTCATGGCTTATGTGGGGCTTAGAAGTGTATTTTTAGGGTCAAAACCGATCATCTAACGCAAGCCGGAATTGCTTTTGCCATGGTCAGAGCCAAACGACACTTCCTACTCCGATACGCCTGGCGAGCCCCAAGCCCGGCTTAGAGCTATCATTTTGGAGTCAAAAACGAGCTTTTAAGCCCTAATAAGGCATGTGTTTTTAACATTTATCCATAGAAACCAAGTTATTACCTCAGCCCGACCCCAAACCACACTTTCCCTCATTTCAGCCCGAGCGGGAGTTTTTGCGATACGTATCTGCGCGCGCGTACTCGTAGCGAGGCTCCCTGCCGGAAGCTCCGTGTGGGAGGGGGAATTTTGGACGCTCGTTTTTATCTAAAACGGGGGGAATTTTAGGTTATCAAAATCATACAACTTCGCCGATTACGCACCGGCGATAAGCTCCATGCCTTTATTGAAGGCCCTGAGATTGATATTGAGCATTTTCCCGGGGAATCGTTCTTCCAGGAGAGGCATAAACGATTCTTTGCTCAAGGGTAATACGTCTGCACCCACGATTGCTCCCAGAAAAATGACATTGCTGTAGATCGGATTGCCCATCTTCAAAGCTTCTTCAGTCGCATTGACATATTTGGTTTGCGAAGACATTTTCTCGATGGTTCGCTTAACTTCGTTCAGGTCCGGATAGGCAACACCACCGGTAGGATAGACAGGTCTGGGATTTACAATCGTTATGGTATTGCGGTTGCCGAATTCTACCAGGGTTCTCAGCGTCTCTACCGGTTCCATGCCGATGAGCACATCCGCCTTGCCCTTGAGGGTGACCGAGCTGTAGAGAGTTCTTTTCGAGATTTTTATGTGGCTCGAGACCGATCCACCCCTCTGGCTGACTCCGAACGTATCAGCCACACTTACCACGAAGCCTTCATTTACCAAAGCAGCCCCGATAAACCCGGACAACAGGACATTTCCCTGACCTCCCACGCCGGAGATGATGACATTATAGGGCTCCTTTTTCAGTTTGCTCGGTCTCATCGGTTCGCCTCCTCTCTAACTATGGCGTGGGCCGGACAAATCGCCGAACACAGGCCGCATCCAACACAAAGCGCCTCATCTAAGGCCGCCTTGCCGGTTTCATTGTCCACCATCAGCCCCGGACATGCGAACAGGCGGGTACAAAGCCGATTGCAACCACAGTTGTCCGCCAGGCATTTTGAGCCATCCACATGTATCTTATAGACCGGCGGGATTTTTCTTTTCGCCTTTACCAACTGACACATGTGCCGCATGATGACAACCTTGGGGCCGCCGTCTTCCTGCATTTTTCTCAAAAGGGTGTCGGAGGTTTTTTTGAGATCGAAAGGGTCGCAAATTTCAACTGAAGCCCCCATCGCCCGGCACACCGCTTCCATGTCCACTATCGTCGCCGACTCTCCCGTGGCCAGTTGTCCGGTCCCGGGATGCGGTTGAAACCCCGTCATGGCCGTGGCGCTGTTATCGACGATGAGTAGGGTAAAATTGGAATTGTTGTAAACCCCGTTGACCAGGGCCGGCATTACAGCATGGTAAAAAGTGGAATCGCCGCACATCGCAAGAACAGGCTGATCGAACCCGAATCGGCCCAGTTTTCCCAAACCGCTTGCCACTCCCGTGCCTGAACCCATAGCGTGCATGGTTCGCGACTGGAAAAAACCCGGTCCTGCAAACCCCATGGAATAACAACCGATGTCCCCGCATAAAAAACCGTTTCGGCCGTCCAGTTGAATAGCGTTTTTGAGCGCCCAGAAGGTTGCACGATGGGGACAGCCCGGGCACATGTTGATCGGGCGGTTCGGTACGAGTTTGGCCCCTTCCCCCGCCAGATCTTCATAGGCCGAATCACGGGGTTGATAGGTTATGCCCAGGATATCCCCCAGGGCATTGATTACGATGTCGGTGCTAAGTTCGTTATAGGGAGTCAGGTGACCGGAACGGGCGCCGAAGAAAGTGAGATTTGCCGTCGCCGGCAGCAGGCCGGCAGCCAACTCCATGACACTTCGTTCCACAAATGGGTCCATTTCCTCGACAAAGAGCACTTTGCGGGTGGAACTCAGACGCCGGGCGACCAATTTTTCCGGAAGAGGCCAGGTGGTGCCCAGTTTCAAGATCCCAACCCGCTCGCTCATCTTCAGTTCATCCACGCCTTCGATGCAATAGGAGGTGCAGGCGCCGCAGGTTATGATCAAAAGATCGGGTTTTTCCGGTCCCATATACTGGTTGAAGGAAGAGCTTTCGAAAATCTCCCGCGCTTTTTCGAGCTTTTCGTGCAAAGGCTTGTGGAACACTGGAAAAGGACCCGAGGTGAACTTGCTCTTTTTGGGATTATTCATATCCCAGATTTCCGGGAAAAAGGGCTTGGGTTTAGCTTTCCCGGGCAACTCGCCCAGCACCACGTTGCTTCGGGTATAGGAGATCCTTCCCACACCACGCACGAATGTGAGCAGATTGACCGCTTCGGAGACCTCAAAAGCCCATTTGATCATTTCCTTGGCTTCCTGGGCGCTGCTTGGTTCCATCAGCGGATTGTCTATCCACTTGGTAATGGTTCTCGAGTCCTGTTCGTTGTTGCTGGTTCCACCGCCCGGGTCATCGGAAATAAAAATGACCATGCCCGCGCTGCCGATACCCGTCATGTTCAAATTGACGATAAAATCGGCTGCCACGTTGGCCCCGTTTTGCTTCATGACACCAAGGGAGCGGATTCCCGCAAATGAGGCGCCAGCCGCCACTTCGGTTGCCACCTTCTCGTTGCTGGACCACTCCACGTAAATGTTCATCTCCGCGGCCACTTCGGCAAGAGCCGGAATGACCTCCGAGGTTGGGCTTCCGGGATAGGCGGCCGCCACCCCGACACCCGCTTCGAGCGCCCCCCGTGCAACCGCTTCGTTGCCCATCAGGAGCACTGTCGATCCGGGCCTGTTCACTGCAATATTTGCCATTTGTAACCTCCTGATGTTTCATCTATCAAGGACTCGTCTATTGAGCCAGGAACTTATGCGCGATGGATTCCGACAGGCCGCCCAAATATAGAAGGTCCTTTTCGCTGCCGGTTTTTTCCGTGATTTTTTTAACTGCGGCCCTCTTTCTATTGAGCGCAACCGATTTCAAATGCTTTATCCTTTTCTCCGGCAGGGCCTGAATTTCGATAATGCTTTTCCGGTTCGCCAGCGCGATAAGATCGGCCCCTTTCGGACTGCGGACGAGCACGGTATTCCAGCCCGGAAAAGCAGAACCGGCTGAACCAATCGAAATATCGGAGAATTCTGCCGTCAGATCCCAGCAATAGTGACAGCCCGGATTGATATAGGGTTTGACCTCATCCAAGGAAACGGACCTGATGTCCTGATTTTCAAAGTGAGCGTCAAACGAGTAATGAGGCGTATGAGGTATGTCGAATTTACAAACCTGCGAAAGCTCGCACATCGTTTTCAGATATGGGTGAAAGGTCCTTGGAGAAAGAGCCCAGCCACAAAAGAGACCCAGTGTGACCCCGATATTTTGCGGATCGGGACTGCTCTTAGGAGAGCACTGTTTCATCTTGCCCACAGCTTCGATTTGACATCCAGTGCCCACTATTGCCAACCTTTCCGTGCTCTCTTTGGGAAGACTTCGGTACGCTTCCAACCCGAAGCCGGCTTCATAACTTGACCCGGCACACTCGAGCAATTCCCGCCGGCTTCTCGCCAGGTACCCATGGGGCGCCCTATCTTCGTCCATGCGGGTACAGGCGACAACCTCTATCAGCCCTTCTTGAAGCGCCAGGGCGAGCAGACTCGTTACCGTTCCACCGTCCTGCCCTCTTTTTTTGATTTCAGGGTCCTTTGTCCGGGTCATAAAAATATCGAGGACCCGGCCTATTCCTCCTTCACAGTAAACTGTTCCGAAAACCGCCCTGCTTACGCCGTCTATATCAAAAGAGGTCCTGGGGCAGTGTTTGTAGCAATCTCCTTCGGCGCCGGTGCACTTGTCCAGCACCACAATTCTGCCCCCATGAGCGACTATGTAAGGGCACCCCGTAATGCACGCGCCGCACCCAGTGCACAGACCCTGATTTATTACCTCGTCAAACAGTTCCTTTACGCCTTTCCCAACATCTGCCATTGACCTGCCTCCTTCATAACATTAAAGCCCGATGTCAAGCACAGGGCCGCATTTCGGTGTTGTTGGCGCCAAGCAATCGGTGTGGAGGTTCATCACATTGTCCCAGAGTCGCAAGGTGGTCCCGACACAATCGACAATGTGGCACCATTGTGCGTCAAGTGCCACGCAGATTTTGGAGACGATCCTCACAAGCGCAATGAAATTGGAGAAATGCGCGACTGGTGAGATCGACAGGTCGCCGAACATTTTCCCGCGGCCAACCCTCAATTTCAAATTTTAGATGAAAAGCTAGATGACCTCTTGCCAAGCACGCGAGCTTTCATGTCGATTGAGGGCTTTAGTCAAAGTCATTGATTGCTACTAAAAATTATGAGCATAAATCGTGTGAATCTTGGTAAATTCAATAAGCGGTTTGTGGGACGAGGGAAAATATATCCCACCGGCTGTCCGGAGGCAAGGACAGACCAGTCAGGGATGGAGTGAATGGCTTCTTCAAATCTCCCCGGGAGACTTGCTCAATGAGTGCTCAGATTGTCGGTTGAAGAAACGTGGAAGTGAGAAAATTCGGAAAAACGAAGTAACAATGGTGAAAACCAGCGGCAGGGTAAAGTTAATTAATTGTTAAATTTCAAGCATATAACCTACTTTTTATTACTTTTCATTACCCATGAGTGAGAGGCTTTTGCTCACTCTTAATCAGGAGGTTCGGGGTTCGAGACCCTGGCGGCCCATCAGTAAAACAAAGGCGGAAAAGACTTTACGGTCTTACCCGCCTTTTTATTTATCTCCTCAATACTGCATCCCCATCGTAGAACCGGAACCGCGACGCAAATTTTCATCTCGTGCCGCTCTTTTGTCTAATCGAGTGGTCTTGGACTTGATATGGTCAGCGGCCGTCATTTCCTGGTTGCGAACAGCAGGTTGGCCGTGTCCACCTGGAAGCGATAGCCTATTCCGAAAGGCAGGGGTTTGATGTCCCTGCCGGTTTGGTATATCTTGGCAAGATCCGCCTGGTAGTCTTCTTTGAAAGTGGATAGGGGCCCGCTGTAAGTGCCGTAAAATTGTAAAGCCCAGACTGAAGGGTCAAAGCACCTCAACGGAATTCCCGAATCTTCCTGCAGAACATAGCTGCTTTGATCGAGAACGAACTTCCTCACCATCGAAGCCTTTGGCTCGAACATCACATAAGACGCCGATTTCATAAGGGTAACAAACGGCCCAAAGTTCTGCAGAAAAGTAATAAAATGGCTGTTCCGCCGGAAGGTGGAATTATAGAGATTCAGCCGAAAGTAGTAGAGTGTCTGGGGCTGATTCCCAGGTGAGCCGGCGCTTTCAAAGAGAATCCGTACCCCTGGAATGGCGCCTTTAGGGCCCGTCTTGCCACTCTCAAAGCCGGGGACTTTCTGAATAGTTCCGTCCGGCTCCATGAACCAATACTCGACTTCGAGGATACGGGCCTTTTCTCTCGCCATGAAGAATAGAAGAAAAGGCAGGACCCCGTTTAGTTCTTTGCTTTCCATGCCTATGTGCATGTGGGCACTGACGAAATAGTCGATGTTCAGAAGATCGTGGAGCGACTTCTGGATGTCCGCAAAAAAAGAATCGAAGTCCTTCTGGCTTATGGCCGGGAAATCAGGGATCCCGCCGATGGGTTCCAGCGCTATCAGGATATAGGTCCCTGCTCCGGGGAAAAGGGTGTAAGGGTCGATAAAATCCGGCCCGCTGAATGGATAAAATACGGTGAACCCCGAAGACATTGATCTGGCCAGCTCCCTGGCGGCCCACTCCTTCATTGGCGCCAACTGCATCTTGTCGAATTTTTCCCAGTGGTGGTCAAAGGAGTTGGCGGATTCGGCCCAAACCGGGCTGCTTTCAAGAGGCGCCAGCATGCTCTTAGGAGTGCGAATGCCCGCAATGAGCGCGGCGTATTGTTCGTAAGAGGCCTGGCGTTCTACAAGCTCCTTGCCCTGTGGTGTATCTCCGCCGGTCTCGGACCCCGACAGGCAAAGAGTATATGAAGGAAAAAGAAAGCCTGAAAAAATAAGAAAAATCAGGCTTTGCTGCAAGAAATTTCTTCTGGGGATTCCCATTTGAAAACTTCCCTCTAAGAGGTGATATTTGCGGGTTTTGCCAGCACACGGTACAACAGCAGCGCCGTTCCCACAGTCAAAAGACCAACCGCAGAAGGCAACGGCCTTTGGATCAGCAGGTAGCAAAGCATCCAGCCGTTCAACACCAGGTAAAATGCAGGCGTTACGGGATAGCCCCACATTTTGAAGGGCCTTTTGATGCCGGGCCTCTTCACACGCAACACAAATACCCCCAATACGGTCAGGAAGGTGAACAGGGTCAGGGTGAAGCCCACATAAGTCAATATGGCATTGAAAGTCGAAGTGACTGCGAGAAAAATCGCGACACAGGATTGGAGGAGAATGGCATAGACAGGTGAACCTCTTCTGTTCTTTTTGGCAAAAAGTCTTAAAGGGCCAATATCCTCGCCCATTGCCTGGGTCACCCTTGGTCCCGCCATGATCATGGAACTGAGACTGGAAACAAGGGCCAAACAAATCAACACGGTGACGATCCTGGCGCCGCTCAATCCAAATATGGCCTTAGCGGACAGGTATGCGACGTCGATTCTGCCGGTGAGTTGCTGAACCGGCACGGTATAAAGAAAGATGAAGTTGAGCAGAACGTAGCATATCGACACAAAGAGAGTCCCCACAAAGAGGGAGATAGGCAGGTTCCGCTCAGGCTTTTGAACTTCACCGGCAACGTAAGCCGATGCGTTCCATCCGGAGTAGGCATAGGATACATACACGAGAGCAACAGCAAATGCAGGGCTGAAAATGGTTTCAACCTCGTTTCCCTCCCATAGGACAACCTGTTGAGGATGTGGGGTGGAAAAACCTGCGGCAATGAACGTGACAATGAGCAGAATCTTGCCTATCGTGAAAACATTCTGAAATTGGCAGCCGAACTTTACATCCACCAGATGAATCATGGTGAGGACGGCGATTACCGAAACGCCCGCCGCCGTCTCATTGATCCCCGGGAAAACGGGCTGCATGTAGTGGCCCAGCGCGATAGCCGTAAGTGCGATTGGGGCGCCGAAGCCCGCTCCGATGGAAGCGCATCCGGAAAGAAAGCCGGCGGCCGGGTGATAAATGTTGCTTAGATAGTGGTACTCCCCTCCGGACCTCGGCATAATGGCTCCCAATTCTCCGTAGGCAAGCGCTCCGCAAAAAGCGCTCATGCCGCCCACGATCCACAACAACAGTACGGAAGGAAGAGAATGAACGCTCATCAGTTGAAGACCCAGTGTCGTCAGGACACCGGTCCCGATCATGTTGGCAATAACCAGGAGTGTGGCGGAAAAAAGGGTGACTGGCTTCCTCTGATACTTTGTATCATTCACGGTGTGTAGAACTTCTTTCGAATGCCGCCCTGGTTCCGAAATCATAAATAAATATACGCCTGAGAAGAAGATCAGCCTTCAGTGCCTGATAAAATGAACATGCAAATAAATTGCCGGCGGGAACCCGTGCGCCATGGCACGGGGATAACTCAACCAGCCGGTTCATTGTTTCCCATCTGAACCATTCATGTCTGCACCTTTCTCAATAAGCAATGCCGCCACCTCGGTGTTGCCCTGAGAAGCGGCCCAGTGCAACGGCGTCTTGTGGTTCATGTCCCTGGCATTTACGTCTGCGCCTTTCTCGATGAGCAATGCCGCAACCTCGGTGTTGCCCGCAAAAGCGGCCCAGAGTAACGGCGTCTTTTGGTTCACTCCCCTGGCATTTACGTATGCGCCTTGGTCGATGAGCAATGCCGCAACCCCGGCGTTGCCCGCAAAAGCGGCAAGATGCAACGGCGTCCATTGGTCCTCGTTCCCGGCATTTACTTTTGCGCCTTTCTCAATTAGCAATGCCGCAATCTCGGCCATGCCCCAGGAAGCGGCATGATGCAACGGGGTCTCCTGGTAATCGTCCCTGGCATTTACTTTTGCGCCTTTGGCAATGAGCAATGCCGCCACATCGATCTGACCCTCAGCGGCCCAATGCAACGGCGTCTCCAGGTTCTCGTCCCTGGCATTTACTTTTGCGCCTCTCTCAATGAGCAATGCCGCAACCTCGGTTTTGCCCCAATAAGCGGCATGATGCAACGGCGTCTCTTCGTAATCACCCCTGGCATTTACGTTCGCGCCTTTCCCAATGAGCAATGCCGCAACCTCGGTCTTGCCCCGGTAGGCAGCATGATGCAACGGCGTCTTTTGGTACTCATCCCTGGCATTTACTTTTGCGCCTTTCCGAATGAGCAATGCCGCAATCTCGGTCTTGCCCCAGTAAGCGGCATGATGCAGCGGCGTCTCTTTGTACTCATCCCTGGCATTTACGTTGGCGCCCTGTTCCAGGAGCCGGCGGACTGCAACAATGTCTCCTGCTTTAACAGCGTCAAGCAGGTGCTCCGCTGTAGCATGCACATAGGACGTCATCGTCACTATTGTCGCAAGTGCTAATAACACGGCGAGAAAAGCCTTGTTCATCATGGATTTTCTTCCTGTTTCCCTGTTTTTTAGGTCCGCATTCGGCCCCCGGGAAAGGATGGTCCACGGGAATCAGGCTTTCCGGGCAGAACGAATAAAATAATCCCGGTTGCCGACGATCAGGCCTTCTCAATGCTTACCTTGCCTGATTTGCTCGTATTTTCAGCGACTTGATACTACATCAAACCAGGCAAAGATGCACGTATCTTCGTTACTTTTTCAGCAATCTGCCGGCTGGAGGCCACGGAAGCCTTATAATCATTGATCTGTTTGTCTGGGTGCTGAAATTTCATCACGCTTGAATCTGAGCTTTTCTTCCTTGAATTTATCCTGTTTTGCCGCTATTTTGTGTTTGACATTTACGCAAGGTCCTAAACACAAACTCCTACAGAAGGAATTAAGAAAAGATGCCTCAAGGTACTGTAAAATGGTTTAATGACAAAAAGGGGTTCGGATTTATCACGGTTGAGGGCGGAAAGGATGTCTTTGTTCACCATACCGCCATCGAAGGTGAGGGTTTTAAGAGCCTCGCGGAAGGCGATCATGTCAGCTTCGAAATTGAGCAGGGCGCCAAAGGACCATCGGCAGTCAAAGTAAAGAAGCTCTAACTGCTCAATCACAGAGTAATCCGAAGGGCTGGAGAAGAAATTCCCGGCCATTCTTTTTTGGGCGCTGCCGCTGATTTTACTTCAGACTTTTGGTTCTGTTTCCGACAATATTACTGGAGGTTTTGCCCCTCCCCAGAGGGCCGTGAGTTGGGCTAATTGTGGCGCCTTCCTTCTCGGCTCTCACCATTTTAGCGCGTTCGCAACTGGGGCCTAAGCCGGGCCGGTTGAGTTCCAATTTCTGTATTCTTGAGTCATGTCCGTTCATTGCGGCCCGCAGGGCACCAGAGTGCTTGAACTTCACCACGATTGCAGCTCTTTTTGTCTGCACGATTCTTAACCCTCAATAAATGAGCGCACCCAAAGTGTTGCGCCGTCTTCTGTTCGTGTTACACCGATTTTCCGAAAGCCTTTTTTAAGGGCATTCCCCTGCTTGCCAGCTTCGACATCATCTTTTGGACGCACCTTGGCCATTGGCATGCATCCGCCGCAGATTATTTTGGGCATCAGCGAATCCCTGCTCCGCCGCCTTGCGATACCACTTGACCGCCTCGGTATAGTCTAGCGGCATCCCTTTGCCTAACCAGTACATCCCTCCCAGGTTCAATTGCGCATTAGCAGATCCTTGTTCCGCCGCCCTGCGGAACCACTTCACTGCCTCGGCATAATCTTGCGTAACACCTTTGCCATCTCGATACATCACTCCTAGATTATTTTGTGCAACACCATTTCCCTGCTCCGCCGCCTTGCGGTACCACTTAACCGCCTCCGCGTTGTCTTTTGGCACGCCTTGGCCTTCCTTGTACATCGTCCCCAGATTATTTTGAGCAGCAGCATTTCCCTGCTCCGCCAAGGGTTTGAATTGCTTGTAAGCCGAAGCATAATCGCCCCTCTTGTAAGCGGCCACAGCATCGTCCCAACCGGCCCAGACAATTGTAGCCATGGCCAGATGAGCGGACGTGACAAGGCAGAAGATCAGGGGAACAAGTATCAGACACCTTCTGAACATGGCGCCCTTCCATTAATGATTATCTTAGGCATGTTAAGATAAAACGGTGAGCGTTTCGCAGAGCCGGACAATGTGAGATGCAAATGCATGGAGGCAGTGACCCTATGCCAAGACCCTCTTTGCGCCGGTATTCACCACGCCACGTGAGACGCTCAGATTTACAAGTTCCAAAATCCGTAATAGGAGTGTTTTCCAATGAATGGCACAAAACTCGGCTTTTTCGCCGTGATTTTCTTATTTGGCACAACAATCCTGGTTCCCGTGCTCTTAACCGATGTTGCTTCGGCGGACTGCGGCGCTTATGTCAGTGACTACCAAAGTTGCGGCCAATGCGCTTATGTCGGTGACTTGCTCCGTTGCGACGGCAGCGCCGCCGGTGATTACGACCGAGGCGCCGTCCGTGAGCGCGACCACCGCGTTAGTGAGTACCGTTGCACCCTCTACGGCTGCGCTTGGATACGCTGAAAGAAAAAATTGGAGGCTCCAAGCTCTTCAGATTTTGTCAAATATGGTGTTACTGTCTAAACAGTGTTCAGATAGGAACCGCAATGTCAAAAGTTCTTATGCCCCTGCCCAGTCTTGACTTCGATCCCACCGAAAGCGCCGGGAGTTGGCTAATGCTTACCGAAGCAGGTCATCGCGTCGAATTTGCAACGCCCGATGGACGGCCCGGCGTTGCCGATGAGATCATGCTAACCGGACGAGGGCTCGATTTTTGGGGCTTTATTCCCGGCCTGCGCAATTTCACGCTCCTGGGCAAAATTCTCGGGGCCAATCGCCGCGCCCGAGATGCATACCACGCCATGGAACAGTCCCACGAGTTTCAAAATCCCCAGCGCTGGCAGGATATCCAGATGGACGACTACGACGCGTTGCTTCTGCCGGGAGGCCACCGTGCCCGAGGCATGCGCCGGTATTTGGAGAGCGCTGAACTGCAACATATTGTTCTCGACTTCTTCTTGAAGGAAAAACCGGTTGCCGCAATCTGCCACGGTGTTTTGCTTGCTGCGCGCACAATCGACGCCGCCACCGGCCGCTCCGTTCTCTACGGCCGCCGGACTACCGCACTTACCTGGGCACTTGAGCGATCCGGAATGATGGCCGGCCGCATCGGCCGGTTTTGGGACCCAAACTACTATCGCACCTACCTCGAAAAACCGGGGCAACCGGCCGGCTACAAGTCCGTTCAGCAGGAGGTGACCCGCTCCCTCGCAAAGGCATCCGACTTCTTCGATGTTCCCGCGGGCAGTTCGCACTTCCGCGTTCAAACAAGCGGTACCCGCCGTGACTCCCCCAATGACTCCGCCCCGGCTTTCGTGGTTCGCGACGGCAATTATCTATCGGCCCGCTGGCCGGGGGACGTTTTCACTTTCGCCCAAACTTTCGCTGCGATGCTCGATGAGAAATGATTCTGATAAGGCGTAGCATTACACGAGTTGCCGGGACCCAGGACGGAAGACGGATGGCTGAGGACTGAGGACTGAGGACTGAGGGCTGAGCAGGAGCGGCGACAACGCGGAAGGGACAGACATTAAACGTCATGCGTTTGAAGGTAAGCCAAATGTTAAGCTCATCAGAAAGTCAAGCCACAATGGTGTAAAGGTCTCGCTCTCAGTCCTCAGTCCTCAGGGAGCTAAGCGTAGTTCAGTCCTGATACCGTAGCGCGGAGGCCGACCGCTCATTCTCGACAGCCCGCCCACCCGCGAGACGGGGCCCAAGCGCGAGACCTCCTACACCCTCTTACTCTGCTTGCGCCGGGTCCTGTTGAAAATAGAGCTTAAGCTCCTCATAGAGCTCCGGGTGTTTACTTTGCAACTGAACGGGCTTTTCGAAGAAACACTCGGTGGCAACAGCAAAAAATTCCGCCGGGTCGGTAGCGCCGTATTCATCCAACACTGTAGAGCGGCCCTGTTCTGCGTCCCTCCGCAACTTTGAGTAGTCCTTTTGCAATATCCGAGCCCAGGCGACATACCTTGACCGGTGGGGCAGCGGTGGGGCCCCGTTGGCGTAGCCGTCTTCAAGGTCAAGTTGATGAGCGAATTCGTGCAGCACCACATTGTGCCCGTCATGAACATCCCCGGCACTGGCCAGCACATCATCCCAGGATAAAATCAGCGCGCCGCGCTTCCAGGACTCGCCCAGGTGCACTTGCTCTGTTTCGGCATAATAACCAGGTGCAAATTCCACGTATCCTTTCGCTATGAAGGCGCTGGGATAGACAAGAATTGAATAGAGTCCCGGATAATAATCGGTTTCCCGGTGCAGCAGCAGGATACAGGCCTGGGCGGCTATCGTGACTTTGATCTCATCGGTCGCCTCCAGCCCTCCGCAACCCTCAAAATTCTTTTCGGCGAGGAACACGAGGATATGCCCCTGGATCTCTTTTTTGTCCTCTAAGGATAACCGGTGGTAGATGGGCACATTCTTTTCGATTATTCCCAGCCAGGCAGGGGGAAAAGGCTGGTTTCGAAGCTTTTCCCGCCGCCTCTTTTTTAAGCCAAACATGTCTCACCCGCAAACCCCGCCGTCCAGCAGTTCCCTTATCCTGGTCAGCAGCACGCCTGGTGTAAATGGTTTTCGTAAAAGGTTTATGTCGAGATCAAGCAGGCCTTCCTTATTGATAATCTCTTCAGCATATCCACTAACAAACAGAACCTTGACGGAGGGATTTATGATCCTGATCTCCCGATACGCTCGTATCCCGCTCTTTTTCGGCATAATGCCGTCGAGAATGATCAACTTTACCGCATCCTGGTTCTCATTGTATTTTATGATTGCCTCATCTCCATCTGTCGCTACGATTACCCGGTATCCGTGGTTCTCCAAAACCGTCGAGAATAAATCCCTCAAAGGTGCATCATCTTCGGCAATGAGGATCGTTTCGGAACCTCTCGGAAGCGCATCAGGTTCTGCCTGTCCGGAAACTTCCTTATGGGCTGTTTTATAAAGCGGCAGATAAACTTTAAACGTGGAGCCAATCCCACGTTCACTGGAAACGTCGATATAACCGTTGTGCTGCCTGACAGTTCCGTAGACCATGGAGAGCCCGAGGCCAGTCCCCTGGCCCTGCTCCTTTGTCGTGAAGAAGGGGTCAAAGATCTTCGAGATGATACTTTCGTCTATTCCTTCGCCGGTGTCCGAGACAATGACACCTGCGTATCTGCCTGCCGTGCCCCCTCCGTGTGCTGCAATAAAATCCTCTCCCAGAGTTGCCCGCTCTGTCCTGATTTCTATTACTCCCCCTTTGGGCATTGCGTCCCTGGCATTCGTGACCAGGTTCATCAGGACCGCCTCCAACTGTCCGCTGTCGGCAAATATGGGTAACGGGCACTTGGCATACGTTGTCCTGATATCGATATCTTCCCTGATCAGCCTCGCCAGGAAATTCTCCTGTTTCTTTACAATTTCGTTCAGATCCAGCGTCCCGGGAATTATGACCTGCCTGCGGCTGAAAGACAGCAGGCCCCGGGTGAGGGCAGCCGCCCGGCCTGATGCCCGGAGAATCTGCTCTATATTCCCCCTCAACGCGTCATCCTTGGACAGCTTCATGAGGGCAAGATCCGCATAGCCTACGATTGCCGAAAGGATGTTATTGAAATCATGGGCCACACCTCCTGCAAGCTGTCCTATCGCCTCAATCTTCTGGGAGTGGCGCAGATGCTCCTCGAGCTTATGGCGATCTGTCTTATCTTCGACAATAGCGATGGCTCCGTTTATCTCTCCCCCCGACTCGATAATAGGGGCCGTATGAAGGGAAATCCAGATATCACAGGGACTCAGTGTCGAAGTATACATGCCCTCATAGAATCCCGGCTTGCCATCAAGGGCCTGCTGGATAGCCGGAAGCACCCTCTTATCCTTCAACATATTCATATCAAACCATTCGAGCTTATCGGCGCTCGTTCGCAGAATCGCAGCAAATCTTTCATTCAATGCAGTAATGCGAAGGTTGGCATCATAATGGAAGATACCAATAGGTGAGGTCTTGAAAAGCAACCTGTACCGTTGCTCACTCTCTCTCAGCGCCTCCTCCGCGCTCTTGCGCTCGGTGATATCCTGGAGCGTCTCGATTGCCGCTACGAGTTCGCCTTTGCTGTTGCGAATAGGCGTCGCGGCAAAAAAGATATACCGGTCCTTGCCGCCGAGATTGCGATACCAACCTTCAGCGTGCAGGCCTTCGGGGGCTAAGGTTGAGCATGAGCAGACCTGGTAATAATGGGAGAGTTCATCAGATTTGCCGTCTATTACAAAGTCGGCCAGACACGGGCGCTTGTGGGCGTAAAACGGCTTCCAGTGATTGTCTGTGCCGATTACATCGGCTGCATAGACCCCCGTGAGGTTTTCGCATGCTTTATTCCAGGAAATGACTCGATGATCCGGACCCAGGACAAAGGTCGCCACTGCAGAGCCTTCGATCAGGATTTCAGCAAACCGTTTCTGCTCCTCGACAGACTCCTCCATTCTTTTTCGGTCCGTTATGTCCCTGCAAATATGAATCAGGCCAGCGATATTTCCCTGACCATCCAGGCGCGGCATAGCGCGAATCTCAAGAAACATTTGCAGGCTGGCCTCAAATATTTCATCGATGCTGGGCTTGCCGTTGACAAGGCTTTCGTGACCCGGACAGTTTTGCGGTACGCTATTCTCGCCATGATAATACTTATAGCATTTGGCATTCGTCGGTATAAAACCCGAAAAACCAAGAACATTAGCTGCTGCTGTATTGGCACGAATGATATTGAAGTCTTTGTCATGGATCGTGATCATATCAGTAATGGTATTGAAGGTATCTTCCCAATCCTGCTTCCATTGGTTGAGTTGCGTTTCGGTTTTCTTGCGCTCCTCTATCTCCTGGAGTAGTAGCAGGTTCACCTCGGTGAGATCCCCGGTCCTTTCCCTTACCCTGGTTTCAAGGACCTCATGAGCTTGAGCAAGTTGCATTCGAGAGGCCTTCAGCCGGCCGTTCGCTCTTCCCACGAATACTGTCGTTATACCCATGACGGCAATCAGGGTGAGAAAGAGAAAAAGTGTAATGCTATGCTGCCGGAGAGCTTCCCGGATCGAAATTTTTCCGAAATCTTCATAAATACCGAGATGAAGGTCCTTCAGCATCTCATGGACGGATTGATAGTCCATAGGGATTGTCCATCCGTTTATACGCAGCGCGATAGCCGCCGGGGCATCCCTGGGCATGCTGAGAAGGGCTATCGAAACCTGTTCGGCAAGTTGTGAGGAAGTATGACTGAGTTTGGCGAAAGGCCACTCGGGATAGAGGGCTGTACTGGCTGCAAGAGGGAAATTGTCGTGCTTATAAGGATTCAAAATTCGGAAGGCATTGAGGTCAATCTTGCCTTGTTCCTGCATGTCTTCAAGGATGCCTGTCCTTACCGTCCCGGCGTCCACCGTTCTGTTCTTGACAGCCTCGACAACCTCATCGTGAGTACCCCCAAAAACCAGGCGTGAGAAGAATCGATGCGGAACGATACCCTTTTTCTTCAACTCCCGCAAACATGCCATCCAGCCGCCGAGTGAAGTTTCATCGACCGCCATTAATGACTTTCCGCGCAGATCGCCAAGACTCTTGATGTCAGAACGGTCCGATAGGGCAAATATCACCCCTCCCAACTCAGTGGTGGAAACTCCGCCCGGACCGGCGCACTTCATAGTGGCGAGCCTGCTCACCCGGTAAAGGGCTTCCAACTCGACGTAGATTGAGGGGTTGGCTGCTATGAAATCGACCTCGCCACGTTCTACCGCGGCGTTTATCTCCTGAAAGCTAAGAGGTACGATTTGGAAGGACATCCCCGGGATCTTCGAGGAGAGATATTCTGCCGTCGCTGTCCAGTGGTCAAGAGTATCCTGTGTTCCACGGTGGGCGAGGACGCCGATAGTAACCGGCTTGTTTGCTCCAGTGCCTCCAGCGGTTCCGCAGATCATGCATAGAAGCACCACTGAAAGGAATAAGGCCATGCTCCGACCCATTAGCGGCCTCCATTCAGATATTTTCTATCCGATTCAATGCGCGAATGGTGACATATTCCGTCCCTTCAGGCAAGTCTCGACACAAATTGCCGATAGCTATGAAGTGGATGACCAGAAGGACCACAGGAGAACCGAGCTTTACCAATTTTACTTAGCCGACAATTGCATACGGTGCTTTCGCCATTTCTCCGTGGCCTTTGCCGGCTTCCCCAAGCCCGTTGCCATATAGACCTTCCCAAGAGACGGAAAGAAAACCCTGTTTATCTTGAAATCGGCCGATGCCCGTTTCCGGATTAATGAATTCGCAAGGAGTTTCACCTTCAATGTGTACCGTAGTGAAGCGCCTGTCTCCGGCATATTCAAACCTTGTAAACCTGATTTTAAAATATTATGAATGAAATCGCGTTGAGACTTGGGGAACACAATGTTGAGCAAAATCGGCAAGGAGATCTCAAATGAACATATTCAAGGATTTTACTCTCAAGTGGTGGCAGGCGGGTATATTCAAATTTGCCCTGCTCTCCATCGGTATAGCAATTGGATCGACGTGGCCTGAGTTGTTCACGGGATGGACTACCTTGCTGCTCTTGGCCTCCTTGGTGTCAGTAGCTTACGTTACCTTCATATGGTGGAAGCAGTAACAGAATGATCAGATAATGCGCCCGGAACAGGAGAGTTTTTGCAGGATGAGATAAAAATTGTCGGCGCCGGATATACTCTGATTGTTTTGCCTGGCGGGCGCCCGTTTTTTCCATTGGAACGGCTTGTGTGCTCTTGGTATACAGGCCATTTTCAACTTCCATTAAGGCCCATACCTTATGCATGCCTCCAAAACAGTCACCGTCCATAGCTATAGTCCACTGGCTGTCCGGCAATACAGGCGTAAGTTTCCCCTTCCATGGACCGACCTGTGGCTATCCTTCCGTATCGGCCCAGGCAAACCCACTAAAAACTTGGCACCATGTCTGGTCAGCAGGCAGGAATTGGTAAAGGACCTGGAATTGGAACGTTTTTCGCGAAATGATCCCAAAAATCTCCCCGAATCTCATGCCGAAACGGATCGCCGGATAGCCGAATACGAGGAAATATTACGAGAAATAGACACCGACGGCGTGGCTATTCTCAACGGTCATCTTTAACCACGCAAAACCGGTATTGACTTTGCCGAAGCCGAAGTCATGCTGTGGTACTTGATGGCCTCACTCGGGTATAATAAAGTCAAATTTCGTTGGAAAGACCCAGGACCTCGAAGAATTGCAATCCCTATCGGTACGCCCGGCATAATAGCCAACCAATAGTCACAGCGGTAATCCGCACGAAGGACAGGGTTTTGCAAAATGAATAAGGCCCTTGAATCACCACTTCATTAATATTGCGTTATTCAAACACTTACTTATATTAACCCGACCAGCTTATGGTCCGCGCTTCGCCCGCATGGCCGATGCTTTTTCCCCAACAATAACAATAGTGAAGGAGCCGCTACATGCCCAAAAAACTAATTGAGATCGCATCAGAAATCGTCCGGACTCAGGTATCCTTAACATCGATGTCGGCAACCGACATTGCGTCCTCTCTTCGGCAGGTTTTCAGGACTCTCCGGGAAATGCAAAAAGCTGAGGCTGGAGAAATTGAGTTAGCTCCGGATGCCGGAGTGGCAGGAGAAGCGCCAACAGAAGACAAACCCGTGCTCGGCCCGGCAAATTCTATCCAAAACGACAAGGTAATCTGTCTCGAATGCGGGGCAGAGATGAGACAACTCACATCGAAGCATCTCGTTTCCCACGGCATGAACCAAAAAGAGTACAAAAAGAAATACGGTTTCGCAATGCGGACTCCCTTGGCGGCAAAATCTCTTAGCAAAGCCAGAAGCAAAGCGGCTAAAAAGCGAGGACTGCCTGAAAAGCTAAGAGCATCCATAGAGGCACGGCGGCAGAAGAAAGCGGCAACGTCGTCCACCAAGTGAGCTATAGAGATTGCGCCAGCCGGGTATTACAGTGAAGCAAACGCAGCTAAAATTTGCAGATGCCGGTTGTGGAGTTATAGACCCCTGACTATGGAGAAATTGCCATGCCCTATGTGAACATCAAAATCACCAAAGAAGGCGCCACCCCTGATCAGAAAGCCCAGCTTATCAAAGGAGTGACACAGCTTTTAGTCGATGTGCTTGGGAAAAACCCACAGACAACCGTTGTCTTGATCGAGGAGGTTGAAACCGACAACTGGGGTATAGGTGGAGAAACGGTTAGCGCGAGGAGAAGGAAAGCTACTTAACGGGCTATCTCACCGAGCAGGGTTTGGGACGACATCAAGTCCCTCAGCGAGCCATTGACAGGAGAACAGGAATGGTGCACGGCATGTCGAGAATGCCGGTGATATTTTTTGGCCACGGCAATCCCATGAACGCTCTGTCACAAAATCCCTATACGAAGGGATGGCGGCAAATTGGAAAGACTATTCCAAGGCCCAGGGCCGTCCTCTCCATCTCCGCCCATTGGTACGTACAGGGGACGGCCGTAACCGCAATGGACAGACCTCGCACCATCCACGACTTCGGCGGGTTTCCGGGAGAACTCTTCGAGGTTCAATACCCGGCGCCGGGAGATCCCGAGCTTGCAACTCAAATCCGCGAGATCCTCGATCCCATCAACGTCAAACTTGACCATAACTGGGGTTTGGATCACGGCACATGGTCCGTGTTGACCCATACCTTCCCCGAAGCCGATGTACCCATTGTACAGATTAGTATCGACAAAATGAAACCGCCGGCTTTCCACTACGAGGTCGGAAAACGGCTTGCACCGCTCAGGGACGAGCAGGTTCTTATAATAGGAAGCGGCAACCTTGTGCACAATCTGCATGCCTATGCATGGGGCCGGCACACTATTGAACCTTTTGACTGGGCCATGCGATTTGAAAAGCAGGTACGTAACCTGTTGAGCTCTGCTGAAGACGGTCCACTCATAAACTACGAGAAGCTGGGTCCTGAAGCGGCGCTTTCAGTTCCAACACCCGACCATTATCTGCCTCTGCTTTACGTGATCGCTCTGCGCAAAGAGGGCGAACCTTTGACTTTCCCAGTTGAAGGAATCGATGGGGGCTCAGTGTCTATGCTAACCATCCAAATAGGCTGAGATACCATTTGATTCACCTCACACGCTCCACAGACTTCAGTCTATCGTGGAGAGAATCAACCCGTATCGAACGATTCTTGGGTAAAGCGTGGGTCATCGCACGATGAGTACAGGAACCTTTGTCTGGTCGTGAATGACCCCATAGGCAACGCTGCCAAGCACTGAGGCTGCTAGAGCACTTCTACCATGGGAACCTATAACAATGAGATTTGCCTTTGACTTTTTAGCCTCCTTCACAATGTTCTCAACAGGGTGCCCTGTCATTATAACAGTCTCTGATTGGACGCCACTTTTATCACACAGCTTCTCTACCTCTCCAGCATACCCTTTGGCAGCCTCGCGCAGATAATCCTCGATAGGTTCTATTACATGCGTTGGAGTATCCACGGCAGAAACTGTCTGGGCTATAAACGAGCGATTATCAATGACGCTCAGGACGATTACCGAGGCATTTAACTGTTTTGCAAGGTCAACCGCATACCTGACTGCCTTTTGAGCTGTCTTAGAACCGTCTGTCGGCACAAGAATCTTTGAAACCATAAATCCTCCTTTGATAGACTCATATGACACCTTGTTCGAAAAAAAATGCGTCTGACACGATAAGACCGGCGACCGTGCGCGCAACCATGAAGAGAAGCAGGGCTGAGGACTGAGGACTGAGGGCTGAGCGTAGCGAGGACGCCGACCGCTCATTCTCGATGCTCCGCGAGATGGGACTGGAGCGGGAGGCCTCTTTTTCCCCTCGCATAGGTTAGACCTTCCCGGAGATTAACGCATACACGATCAGTCCGCCGAACCGGCATCGATCCAAGTCCGATCCCCCGTTCCCCAGGCTTATATCCCGGCTGTGAGCGGCAATGCAATAGGGACCCGCTAACGGACAAGTAAAACGGACCCAACTGGACAACCCTTTTATCTCGTGCCGCCGCGCAAAAGCGACGTGAAAGCCCCTATGGCCGCAATTGACATACAGGTGAGCATCGCGAAATGGAAAGCTTTGGTAAAAACGGACGCAGCGGAAGCTGAAGGCCCTGTCTGGGTGAGAATGACGCCGGCGTGCGCACCGCCCAGCGACGTAAAAATGGCCCCGGCCAGCGCGACGCTGAATCCCTGGCCGACAACGCGCACCGTTGCCAGAAAGCCCGAAGCGATTCCCAATCGGTTTTTGGGGACGGAGCCCATGATTGCATTGTTGTTTGGGGCCTGGAAGAGTGCCTGCCCAAAGCCTGCCATTACGAGCGGCCAGATAATGTCAAACAGGGATGAGTGAAGCGTCAGACGGCCAAGAAACCAGAGGGCCGCCGAAGCGATTGCCAATCCGATCGAACTAAGCACCCGGGAGCCGAATCGATCGGAGAGCCAACCGCTCAAGGGCGCCACAAGCGAGATGGTAAGGGGCACGGCGGTCATCATAAGGCCTGCTTTCTGGGCGGGCATGGCCATGAGTTCCTCCAGGTAAAAAGGCATCAGGAACATCACTGCGAAAAGGGCAAGGAAGCTCAGAAAGCTGCTGATAAGGGCTGCGGAAAAAAGGCGATTGGCGAAGAGCGAAAGGTCCACAATGGGCTGTGAGGTGCGCTTTTCATGGAAAATGAAAATGGGGAGCAGCATGAGCGCTACGGCAAACAGGCCTATGATTCTGCCGGATACCCAACCGAGTTCCCGGCCGAAGCTCATGCCCAGCATCAGGCACGTAAGGCAGGCACACAGTAAACCGGCGCCGGCCGGGTCGAACTGCTGGGCCTTACCCGTTAGCCTGTGCCCGATAAGGAAGCGGAGCGTTGCGGTAATGCCTATAACCCCGATGGGTATGTTAATGTAGAAGATCCAGTGCCAGGAGAAATTACTCGTTATGATGCCCCCCAAGGTCGGGCCGGCGCTCGTGCCTATGGCAACGATCCCGGCGAGCATGCCAAGGGCCCGGCCACGCTCGCTTGCAGGGAATGCCTGGGTAATCAGTGCGGGACTGTTTGCCATGATCACGGCCCCTCCAACACCCTGCAGCGCCCTGGCAACTATAAGAAACCCAAGAGTCGGTGAGGCGCCGCAAAGCGCGGAACTCACCGTGAAGGTACCGAGCCCCGCTACCCACGGGGTTTTTCTTCCAAACATGTCGGAGAGCCTGCCCAGGGTCAGAAGGGTGCTGGCGATCACCACCAGGTAGCCGATTATGACCCATTCCACCGTGCCGCTCAGAGGGACATTGAACGATGAACTTATCTTGGGCAGAGAAATATTAACGATGCTGGCATCCAGGGTCGCCATGAATACGCCTATGGACACAATCAACAGGACTGTCCATTTGCTCTCGGTTTTTCGATCGGGTTGCGGCGCCGGTCCCTTCTCATTTGTGCGCAACTTGCCCTCCTGAACTGACTTTTTGGGACCTCATCGCCGGAAGACAAACCGGACGCCCCCCACCGTCCCGCGTAAGGCCCAGGCGAGGAGCAGTCCGGCGGTTGCCTCAGCGCTAAGGGCGATATTTGTGTTATTAGGGTACCACTTGCGTGTTTGACAGGGGTATAGGATAATTCAGTCGGCCTTGCTAATGTTGCAAGAGGTTTTTCGAGGGAAATCCCGGAGTAAAATGCTATTGAGCATCCGTTTGGGTTTAAGTTGACACACTATTCACATTGAAAGGAAACACTGAGGACCATGCTCCGATTCTTGCCTGCCCCATTCCAAGGTTTTATCGTGTTGACGGCTCTCGCGGTCAATACCATCGTCTGCGCGCTGCTGCTCTACTTGGTGGCGCTGGTCAAGCTGCCTATCCCGATCCACAGTTGGCGTATTGTCTGTAGTAAAGTGGCTAACGCAATAGGTCAGGGCTGGGTCGGGTTCAACACTCTAGGCGTGAAACTGACCAAAAATATCCGCTGGGATGTGCAGGGCATCGATGCGCTGCAGCCCAACGCATGGTATATGCTTGTGGCCAATCACCAGTCAATGGTCGATATTGTCGTCTTGCAGAGCATCTTCCACCGCAAAATCCCATTTTTGAAATTCTTCCTCAAGAAAGAGTTGATTTGGGTGCCTTTCCTCGGAATCGCCTGGTGGACTCTGGATTTTCCTTTTATGAAGCGAACGGCCTCGGCCCGCAAGGATATGGAAACTGCCCGCAAAGCCTGTGACAAATTCAGATTAGCCCCTGTCACCATTATGAACTTCCTGGAAGGAACCCGTTTTACCACTGCAAAACGGGAGAAACAGAATTCGCCCTTTGCCCACCTTCTGAAACCTAAGCCCGGCGGCATGGCTGTTGTGCTTTGCACTTTAGGTCAACAGCTTCACTCCATACTGGATGTGACAATCGTATATCCGGAAGGAACTCCGAAGTTGTGGGCATTTATGTGCAGCAACTCCATGGAAATCAAGGTGCGGGTAAAACAGATACCCGTCACCACGGAGTTGCTAGGAGATTATCTTACAGACCGGGAATACCGCCGACGGTTCAAGAATTGGCTGGATAAGCTCTGGGATGAAAAAGACAAACTTATCGGGACACTGCTCCCCCTGCCGGCCCACAAGTCCAATGGTGACGAGGACCATTGATTCTATATTAAATTTGTCATCTCCGGCTCTATTCCCTTTGGCCTCACGCGAACTTATCTTGAGTAGGAATAGAGCATTGAATTCCAGATAAGCATGGAGAGACAATAATGATGAGAAAATTTATACATATTTCAGCACTGTTCATCGGACTATTAACATGCTCTATTGAAGGCAAGTTCAAATGCGTCACCCCAGGCGCATTTCCCTTCGGGGGCGGTATCGTGCAGCCTTTGGTATCGAGCCCTCAGTTCGATCCCGGCGAGTCGGCGGCAAGGCAGCAGCTAACAATCGATGAGCGAATAAATGGGACGAGCAGCGCCCCGGCCGGCGGCATTGGTCTGATGCAGTTATGGAGCTTTTAGCGAGTTCTGTCCTCGTTATACCAAGAGTTGCGCCGAAGCCCGCAGGGCGTTTGCAAGGGCTGATTGCGGATCGGGAATCCCTTTGCCTTGCTCGTCCGCATCTGAATCATCCTATCTATAGCTGAAAAACGATTTTCTCTTTTAAAATGAGGGGTTCCAGCCAAAAGTGCCTTTTTTTTCTTGAAAGCCGGAGAATAATCCTTTAATAGTTTATGCGAATCCAATAAGACTGAATAAACTAAACCCGAAAGACTCCTGGACCGATGGCGCTGGAAGGAAAGGAAGTTTTTATGACGTTGACCAAGGCCCACATCGTCGAGAACTTGTTTGCCAAAAACATTTTTACAAAGACCGAATCAGCCCAGGTTATCGACACCCTTTTCGAGATCATAAAAGATACTCTTGAGAAGGGCGAAGACGTGCTGATAAGCGGGTTCGGCAAATTCAGCGTCAAAGAAAAGCACCAGCGCCGGGGCCGCAATCCCCAGACCGGCGACCCCATTATTCTCTCACCCCGTAGCGTGGTTACCTTCAAGTGCTCCGGTGTTCTCAGAGAGAAAATCAACGAGGGTAAATAACCCCCTGATGAAAAGGATATCCTCTTGAGCGGAGGATTCCCCTTTGAAACGGGCAAGTCGGCCGAAGGCGAACTGCTCGTTTCCTTCAAGACTCCTCTGACCTATGACAATGCCGCTGAAATCTGGCAAAGCCTGAGCGGCCTTGTCGTTCGAAAAGAGAACACCTCACTTGTTTTCAATCTTTCCGCGGTCTCCAAAGTAGACAGCGCGGGGGCGGCGCTGGTGCGGTCGACTCAGCGCCTCTGCGACCGCAGGGGAGTTCGGTTTCGTATCGAATCCATTGAGCCCGGCATCAAACATTTTCTCGACTATCTTGACCGCGAGACACCGTAACAGGGGCAACCTCCACAACCACCCGGCTCGGTGATTACCCGTCTTGGCGCTTTTCTGATCGAGCAAGCAGCCGAGTTCAGAGATTCCGTTGGGTTCTGCGGCTCTTTTTTGGCTGTCGCGAGAGCCTTCGAGCTGCAGCAAACCGTTTTCAGGGGCGGTGCGAATTTGGCCCTTTGGCGCCACCGCCCCTTTCGATCGCGAACAGATGATTGTGACTTCCCCCTCCCGACAGGTCCGCTTCTCGTCACATTATAAATGGGTCAATCCCGCCGGAAACATGGTCGCAGACCATCTGATGCGTGATCTCTCTTTTGAAAAGGTGTTTGAAGATGTCGTGCCGGCAGAAAACCCCATGCCTGCGGAATACGGGATAAGCGGACAAATCTATCGGTTCGCTCTCGAAGAAAACGGCTCCCCCCCACACGCCCTGCTTGACCTGGAAATCAGCCTTTGGCAGGAAAAACCTCGTAGCGTTCTGTTTCGAAAACACTTCCATTATCAGAGCCCTCCCCTCACATCAACTGATCCGAGTGAATTCTGCGCAGCAATGGCGAGCCTCGTTTCACAGCTCTCAACGGACCTGAGAAACGACCTGTGTGCAATTACGCAAGACAGCTCGCATCCAGCCGGCCACTGATATGCTCAACCTGCCGCTTGATTTTATTGTCTTTCTCGATCGCCTTCGTGAGATCGTTTATTGCGTACAGCACGGAACTGTGGCTCCGGTTGAATGACTTTCCTATGGATTCGAGCGACTCGGTCGTGTAGCGCCGGCATAGATACATTCCGATCTTTCGGGCCACCGCCAACTCTTTTCGTCTTTTCGAAGACTTGAGATCTTCCACAGAGATTTGAAAAGCACTGCAGACTACCTGCTGAATATGGTCGATGGTCAGTTTGGGCAGCCGGTCGAGCATCGTCTCAGTGAGCTCTCGAGCAAGGTCCAGTGTGACCGGAAGGCCTTGAATATTCGACTTGGCGATTATGCCTATCAGGCAGCTTTCCAGTCGCCGAACGTCTCCCATCACCCGCTCGGCCATGTATTGAATCACCTCTGCGGGCAGATTGACGTTTTCCCCCAACGCCTTCTTTCGAAGAATCTCCATTCTGGTCCTGAAGTCAGGAGGTCCGATGGGGGCAACCAGGATACCGGTCAGTCTGGACTGCAACTCGCTGGTAAGTTTCGGAATGTCCTTTGGAAAAGTATTCCCTGTGTATACTATCCTCTTCCCGCGATCCATCAATTCGTCCAGTGTATAAACCAGTTCATTCTGCACTTTTTCCTTGCCGCTCAGAAACTCCACTTTTTCGAACAGCAGCACGTCACACTCGCTGCGAAATTTCGTTTTGAAATTTTCAATCTTCCCGTTCTTCAGTGAATAGATCATCTCGTTTGTGAACTGTTCCGCTGTTACGTAATGGACCCTCAACTCAGGTGCTTTGCGGCAGATATGGCTGCCGATCGCATGTGCGAGGTGGCTTTTCCCCAGCCCCGTCTCGGAGAGAATATATGCCGAATTGTTGTAAAGCTGCTGGCCGCGCGCAATGCCCCTGGCCGTAGCGAACGCCAGTTGATTTGACGACCCCACCACAAATTGGTCGAAGGTGAATCGGGGATTAAAAACCGGCCCCGCACGCTTGATAAGGTCACTCATTACGACCTGCCTGAGACCTTCAGCCTGTGGCTCATGCCCGTCCACTTCATCCGGATCGGGCTCCCCGCTAAGAATCTGATACTCCACCCGGCGCGCCAGCGGGTAAAACTCCTGCACGGCGCGCAGCAGCTTATTCTCCAGCTTCTCCCTTATCCACTCGATGTGAAACCGGTTCTTGCACCCCAGCTCCACCGTTTCATTTTCCAGCCCCAGAAATTCAATTGATGCAACCCAAAACTCGTACTGCCCCCTTGACAGGCACGCTTTAAGTTTTCCCTTGATTTCCTGCCAGTTCTGCTCCATAAGTTCTTCGCCCGTTCCCCGAAAAGACAAAACAGTCCTGATGCAGGGCGTATGCGCCCCCCGCGCATACGCCCCATTTCGAAAAACCCGTGGTGCTGACATGTAATGGAATAAAAAGAGTTGAACCCCGGAAAGAAGTTACCTTAAACCCCCCAACTGTTGCTGCCAGTTTTAATGCACGTTGTTCAGTTCGTCAAAGTTGATCTTCCCAGTTTTGAGCGAGAAACCCCAAACCGGAGCAGGAGGAAAAATACATCGGGATAAACGGGTGTTAGGCTGCACGAATATCTAAGTCCTTGAAATGAAATGACAATATGTAAAAAATGTTTCCCCTGTAATATCAACGGCATCCGTCAATCCTATCCGGCTTTCGCAAAATCGGCACAAGTAGGAATCTCCCTTTTCCTATCTTTTTCGCAAGATTTCATTAAATGGTCTCATAAAATCGGACCCCTAAATTTGGACTGGCGCCTCCAACCGAGTGTCGGGCAAAGACTTGTTTTGGTCATTCTTGTTACGTCCACTTGACGCATGCTTCAGAGTTTCTCTATAATCAAGCTCAAGAATTAGGTCTGTGTGTCTCAGATTCATCCTGCCCTTTCCGAACCAACCGCGCCGGAGGAATAGCCGTGTCCGGAAAATTCACCAGTTCTTGCCGATTTTTTCCGATTTCGGCGGTTTTTATTCTGATGTTGCTCTCCCCTGGCGGCTTGAGAGCTGCAGAAGCGCCATCGGCTGTGATCCATGATCCGGTAGTTGCCGGGACATGGTACCCTGGAACAGCTTCGGAACTTAGAAAACAGGTCGAAGAGTATTTAAGCCGTGTTCCCGAGCACGGTTCAAAGGGCCAGACAGTGGCAATCATTTCTCCTCATGCCGGATACGTCTACTCGGGCCAGGTTGCCGCACACTCCTTCAAAGCCATCCAGGGACAAAAGTTCGATTCGATCATCGTGATTGGCCCGAGCCACTATGTGCCGTTTGGAGGTGTCGCCACCTACGACTGCGCCGGGTTCCGCACCCCGCTCGGGGTCATTCCCCTGGACAGCGAATTGATTGCCGCCCTCATGAAGCGAGAAGAGCGCATCCGGGACTTGCCGGGCGTTTTCCTGCAGGAACATTCTTTGGAGGCTGAGCTGCCTTTCCTTAAGGTCGTTTTGCCAGGCTTCAAGCTCGTTCCGCTCGTTATGGGAGATTCCGATATTACCACATGCCGATGGCTTGCAGAGGCAATAGTAAAATGCACAGAAGGCAAATCGGTGCTGATAGTGGCCAGTTCGGACCTTTCCCATTATCACTCCTATGATGTGGCGGCCGAAATGGATCAGCGGCGGCTGCAGAAAATAGGGGCACTGGATATCGAAGGGATTGAGCAGTGCCTGGAGGACCGAAAATGCGAGGCCTGCGGCCAGGGACCGATAATCACGGCGATGCTTGCCGCAAAAAAGCTCGGCGCCGGCCGGTGCGACATTCTGAAATACGCAAACTCGGGGGATGTTACGGGAGAGAAAATGTCTCCCAGGGGTGTGGTTGGGTACGGGGCGGCTTGTATTTGGAGACCTTTGAACTACCGGGACAGGGACGAAGCCGAGAAAAAGAAGGTTGGAATCGACCTTGGCCTGACCAAAGAAGAGCGGGCGGAGCTGCACGCAATTGCCAGAAAAGCCATAGAAGCCGGACTCACCTCAGGCACATCTATACCGCAGGGTCTGCAGACTGTTTCGCCCAAGTTGAAGGAACCCCGGGGGGCGTTCGTTACTCTGTATAGAAAAGGAGAGCTGCGCGGCTGTATCGGGCAGATAGTCCCTAAAATGCCGCTGGCGGAGGCGGTCGCCGCAATGGCTCAGGAAGCCGCGTTTCGGGACCCGAGGTTTACTTCGGTCCGCTCCGACGAATTGGGCGATTTAAAGATCGAGATTTCAGTGCTCACCCCTTTGAAAAAAATTGACTCCCCCGACAAGATCGAAATCGGCAAGCACGGAATCGTGATAGTCCGGAACGGATCGATGGGCCTTCTGTTACCCCAGGTGGCAACGGAGTACAATTGGGACAGGAACGAATTCCTAGATCATTGCTGTATGAAAGCCGGCCTGCCCAGAGATACCTGGCAGGACAAACAAACCGATATATATATCTTTTCGGCTGATGTTTTTTAGAAATGGATGTGTAATGGTTATGGGGATGCGGAGACAAAATGGATGCAAAAAATAGCCCTGCCGGTCCATGCAATTTCGATAGGCGGAGCTTTCTGAACGCTTGTTTCAATTGCGCCCTGTTGTGCGCAGGGTCTCAGGTCCTTTCATGGAGCGCTCTCGCCTCCAGGTCCGACGCCCAGGAAATCAAGAAGGGGCTGCTCGGCCGGAGGCTCTCACCCTACTTTACTCCGCTTGCCGATAACCGCGTGCGTTGCGAGCTTTGCCCGAGGCAGTGCGAGACCGGTGACGGAGAGCGTGGATATTGCCGGGTCAGGGAAAACAGGGATGGAAAGTATTATTCCCTTGTTTTTGGAAATCCATGCGCCGTGCACATTGACCCGGTGGAAAAGAAGCCCTTTTTCCACGTGCTGCCATCCACCCGGTCGTTTTCCATTGCTACAGCCGGGTGCAACTTCAACTGCAAATTCTGCCAAAATTGGGAAATTTCCCAAGCCAGCCCGGACGACACCCTGAACTACGAACTGCCTCCCGAGCAGGTGGTCAGCGGCGCCTCCAGTTTTCAATGCGCCTCGATAGCATCCACCTACGTCGAGCCTACCATTTTCATGGAATACATGATTGAGGTCGGAAAGCTTGCCAGGAAAAGCAAAATCCTGAACCTCATGCACTCAAACGGCTATGTAAACCAGAAACCCCTCGAGGACCTCAGCGGATGCCTCGATGCGGCCTGTATCGATCTGAAGGGTTTTACCGAAACATATTACAGGGAAATTACCGAGGGGACTCTGGGACCCGTGCTGGAGACACTGAAATATCTCAAAAGCCGGGGAATCCACACCGAAATAGTGAATCTGCTGGTTCCCGGCAAAAATGACGATACCGATCAAATCGGGGCAATGAGCAGGTGGATCAGAAATGAACTGGGACCCGATGTGCCTCTCCACTTCAGCAGGTTCTATCCCCTATACAAACTCAAAAGTATCGAACCTACTCCCGTATCTACGCTGGAGGCTGCATGGAAGAAGGCCAAAGACGAAGGCCTCAACTTCGTATACATAGGTAATATTCCCGGCCACCCGGCGGAGAATACAGTCTGCCCAGGGTGCAAAAAGCCGGTAATCACCCGTACGGGATTCAGCGTAACTTCCATCTCTCTCAAAGATGGCAAATGCGCCGGGTGCGGCAGAGAAATACCCGGGATCTGGCGTGCCGCATGATCAGCTTGTCCGGTTTTTCAAGAGTGTGGCGCTGGCCGCCAGGCAGCCAAACCCAAGGGTTAATAGAGTTTTAGGAATTCCAAGCACGGGGAGAAAGAATATAGAGCCTGCCAGCGCCCCCGCTGAGGCCCCGATCAGGTCTGCCGCATAAAGGCCCGCCCCTCGCGCCTTTTCACTGCACCCAACCGCAGCGCAAAACTGTCCGCCGCCAAACATGCCGGCAAAAAAGGCCAGCGCTGAAAACAACAGCAGCATAGCATCATGCCCCAGGTTATCGAGCACCGGACCTCGAAAAACTGAGAACAGCAGATAAAGCGCACCCAGGTAAGCAGCAAGACCAATCTGGATCATGAACAGGCGGTGGGCGCCTATGGTTCGCAAACTTCTCACAAGAGCGCTCCCCGCTGCAAGCCCGGCCATGAAAAGTGAAATTATCAGGGCCATCTGCCTGTAAACAGAACCCTCAATTATCTGATAAACAAGCACAAGCACCACTTCGATAACTATGAGGACCGCCCCGCAGACCCCCGTATTGAAAGCAACCACATAACTGGAACCGCCTTTTGCAAGCAGCACTGAAACAAACACGACAAACAGGGCCCCCAGGCCCACTGGAACCCAAGAAGGAACACCTCCGGAAATAAAACCGAGAAAGCGGCCGACCGCCGGATGTAGCTGAGCCCCCCACAAACCGAGTCCATACAGGTAGCAGACCGGTTCGAAATCTTTGTTTATCCTCGCCGGTGGGCCTGCGTGCATGATTGACTCCATGTAAGCCAGCCGGACGGGGTTAAAAAGATCCAGTAGAAAAAAGTCCTGCACGTACCTGAGGTCAAGACGCCGCGCGCGCATGCGGTCTACCAATACCTGCGGGTCTTTGGCAACTCCTGCGCCATCCTGTGATGCTATGAAACGAACGTTCTCGCCCGGCAGCACCAGAATGTAACCGAAAACCTCCCGCAGAGTCGCGTAAAGCGATTTCAGCAAAACAGCCTCCTTCGGGCCGACTATGTCCGGCGACGCGGCAACCCCGAAGGAAAAAAGACCCCCCGGATTCATCAGCGATTTCATCCGGGCAAAAAACTCCACTGTGTAAAACCGGTTCATCTCAGCATTTACAGGCTCTCCCGCGCTAAGAAGAATTACATCGTAGCCGATTGCCGCCCCCCTTGTTAAACGCTTGGGATCCATGCGCCAGACGCGCACGCGCCGATCACCCCCCATTTCCACAGGCGATCTGGGCAAAACCGCCGATATAAATGCCGTTGCCTCCGCATCGGGCTGAACGCAGTCAACGCTCTTGATTCCGGGATGGTTCACCACTTCGCCAACCAACTCCGGCGAATAATCCCCGATCACAAGCACCCTTTCCGGATCAGAGTGCTCAAGAAGCGGCAGATAAGCAGCCGGTTCGGCGCTCTGGGGGTCGGGGCTGGAAAAAAGCCACAGTCCGTTTGAAAATAGCGAGAACTGACCTGAATCGAGTAAAAATACCAGGTTGTGGTAAGCAGTGTCCCTGGATTGCAAGAAGCTTTTTCCCCACTGCATGCGACGTGTCAGCAGGTCCACCCGGTCCGAATAACTAAACGAAATACAAGCCATAATGAGGATTGCTGCAGCCAAGAGCGAGCAGAGAAGCTTCCCGGGGTATTTCAACCCTGCGCCACACACCATGGCGCCGGCAAGCAGAAAGACAATGAGCAAAAGACTCCCGGCAAAGGAAGGGTAGAGAGGCAGGAGGATAAAATAGAACACCAGTCCGCCCGCACCCGCCCCAAGCGATTCAGCAAGGTATACTGAAATCGAACTTTCCTCGCCTTTTTCGCCGGCACAAAAGAGTTCCCAGGCCAGGGCAAACAGACCGCCAGACAAAAAGCAGATGGGGGCCGCCGCGCAGAACCCTATTGTCAGCATCATACCCGGTGAAAGCAACTCTCCTGGCGGGATAGACCAGAATGTCCTTGCAGCGCGAACCCAGACGATTGTCGCTGGAAGAGCAGCGCAGAAGACTGCGAAACCTGCAAGCAGAACTCTAAAGTCTGGTGGTTTTTTCGTACAGACGCGTCCGGTCAGCCCGCTTCCAGCCGCTGTACACAGAAGCCAGCACGCAAAGATAAGCCCGGTTGAAAGCTCGTTGCCGTAGAAAATTACGAGCAATTCGCGAATCACCAGTATCTGCCCGATGGAGGCGGCAAAACCGGCCATAAAGATCAGCACAGCTATCCGGACTGCCATACCCGAGTAAGGCCTTTTCCCGTGTTGTCTTAGAAGGCGCAAACCACTCGCAGGCAGTTGTTATCACAAAACCTTTGATTTGAGCACTATTTTAGTGCAAGCAGGTTTCAATTCCTGATTGTTCGCGAGCGGTCAGGCAGCATTTTTTCAAAACCGATCATCACCAAAAAACCGGCCAGAAACAGGGCGCAAATCCCCTGGATGGGATGTTCGGCAATCTGATGAAAACCGACGCCTCCAATCACAAATCCCGAAACGATCTGAATTATACCGTTCATGGAAGTCCTCCTGCGCCCGGAATGAGGAGCAAATTTTGTTCCAATCATGGCAGCAGGCCAGAATTTTATAACGGACCTTCCATGGTGTTCTTCACCAAGTGCCCAAAAATGTTGAGATAATACACCGGGGATTTACCTTGTGATCAAACCAGGCGCCGGCCTTTCTTACTCTGTAAATTCTTAATAATTAATTCTCTACGACCCAAACTTTGACGATATTTCGTAAAATTCTCGAAAGAAAATGAAAAAATCACACTCAACCGTCGAATCACTTAACAGAATTCGCGATATTATACTTGACATACCTAAAATAATGTGTATACTGGCTTTAACAAAGGGGAAAGCCATGAATCACTCAGTATTTTCCGAACCTCAGTTTCACAACGAAGAATCCGCATTCGCTTTTGTCGAGGCATTGCTTTGGCCGGATGGTCCTGTTTGCCCCCATTGCGGCGACAAAGAGAAGATCGGGAAGTTGAACGGCAAAACTACCCGAATCGGCCTTTACAAGTGCTATGCGTGTCAAAAGCCTTTCACCGTCAGAATCGGAACTCTCTTCGAGGATAGCCATATTCCGCTTAGATTTTGGCTCCAGGCTATTTACCTCATGGCTCAGTCCAAGAAGGGCATCAGCGCCAATCAGCTTCATAGAAGCCTTGGGGTTACCTTGAAAAGCGCATGGTTCTTAGGACATAGAATCCGCGAAGCTATGCGGGAAGGCGAACTTGCGCCCTTTGGCGGCAACGGTGGAATAGTAGAATCCGATGAGACTTTTCTTTGGAATGAACCAGGTAAACCGATAAAGCGCGGCGGCGGGGGGCATAAACATAAAATTCTTTCACTCATTGATCGGAACTCGGGTCAGGTACGCAGCGCGGTTGTTGAGAATTTCAAAGTAAAGACTATTGTCCCTATTTTGAAAGAGAATATCGCCAAAGAAGCGCGGGTTATGACCGACGAAGCGGGACAATATAGAGGTCTCAAGGATCATTTTGAGGATCACGGAGTTGTGAATCATTCCGTAAAAGAATATGTTTCTTTCTCCGATCCATCGATTCACATCAACACCGTGGAGGGCTTTTTCTCCATCTTCAAGCGTGGGATGAAAGGCGTGTATCAACACTGTGAAAAACAGCATCTCCACAGGTATTTGGCTGAGTTCGATTTTCGCTATAGCAAGCGAGTTGCGAAAGGAATTGACGATTCCACCAGGGCTGAGAAAATCCTTTGTGGTGTAGCTGGTAAAAGGTTGACCTACCAAACAGCTAATCGGAAAGGCGGAGAAAGACGCGCCAGCCAGCCCCAAAGAATGATTTCCAAAGACGGCAGGATCTGTTATTTTTAACCAGCGGAGGATTTAGCCTATGGGTAGGAAAAAGAAGAAACATTACGAACCCGATAATCCCGAACAGTCCGCTCGGTTTATTGAGTTAGCCGAGCGGACTAAGGCGGACAATGACAAAGAATTGTTTGAAAAGGCTTGTAAAGAAATCATAAAATCGAAACCAAAAAAGTGATGTAGCATACATGACGTAGATCAATATGTATCGTGGCAAAAGAGCTGTCCGCAACAAAATTTCGAATACTCATTGATATCAAGGATCTCCCCCAAGATAGACTCCGAGAACTCATCCCCGTGCTTCTGTTTGGCGAAAAGCCTACGAAAGCCGTATGCGCAGGCATCCGCAACTTGCAGGAGCGGACCATTTGATTTTTCGACAAAATGAACAGTGTCTATTATTCTTGAAATGGCCCACCTTGGATCAGATAAATCTATCTTTTCGTCTCTGGTCAATCTTACCGTCGCTTCATTAAAGATGGGTTCACTTCGGGCTAACTCCAAGGCAGCTCTCAAGAATCGACGCATGGAGGGTACATCTTCTGCAACAATAGTTGCGACTTCATCAGGGTCGTGGCATCTTCGTAAATACCTGTCCGCTAAGGCTACGCACGCAAAAAATGCCAGCACGTGCTGAAATTGCTCTTTAGGCATCTTTAAGGGATAGTCGCTTCTGAATTGCGTCGGGAGAGCAACATTTCGGTGCGCGATACCCAATGAAATGGGCAATTTTAACCGCCTAGGCACTGACATCATTTGGCGTAGCATGGCCAATCGATCTTGCATGCCCCATCCGTCGTGATATTTTTTTGATCCCCAAATCGTCATTGCATGAAATATAAAATCTTGTTTGAAACCGTTGGGGACAGATTCAAGAATCTGCTTCACCGCCTGTTCGGCAGATCTCCATTGAGTATCGGCATGAACAATTACGCCGAGCACTATGGTGACGGGTTCCTTAGCGGAAATTCCAGCTTCATCAACGTAGATAAATCGCACTGGCCGACTACCTTCAAGTTTGTTACCAAACAAAGCTCGTGATACAATTTCCTCCATCTTATCCCCTTTTCAACGCAAGTATGTCAAGTATAATATCGCGACAGAATTGGAGGCTGAGGGTTTGTACCAAAACCAATCCGCCGTTTACTTTCTGACTAATGCGTCATCTGCTTTATGTTGAGTGGTCGCGGGAGCCACGAGCGTCCGGACAAAGGGTGTATCTGAAGAAGGGATTCTTCGGCAAGAAAATCGAGATGCTCCCGTTTTCAAAGAAGAGACTTGGGGAATTTTAGCGCGGAGACTTACTCTGACGTGCGAAGGGTGAAGTTAGAAGGGTGAAATTTTCACTTTTCACTCTTCTCTCTTCCTGAGCAGTTACTCAGGCATATAAGGCAAATCGTCCAACGAGGGCTGCAGGTCATTAACTATCGCTTCGAGTATTCCCTGAAGATCTTCTTCGGGGCAAATCCTTATCTCTCCAGTTTGCCTGATCTTTATTTCGAGGTCTCCGGTCTTTTGGAGCTTACCGCTGACCACTATTCTTACCGGGATTCCTATCAGGTCGGCGTCTTTGAGCTTTACGCCCGCCGATTCGTCGCGATCGTCGTAGAGGACCTCGTAAGAGGCGCTGAGCTTAGAGTATATCCGTTCGGCCATTTCCACAATCTCGGGCTTTTTGCCAAGCTGAGATATAACGATGTGGAAGGGAGCGGCCGTGTAGGGAAATTGTATCCCGGAATCATCGTGCCATCTTTCGATCACCGACGCCATTAGCCGTTCCACCCCTATGCCGTAGCAGCCCATCACAACCAGGTTCGGCTCTCCGGAGCTGTCCAGGTAGGTTACGTCCATTGAATCAGGGGCCGTGTATTTGGTCCCGAGCTTGAAAGTGTGCCCCAGTTCGATCCCGCGCCGTATCTCCAGATGAGCTGTTCCGCACGCTGCGCACTGATCGCCTTCGCGCACTTCAGCAATATCTGCGGCCTCTGTCCATTCGAAGTCCCGGCCGGCAAGCACGTTTGTAAAGTGCATATCCGGCTCGTTAGCGCCGGCGATATAGAGAGTCCCCTCAGTTATCGAGGTGTCCAGCACTGTTCGGATGCCTTTCACGCCTACCGGCGCCAGAAACCCGCCATAAAGCCCTTTTTCCGACAGTATCTTCTCAGGTGCATATTCCAGATGAATGGCCTTGAGATGGTTGGCAAGCTTTGTGGCCGATACGTTGAAGTCTCCCCTAACCACCGCCAGCACGAGGTCTGTGTCGGCAACATAGGCTACGGTCTTCAAAAAATGCTCTTCGCCGGCGTTGAAAAACCGCATCAGGTCGGCAATCGTTTTCACGTCGGGCGTATGGACCTTATGAATGTGGGGCGGCTTATCGACGTGCTGAGTTCGTACCGGTTTGATCCCCACCGCTTTTTCAGTGTTAGCCCTGTATCCGCAGCCTGGACACACGACAAAGCGGTCTTCGCCGGCCGGAGATTCAAGCATGAACTCATGTGAGCCGGTCCCGCCCATGATCCCCGAATCGGCCTCTATGGGCACCGAATTCAGTCCGCAACGGGCGAATATCCGCAGATAGGCGTTAAATATCTTTGGGTAGTAGATGTCCAGATCCTCAAAGTTGCGGTGAAAGCTGTAGGCGTCTTTCATGAAGAATTCGCGAACTCGCAGCAGACCGGCGCGCGGCCGGGCTTCGTCGCGAACCTTCGTCTGAATCTGATAGAGCATCACAGGAAGATCACGGTAAGAGCGCACGAACTGCTTTGCTATGTCGGTTACAACTTCCTCGTGAGTCATTGCAAGGACAAATTCGCGGTCCCTGCGGTCTTTGAACCGGATCAGTTCCTCGCCTATATCGAAATAACGGCCCGTTCTCTTCCAAAGCTCCGCCGGATTCATGACAGGCATGGTGAGTTCCAGACCTCCGATCGCATCGAGTTCTTCGCGAAGGATCTGCCTAATTTTTTTTATTACACGATGTCCGAGCGGCAGGAGCGCATAGAGCCCTGCGGCTACTGGATATATGAAGGAGCCGCGCAGAAGCAATACATGGGAAGGAGTTTCCGCCTCCTTGGGAGCTTCGAAAAGGGTATGAATGAAGGCTTGCGAATAGCGCATCTTTCCACCTCGTTGTGCTTGGCGTCCACCTGCGGTCACTGTCTCAACGCTCCGCGAGATGTGGATACTAGCATTTATCCATTTGGAGTCTCAACCCCAAATAATACGCCAGGCTCGGGACAAGCCCCCGTGAGACTCTCCCGCCCTGACCGGGTAAACACTTGTCTTTGGGTAAAAGAATCCTCGACAGTCTTGCAGAGCGCCTCGCGAATTTTTGCCATCTTGTTTATCTGCCGGAAGTGATTATTTACACACAATTTGATGTTCGAATGTGCTAAACATGCCGGCGGAATTTTGACCCATTATTGAACGGGAGGGTGCTGTGACTGGGAGCGGCGACAAGGATTTCCTTGATGAACTGAAGGCCATGAAAGAACGGATGGAAGATTTGTTCATGAGTAGTTTCGAACCTGGAACCGGCGGCAAAGGCAAACGCAGCGAGCCTGGTGATTGGGTCCCCATGAGCGACATTGTGGATTCCGGAAAAGAGTTGATCTACTCGATAGACTTGCCCGGAGTTATGGAACATGACATCCAGGTTGAGTGCAAGGCCGACCGGCTGTGGGTTTCGGGGCTGAGGAAGATTGACTTGCCCAAAGGGAAAGTTTTTCGAGTCGAGAGGCCAAGAGGAGCATTTTCGCGGGTTTTCAAATTTCCCTGCCCGGTAGATAAAGACGGGATCCAGGCCGAGTTCAAAAAAGGTGTGCTCACGATTAGCGTCCCCAAGAGTTCCCCCGAATGCCGCACGCATAGAATCGAAGTAAGAGATGTTGAATAAAGTCCAAAATCCGTCTTCTGCCGTTTTATGGAGTTTTCGCAGGTGAGAATTCTTCCCGGGAAATCTTCTTTTTTTTGACACCGGCGTGAAATTTCGTTACAGGTATAGGGAAGTATCCGGCTTCCTAAATCCAACCGGGCTATCATCTCTCCGATCTTTTAGGGCTTGTCCGTAAATGAGCCTCTTAGGGATTGCGCCGGATTTTGCGACTGATTTGGTCGCGAAGATTGAGCAAAACCGCAGGCGTAGTTGGGCTACGCCGAGGATTTTGCGATTGAGGAGCGGCCAAAGCTGGCCAAAAGCCGGATGCGAGCACAAAGGTTTTATTTACGGACAAGCCCTTAGTCGGAAAACTTGTAAGGATATCCTTGGCGCCTGGACCGGGTGATCGGCGGACAATGCTGCTTGAGGGAAAGAAATCGATATGGCGAACGTAATTATAGTGGGCACTCAGTGGGGCGATGAGGGAAAAGGAAAGGTTGTAGATCTGCTTTCGGAGCAGGCAGATTTCATTGTACGGTTCCAGGGCGGAAACAATGCCGGGCACACGCTTGTAGTAAACGGCAAGAAGCATATCTTCCACCTGATCCCCTCCGGCATTCTTCATCAGGACAAGAAATGCATGATCGGAAACGGAGTGGTGCTCGATCCAGGCGTGCTGATAGAAGAAATGGACCGCCTCGGGGAGGTGGGCTTGCGCGTAACGCCCGACAATCTGCTGATAAGCCTTTACACCCATGTCATCATGCCCTATCACCGTGCGCTCGATCTGGCCCGCGAAAACAGGAAGGGCAGGACAGCGATTGGCACTACCGGCCGGGGGATAGGCCCATGCTACGAAGACAAGGTGGGCCGGGGAGGCATTCGTGTTCACGATCTTCTGGACAGCGCAGCTTTTTCGGAAAAGCTGGCGCGAAACATCGAGGAGAAGAATTTTATTCTCCGGAATTTTTTTCAACACGAGGCCCTGGACCCCGCTGAGATCATGGATGAATACCTTGCCTACGGGGAACGGCTAAGACCTTTTGCAGGAAACGTATCGCTACAGCTTCAGGAGGCGGACGCCCAGGGCCGCAACATTCTTTTCGAGGGAGCTCAGGGCACTCAGCTCGACATCGATCACGGGACCTACCCTTACGTGACATCTTCTAATACGGTCGCCGGTAACGCCTGCTGCGGGGCGGGAATCGGGCCCACACGGATAGACAGTGTGCTCGGCGTCGTCAAAGCCTACACAACACGCGTGGGCGGCGGGCCGTTTCCATCCGAACTTCTCGGTGAAACCGGAGAGCACATCCGCAAAGTCGGAGGGGAATTCGGCGCCACCACCGGGCGGCCGCGCCGCTGCGGCTGGCTTGACATGGTGGTCGTAAACAGCGCTGTCAGGCTGAATGGCCTGGGCGGTTTGGTAATCACCAAGCTGGACGTTCTTACCGGGATCCCCGTGCTAAAAATAGGAGTTTCCTACAACTGCCGGGGCAGCAGGCTCGACATTGTTCCTGCAGAACTTGACGCCCTGGAGGCATGTGAGCCTGTTTTAGAAGAATTTCCCGGATGGGATGAAGACATTGAAAAAGTACGCACGTGGGTCGATCTTCCTAAGAACGCCAAGAAATACCTGGAGGCGATTGAGCAAATTTCAGGGGTCCCCATCCGGATAATATCCATCGGTCCCAGCCGCGATGCAACGATTATTCTCAAAGACCCCTTCAATGACAAGGCGGCGCAACAATTGCTCTCAGGCAACATTTATGATGGTTGACCTGGATAATGAATGCTGCATCGGGTGCGGCGCATGCGCCGAGCTATGCCCGGAAGTCTTCGAAATGGACGACAGGACCGGCAATGCCCGCATCATCATATTCGAAGTCACAGATAGAAGCTGCATCGAGGAAGCCATAACGACCTGCCCGGCAGAGTGCATATCCTGGAAGGACTAGACATCTATCCTTGCCCGCTCCATCGTTTGTTCCAGCCATCCCTGCGGACAGTCCGTTCGTGGTCTGAATAACTCGTTCCGAATTACTGTCTCTCCGGCAGGTCTTTGGACGACTCTTCGAGTTCGCATCAGGCAGGCAATGAGTGTTCATACGAAAAGGTTACGCCTTCAACGCAATTCGGTATCCGAAAGGTTGCATCGCAGGAATTGGGTTCCGGGAGTTCAAGCCTTCCCTGTGCTCAGATTTGCATTTTCAAGAATAATTGACCTTAACACAACTGTCACATTTGCGTAACAATAGGTGCATTAAGATGTGATAGATCGTTTCTATAATCGGAGGAAATGATATATTCTGCCTATCGGGACACCCTCAGCGAGGAAAACATGAACCCGTCGAAGATTCTTGTTGTGGAAGACGATCATGATATCGCCCAGCTTCTGGCCATCACAATGAAAAAGGCCGGATTCGAGGTTGCGGTATCGGGAAACGGCCACGAAGCGGTCAACCTCATTCGCGCACATCCGCCCGATCTTCTTATTCTGGACCTGATGATTCCGGGAATCGACGGTTTCGAGGTCTGCAAGGAAATCAAGCGCGAGCCCAAGACGGCCTCCGTGCCGATCCTGATCTTGACCGCGCGCGGGGAGGAAATCGATCGCGTTATCGGCCTTGAGTTGGGGGCCGATGATTACGTGGTCAAACCCTTCAGCCCCAGGGAACTCCTTCTGCGGGTGCGAGCGATTCTACGCCGCGCAGGAAATGAGTATCATCCCAAGGCGGTCTTCCAGAAATCGGGGCTGGAAATAGACTTCGAAGGCCATCGCGTCAGCATGGAAGGGCAGGAGATCGTCCTCACTGCCACGGAGTTCAAATTGCTCTCCGAACTGACAAACAGCCAGGGAAAGGTCCTGAACCGCGAACAACTGCTTGACAGGGTGTGGGGATATCATTTCGAAGGATATGCCCGCACCGTGGACACCCACATTCGCCGGCTCAGACAAAAGCTGCTCTCATGCGCCGACTGGATCGAGACAGTCCGGGGCGTCGGATACCGGTTTCGAGGTTGATATGCGTCTGAAATTCAGACTTAGGGTCCGCCTGCTGCTCCTGTTATGGGTGATTTTTTTCCTGGCCCTTTTCCTGCCCTCACTCTACTACAACAAATATCTGAAAGATGAAATCCTGTCGGAAACCGAGGCCAGGGCTTCAAGAGAACTCACCCTAATAAAAAATCTTATGGCGCGGGAAGATTTTCATGGCCCCGAGCACTTACACGCATGGCTCCGCAAGGTCTCCGATCCCTTGAACGTGCGCATTACCTACGTGGCCGAAGGGGGCCGGGTTATCGCGGATACGGGCGTGCCTTTCGACCAGGCCTCCAACCTTGAAAACCTCGCGAAACGCCCGGAAATCGCTGAAGCATACAACCAGCCCACTGGGTCAAGCTTAAGGTACAGCAATGAACTGAACACCGACCTGCTCTTCGTTGCACAAAGAATCGAGGGCAGGGGAACTATTCCCGGCGGCGCTCTGCGAGTGGCCGTTCCTTTATCCGGCATATTTTATTCGCTGAGCAACGTTGCTATCGTCCAACACCTGATAATCCTCACCGGCTTCATAGCCTTTGCGTTAATAAGCTTTGGCCTCATGGTGAGCGCAAGCCGTTCGGTCAGCCTGCTTTCGAGCGCAGCCGATTCAATTGGGCATGGGGACGTGAAGGTCCTGCCGCAGTTTCACCACGGCCATTACTTTTATCCCCTCGCAAAATCGATCAGAGAAAACGCCGAGCGCGTTGAATCCTACATTCAAACGATCACGGAGCAAAAATCCCAGTTAGAGAGCATTTTGGACGGTATCGAGGAAGGTATCCTGCTGCTCAATTCCGCGGGCAGGATCGATTCATCGAACCGCGCAGCCAGGAGCATGTTCTCCTCGATTCCTGAACTCAAAGGCCGCAGGCCCCTCGAGGTGATACGAAGCCCTGAACTACAGGCGGCCTGTAACCGGATACTTGAAAACGAAATCCATTCCTTTCACAGCGAGGTCGCCTTTGGGGTCGATCGGTTCTACCACGTTCATATAGTCCGCATAGAGCAGTCGAAGGGCCAAGTCGGGGCTATCATAGCCCTCCACGATATCTCGGAGTTGAAAAGGCTCGAAACAGTACGGCGCGATTTTGTCGCCAATGCCTCCCATGAACTGCGCACGCCGCTGACTTCCATCAAAGGTTATACGGAAGTCCTCATGTCGGAGGACGATCCGGAGGTACGCAGTCCGTGCCTCGAGGTCATTTTCAAAAACGCGAATCACATGATCAAAATAGTAAATGACCTTCTCCAGCTTGCAAAAGTGGAAGACTATAATACCATTATGGACATCCGGCCAGTTAAGGTCGATGAGGTGTTGATCGAAGCATGGAAAGCGTGTGCGCCCGCTGCTGAACAAAGAAGCGTATCTCTTCAGAACGATCTCCCGCCGGATGTACCAAGGGTGCAGGCCGATTTCGATCAGCTGGTCCAGGTCTTTCGCAACCTGCTGGAAAATGCCGTGAAGTACAGTCCGCCCGGAGCAAAAGTGGAGGTCTTCTCACTGACGCAAGACGGTAAAGTAACAATTGGGGTGAGCGATAGTGGGCCGGGAATCCCCAGGAAGGACCAGCAGAGGATATTCGAACGATTCTTCCGCGTTGAACGCTACCGGGGCAAAGAGACGGGGAGCACTGGGCTGGGGCTGGCGATTTGCAGGCATATTGTAAGGATTCATGGAGGCTCAATCTGGGTTGAAAGCCCCCGAAAGGACATCTCTTCAGGATCGACCTTTTTTTTCACTCTGCCATCGGCGGAGCGTGAAGAGACCGTGAGCTAGTTGTCTGCCTGCTCAGCAGTAGTCGGCATTTAGAACGCCCTTTTCCAGATGGCACATTCGCCCGGCGGTTTCGGCCGCCTTGGGGTCATGGGTTACCATGATGATGGTTTTCCCGAACTCTGCATTTAGCTGTCCGAGCATGCCGAGCACTTCCCTGGCAGAGTTTTTGTCCAAGTCTCCCGTCGGTTCGTCGGCAACGATTAGTGAAGGATCGGTCACTATAGCGCGGGCTATTGCAACCCGCTGCTGCTCGCCTCCGGACAGCTCTCCGGGGTGATGGCGAAATCGACCGGCGAGTCCGACAAGCTCGAGGGCGGTCACTGCGTGTTCCCTGCGCTCTTTTCTGGAAAGCCGACGGAGCTGGAGCGGCAGTTCGACGTTTTCCAGTGCGCTCAGCACGGGAAGAAGATTATAGAACTGGAAGATAAACCCTACGTGAAGGGCCCTCCACCGCGCGAGGTCGGTTTCTGAGAGTTCGCAGATCGGAACGCCTGCTACGATCAGTTTGCCAGAATCAGCACGGTCCAAACCGGCAATGAGGTTAAGAAGGGTCGTCTTGCCCGAACCGGACGGCCCCATGAGGGCGACGAACTCACCCTGGCGAATCTTCAGGTCGATCCCGTAGAGGACCGGCACCTTCCGGGCTCCCCGTGAGTAGCTTTTGTAAATCTGTTCCGCTATAACTGTGTGCTTGTCTGAGCCGTTGTCCACGTTCGAAAGCGCCTGCAAAATCTACTCTGAAATCTCCACCCTGTCGCCGGGCTTCAGGCGGGTGGGCGGTTTGATGACTATTCTATCGCCGTGTTTTACCGGCGGTCCCGGCGTAAGATTGTCCGCAAAGAATTCGGGTCCGATCATCAGGTAGTCCCCTAGAAATTGGGGGTCCTTTATTGGGACCCATTGGGCCTGCCCTTTTTCAACCCGGAAAATACCCTGTCCGCCTCTTTGCGACACTAGAGCGTCGCGGTGTACGCCCAGCACGGGCTTGTTCTCGTCCGGGCCCAGAGACCGGGAGAGAAAGGCGGCCCTGGCGCTCATCTCCGGAAGGATGCGCGGGTCAAGCTCTTCAAAACGCACCTTGACCATAACGGTTCCACGAGCTCGGTCGGCTGTCGGTACGATCATGTGCACCCGTCCGGCAAAACGGGCCTGTGGAATGGCGTCCAACTGAATTTCGCATGGTTGGCCGGTTTGCACCATGCTCAGAAATGATTCGCCAACGTCGGCCTGTACCATGAGAGAGGAAAGGTCGGCCATCGAAACCACGGCGGCCTTGGCGTTTGTGGCCGAACCAAAAGGGGCTACGACTTCCCCTACGTCGGCATCTTTTGTCAGGACAACGCCATCGAAGGGAGCACGAATAATCGTATATTCTATCAGGACGCTTTCCCGCTGGACTGAAGCCTGTAAGGCCTTGATGTTCGCCTTGGCAGAATCTATAGCTGTTTTTGCTTTCAAGAATCTATCCTGCGCGTTTTCCAGATCGACCTGTGCAGCGGCCTTTTTCCCCAGTAGTTCTTTGAGCCGCCTGAAATTGGCTTCAGCGGTCCAGAGTTCAGTCTCCGCGCGTGTCAGATCGAACTTCGCCACTACGAGCTGCGCCTCGGCCTGCGCTTTTTCCGCTTTAATATCGTCGCTGTCCAACCTTGCGATCACGTCCCCTTCCTTTACGACGCTGCCTTCCTGGACCCCCAGATAGACGATCCGGCCGGTCCCCTTGGATGCGACCGAGGCTTTCCGCTGGGCGACCACATAGCCGCTCGCATTGAATTGGGTTATTACCTGCGAGGGATAAACCCAGTCCGCGCCGGCCGTGCGAACATTTGTCGCCGAAGTGAGAAGGCCCGCTTGAAACAGATACAACACAACGCCTGCTGCTGACGCGGCAATGATGATCCACAAGGTCCCAAGCTTCCTGCGGGCAACCGAGAATTGCTCGGAGTCAGCAATTTTGAGGCCGGAAATTTTCTGGACGTCCATTTTCACCACCAAAAAAAGTCTTCCATTCCAGAGGCCATTCAGCCGAAGAGATTAAATATCTCAACACAATTGTCTGCGCGATGGACACTGGAGGGTGCATTATCGACCTGCAGCCGGTTTAAATCAACCAATTCCCGGCTGGCGGCCGCGCGCCTTGGCGGTCGCCGCTCAGGTCCTTTTATCATTTGTTTGCCGCGATGCAAACAGAAGCATGTGGTCCCTGAACTGTCCAAACCAGGGCGAGCACCCGATCCCCGATAGCCGTGACAAACTGTCTTTAAACATCCCTTCGGCCTCTTCCTGGGTTAGGCCTTCACTCACCTGGTAATCGTAGGCTATTGAAGCCGGATCTCTTTGAGGCCGGTCGATTATACGCTTTACCCCATAGCGTTCAGGGTTGAGAAAGACGTCCGAGCCCTCTAGCAAAATGAACCGGGAACGCGAAAGAGCATGAACCGACTCTTTGCATGACTCCAGCAAATCAAGAGTGCCCTGCCATTCAGCCCTGGTTTCGGTCGGAAAGCCGAATATTGAGAACACCAGGTTCCATACGCCTGCTTCCCTGGCGGAGTTGAGAATGGCGGGAATCTTTTGCGCGCTTGTCCCCTTGCGCATGAGGTCCAGCACACGCTGGCTTGCCGATTCAAGGCCCCACATCAGCAGGCGCAGACCTGCCCGGTGAGCTTTTTCGAGCCCTCCGGGCGAAAAGCCCGACGGCCTGGCGTAAGCTGAAAAATAGACCCGAGCGGTTCTTCGGATAAGATTCGCAGCAATCCGGTCCATACGGCGCGGGTGGATCATCTCGTCAACAAGGCAGAAATGCCTGACACCATACTTTTCCTGGAGCGCGGAAAGCCTCTCCGACGTGTTGGCCGCATCTTCTTCACGGTAGTCCAGATAGGTCTTTTGATGAGTACAAAATGCGCAGCGCCTCCAGGAGCAGCCGCGTGAAGCCATATATGGCAAGACAGGAATCGGCGAGTGGTACTGGTCTAAAGGAAAATCGGAAAAGTCCGGGGCAGGCAGACTATTAAGGTCGAACCCGGCCCCTGGCGGGTTTTTCACCTCTTTGCCGTCTTCCATATGAAGAAGGCCCGGTACTTGGCAAAGGACCTCGGGCAAGCGGGCCTCAGCGCCCCGCTGTTCTTCGCCCGCGGCGATTTTGTAAGCGGGCAAACTGGCTGAGGCGCCTAGCCTCCCGCTGCCTGCGGCCAAAACTTTCGCCAGGGATTCCAGCCCCCTCTCCCCCTCCCCCACAATGAGGTAGTCGATAAGCTTGCCGGTGTCCACTTCCCTTACCTCACCGCCCGTATAGACAGGCAGAGATCCTGAGAGCAGCCGCCCCGGATCGGGCATAACGGAAAAAGTAGCCCCGCCGAAGACGATTTTCACTCCAATGGTGCGCGCCGATTTTGCGGGGTTGGGCGGGTGGGCTGCGCAATCCGGCCGCGGCGGCTCGCCGCTCGATTTGAAAAGCTTTGCTAGCGCCATCGCAAAAAAAAGCTGCTGGCTGAAAAGGATTGAAAACCCTATAAGGTCAGGTCTAAAAGCTTTCAGCGGCTCTATCAGCTCCTCGAAAAACCTGTTTACCAGCGGCGGGTTCGCCAACCCGATAAGAATCTTCCTTGCAAAATTATCGAAAAGCCCGTTGAGAACCGAACTAAAGCCTGCATAGATCCTTGCCTGTTCGTTGTATAAGGCCAGATCGAAAAACCTGTGAACGCCCTGCTTGCCGCAAAAAAAAAGTCTTGCCTCCGCCGTCTTTTGGGCAGTCGTTTCGAAGTCCATATTCTGGATGCGCATCCGCAGCCGCCCATCGCTGAGCCAGTGGAACGCCTGCTCGAAATAGGCCAGATTTAAGTCGAAATTTCGCACCTCAACATTTGCTGATGTTTCAAGATAGGCTTTGAGATCTGCGATCCCAAGAGGCGGGCTTGTCGGCGGCATGGCCGGTGGAAATATCAGAGCTATTCGCATAGCCTTGCGCGTTTGATCGACGGTCATACTATCCCTGAGATAAACTTAGGTGCAGTCAATATACGGTATTCATACAAAAAAAGCTCTATTTTGCTTATTCGCCGCCCGCCGGTCATGCCAGCCCGGGGCCGGCCCAAAAATTATGCGAACGTTTTTAGGCAATGTTGACACGACTAATCAGCAGTCTTACCTTGTGGCTGCTAACCATTTTGCTCAACAATCAACAGGAGGTTGAATATGGCCGTTTTCAGGTACCCAAACTGGCGCTGGCCTGATGTCTCCAACGCTCTGGAAGACGTTGAGAGAGCTCGCAGACACATGGACCGGCTTCTCTCTGTTTTTACCGGAGGCGCTTCCGGCCCGGCATCTTCGGGCGTTTTCCCGCCCCTTATCGTAGCCGAGGACGGAGACACAATTTACGTTGAAGCTGAAATCACGGGCATCAAAGCTGAAGACCTGGACATCTCGGTCGTTGGCAGGACCCTCACCTTGAGTGGCGAACGCAAGCCCGAAGAGACCCAGGACGTCTGTTACCACCGCAGGGAACGCAAGTGGGGCAGTTTCCGCAAGGCGCTCAATCTGCCGGATGACGTGAATCCGGATGCTATCCAGGCCGAATGCAAAAATGGCATGCTGAAGCTCGTTCTGCCCAAGTCCGAGCATGCGAAGCCCCGTAAGATAACCATCAAAAGCGAATAGGGAACCGTTGGAAGAGGAGGTTTATATGACTGACACGGATTTGCAGATAGAGGAAAAAAAGGAGGCCCAGGCGACCGGAGAAAGCACTCGCAACGTCCCCGTTTTTATCCCGGCCGTAGACATATATGAATCGGAAAATGCCCTGACACTGGTTGCCGACATGCCGGGCGTCCCGCTCGACAGCGTCGACATAGACCTGGATTCCGACCAGCTCACAATCCGGGGAAAAGTGCCTCAGCAGGAGGAGAAGGGCAAGGTGATCTTAAAGGAGTATACGTTCGGCGATTACTACAGACAGTTTACTCTGTCCAGCGACATCGACCGTGAGAAGATTCAGGCATCGATGAAAGACGGCGTGCTTAAGCTGGTGATGCCAAAGGCTGAGGCTGCGAAGCCCAGAAAAATAACCGTAAAGTCTTCATGAGAGCGGATAAGCCTTACCAAAAGCCAAACTCAGCCCAACTCTTTCCCCCTGGCCCATGGGACCGGGGGGAAAGAAAAAAATCTACCGGAAAACCGTCCCAGGGTGATTGATATCTGATAAAAACCATCGTAGGAGTGATCAAGCACCCAGAACGGCAACAATCTTTTCCTTTAACATTTTTTTGTCATCGTCGGACAGAATGGGGGCAGGCGGCGCCTTTTCGTGAAGACGTCCCTCGATTCTTTGGGCCAGGTGCAACAGGATCTCAGCAGGCTCGGCCTGTGGTTTGTCCTCTATGACGGGGGTGAGCGGAGCAGGGATTTCCTGGCTCACCTCGCCCGGCACCTCTTCTATTGCCTCTGCTTTGAAACTATCCCGTTCGGAAACTTCTTCTATTGGTGGCAAGGCAGGCTCGAGACGGTCGATCTCAAGGGATGGGGCGACCTCTGCCTCGGCGGAACCGAGGGCAATGAACGCCTCGTAAATCCTCGCATATTCGCCGGCGCTTTTTGTATTGTCCGAAAATGCGGCGAACTTCGAAAGCAGTTTGAAGGCCATGACATTTTTGCGAATATCCTCGACCGCAGCGAGCAGAATCCGTTCGGATTCATGGACATCGCCCATTTCCATTAGCGCCCGCCCGAGCAGCACCCGAGACCCCAGGTGATCGGGATGAAAAATCAGGCCCTTTCTGCAGACCTCAGCGGCTTCCTCCCATTGGCCGTCGGCGCACAATAGTTCCGCCAGGGAGGCGAAGACCCGCGATCTTCGATCCTCTTTCAACATTTGCCTATAAGTTTTGATGTTATCAGCCGAATCTGCCACTTTACCCTCCGTAAAAAAACCAGACATGCGGACGTCAGCACGGTTGATTATCTCAGCAATCTAACTGGAAAACAATCGTTACGGACGACAGATATCGGAAATAGAAGCCGGCGACAAATCTTTCCTCCACCAGCCGCCCTCATCCCTACCCAGAGACTTCCGCCCTCAGTCTGTTTGCTTCGAGGTGGGCAAGCCTCAGTGGTTCGGGTATCCGGTAGCGTCGAAGACAGCGCGATATGAGCCACTCTGAAGATGCAATGTCCGATAGGTGGCCCGGAGAGATATAGATGGGCTTTACGCCGTCCCTGGAGCAAAAGACGCTTCCGACCTGTTCCCCTTTGACGAGGAGCGGTTTGCTCGATCCTTTTCTCAGGGTCAGGCTCTCGTGGACCCCGCAGAGCCTGCTCTTGGCGCACCCTACAGTGGGTATTCCAAGGCAAAGTCCAAGATGCGCGGCAAACCCCAGCTTTCTGGGGTGCGCGATTCCCTGCCCGTCACAGAGAAGGACATCGGGCTTTTGCCTGATTGTCCGATATGCCTGGATAAGGGGCGGGACTTCCCGAAATGAGAGCAGACCCGGCACATAAGGGAAACGCACCCTGCATGCATGATGCACGGACTCGACCAAATCGAGGCCGGGCCAACTCAATGAGACAATGACGGCAAAAAGCAGGCCTGTATGCCTGCAATACGATATATCTGCGGCCCCGATGATTTTTAATGCGGTGGGAAGAGGCTGTATCCGTACCTGCGCAGCCAGCGTCTTCTGGAGTGCTATGGCTTCTTTAACCGAGAGTGTCCAGCTATGCGGTTCCAAACCCAAACCTGATGAGCAGCACTTAGGACAGAAGGCAATGGACGAAGAACTGATTTCAGTACACCGTCTTCCGCTTCCCGCTGCCCGCTCCTCGCTGTTTCTAACTGCACCTCGAAAATCCGCACGACCGGCAGACGATGCATCCGCCCTCGTGTTCCACCGCGCCGCCGCAGTCCGGGCAAGCGCCCATCTGGTCGGCCAAGCCGGTGTCTATGTTGGCATGGGCGTATTGTTTGAGTACTTTGGCTATGCCGTCCGAGCAGGAAACGACCTGCTCCCCGTTTCTCCAGGTCGGCGATGGGCACCGGATCCCTACAAGCTGCTTTATTACCGACTCTACCTTGACGCCCGAGCGCAGGGCAAGAGATATAAGTCTGCTTGTCGCCTCGATCTGGGAGTAAGCGCAGCCCCCCGCCTTGCCCATCTGAGCGAAAACCTCGCAAAATCCGTATTCGTCCGAGTTGATGGTCACGTAAAGCTTCCCGCAGCCCGTGTTTACGCGCTCAGTAATGCCCTTGGTCACATCCGGGCGCGGGCGCGGCTCAACCTGCGGGTATTGGGGCTTGCGCTGGATATTGAGCACCTGCGCCTCGCGGCTGCCGTCGCGGTAGATTGTCAGTCCCTTGCAGCCGAGCTCGAACGCTGAAATATAGGCCTGGTAGACCTCTTCAGGGGAGGCGGAAAACGGGAAATTGATGGTTTTGCTCACAGCATTGTCGGTATGTTTCTGGAATGCCGCCTGGATGCTGATATGCCAGGATGGTTCCACGTCGTGGGACACCACGAACACACGCCGCACATCCTCCGGAATTTCGGCAAAATCCTTGATGCTGCCCTTTTGGGCTATCCGTTTCATAAGCTCTTCGGAATAAAATCCGCGCTCCTGAGCGATTTTCCGGAATAAAGGATGCGTTTCCACCAGTTCTTCGCCATCCAGCACCTTGCGCACGAAACTGATCGCAAAAATCGGTTCGATTCCGCTCGAGCACCCCGCGATGATGCTGATGGTCCCGGTGGGCGCTATTGTCGTCGTCGTGGCGTGCCTCATGAAGGGAGTATCGAGTGAGTCGTAAACTGAACCAGCGTAGTTGGGGAAATTGCCCCGAATCTTACCCATAGAAGCGGATGCGGCCTTGGATTCCTTCTGGATAAAGCCCATCAGCGCTTCGGCGGTCTCAACCGCCTCCTTGGAATTGTAAGGTATGCCCAGGGCTATAAGAAGGTCTGCAAACCCCATGACGCCAAGCCCTATCTTGCGGTTTGCCCTCGTGAGGTCCTCGATTTTTGCAAGCGGGTACCTGTTGGCCTCGATGACGTTATCCAGAAAATGGACCACGCCCCACACAACGGTCCGAAGGCGCTCGTAATCAATATGTCCGTCGGCGTACATGTTGGCCAGGTTGATCGAGCCGAGATTGCAGGACTCATAAGGAAGCAGAGGCTGTTCACCGCAGGGATTGGTGCTCTCGATCAGGCCGATCTTAGGCGTAGGATTGTCCCGGTTCATGGCGTCAATAAAGATGATCCCGGGTTCGCCGTTTTTCCAGGCAGACTGAACTATTTTATCGAAAACATCGCGCGCGGACAGCTTTTCGACTTCCTCGCCCGTGCGGGGGTTGACCAGAGGGTAATCCGAACCTGTTTCGACTGCGTGCATGAAAGCATCGGTAACCGCAACCGAGATGTTGAAATTTGTCATCCGGAGGTTGTCGGTCTTACAGGTTATGAATCTCAGGATATCAGGATGGTCCACGCGCAGAATGCCCATGTTTGCGCCCCGGCGGGTACCGCCCTGTTTTATCGTCTCGGTGGCCACGTCAAAAACCGACATGAAGGAAACCGGACCGCTGGCAACGCCCTGGGTGGACAACACCTTATCGCTTTCCGGGCGGATTCTTGAAAAGGAAAACCCGGTGCCGCCCCCGCTTTTATGGATCATTGCGGCATGTTTTATCGCCTCGAAAATGCTGTCGATGGAATCAGCGACGGGAAGCACGAAGCAGGCGGACAGCTGTCCCAATTGCCGGCCTGCGTTCATCAGAGTAGGAGAATTAGGCATGAAATCCAGTGAAGTCATGAGACCTAAAAAGTTGCGCGCCGTTTCTTGGACTTTATCGGGTCCCTCGTACAGAGCATCGGGCTGGGCTATAGCCAGGGCCACCCGCCTGAAAAGCTCCTCGGGACTTTCGGACGGCCGGCCAGTGTCGTCTTTGATCAAATAGCGCTTCTTTAGGACAATTTGCGCATTCTCCGTAAGCTCTAGAGCCATCTGTCCCGCCATCGAGGATTTTTGGGGTCCCGCGCCGTAGTTTTCGTCAACAGAGGAGGATACTGGGTAAGCCTCCAGATTCTCCATAATCTTATCCTTTTTTTAACGTTTTAGGAATGCTTCGGAAGGAAATTTCAGCCCGTGTCGATACCCTAATACCGAAAAAAAGGAGGAGCAGTCAAACATGGAAATGGGCGGATTCCAAAGGATTGCGGGGAAAAAAAGCGGATTAGCGTTTTAAGCACGATTATCTGCGAAAATAAGACAATATCTGCCGATAGCTCGTATCTACCCGGAAACACTCGATTAGAATTCCATGCCCCGCGAGCGCCCGCCTCATGGGCCAGCCTACCCCAGGGTCTCGCGGCCTTTCACTCTTCAATCTTCACTCAGGTTGGGTTGAATGCTGCTAAACCCGGCATTCCAAGGCTAACGTTCTTTCTTTTATTTTTGTTCCCACGCCTGCTTGATGGCATCATCGATTTTTTTGTCCCGAATCTCCTTCTCCTTTTGCTCGTCGTATCTTGCCTCTTTATCCCCGTTTTTCGCCTTAAGGTCGCCGGAATCCGAGGGCGGGTCAATAGGGACCGTCATAAACGGGCAACCAAAGCAAGTGCCTTTGCCGGGCGCAAAGGTATCGTCGCCCGCACCCGATACAGCCGGGTAGCTGAGAAGAATTGCAAACAAAACAAAAATGCTCCATCTCTTCATCGGAACTCCCCCATTCAGTGCCGATAGACATTAATTGACAAGCACATCAACGCCTTACGGACATAATCAAGATTGCCCGCTGAGGACAAAACCTTGTGCCGGACACCACGTAGCGGCGATATCTTATCATCAATGAACCCGATCCTCAACTTATTGTTTCAATTTATTTACGGCCAATGATCAGAAAAGAGCAAAAGACTGCCCCCTTAATTTATTGGCACCGCGTGTCTCCTCTTTCCTGCCCATTGTTCATCTCTCCTAAAATTCTCTTTCCCCGGAAGCCACGGGATTAGGAGATGAGAGCTTTAATTATTGGGCGATAAGGTCCTGCTTAAATGACGATACTTCCCCCTCGAGACGCCAGATACGCAACTTCATGTCTTCTCGATGTCCGAGCAGAGCGTCCATATCCGGATTTAAGCTGCGCAATTCCTCAGAGCTGATGGGGACCGGCTCGTGCCGGAGATCCACCTGGGAGGACGGGATGCCGGAGAACCTGGAGAGAAGCTTGGGAGTCAGGATCAGCAAGTCGACGGTAGTGGCGCCCTCGGCTGTTTGGGTGATTTTCATGGGATAGTAGAGAGACTTCGTCTTGAACTGATATTCAACGGCCTCGCCGGTGCTAAGCACCTCGTCCAGGGAGATCACATCGAAGACAAACCAGGTGAATTTCCCTGCCATGTATTCATCAATAATCTTTTTCGTGGCCGGCGGAATGACGGGATTCTGCACCTGAAGAGACTCGAGATATTTCTCCACCCAGGCGATGAATCCATCTGTGCTCAGAACGTGGGCGACTGAGATATCGTGGGCGCCGATTTTTTTATGAAAAGTGACTTCCCCTGCAGAACGGCCGGGCGCCTGTCCGGCTCCCTTGCCGCCTCTCGCGATAAAAGGTTTGTGAATTTTACGATTGATAAGGGCGGTGGCTCTTCGGAACGTCTCCACATCGCCTTTCGTCACCTTTGGCTCTGAGGGCAGGGGAACAACTTCAAGAACCTGGGTGGCTTCAGAAGCTCTCATGTCCGTAGAGAGCAGGAGAATCTCTTTAGAGCCGCTCCAGGCGATCATGGCCCGCTGATTGGGCTTGAACATCCGGACGCCATTCTTTAAGGCAATAAACCCCCCGTCGGCAAAAAGGTGAGAGGCACACAGCAGCAGTAGCGCAACCAGAAAAATACTGACCTTTTTCATATGGCCCCCTTTTTGTGCATGTTTTGCGGTTGTCCCTGGCGGGTCTATCTGCTTATTTCCGTGTGGCATAAAAACCGGGAGGTGATGACAAGCGGAATAATCCACCAAGTTGCGAGCTATGCGTTCGACCCGCATTTTCGGGTCGGGTTCTGACCGAAAAAACTACCGAGCAAGCCCCAAAACCCGCAAAACCATACGCTATCACTACCAAAAATGCAAGAGGCCGCCGATAAGGCCCGGTTTGGCAGTTTCACAGGAAGCACGCCACAACACACCCGTCTAAAGGACAGCCGAAGACATCTTGAATAGGAGGTTAGAGTTGCAGATACTTGGGCAGAAAAGCAGAAATAGGCGCCAGGTGAGGACGGCTCTAAACCGGCGCTGACCTGGGTAGCTGAAAGAATTGGAATACCTGGTCTGATCCTGGCTGGATGTAAAGTGGCGCCATCGAACCACCCGGCCTCATCGGACCAGGCCAAATCGTCTAGGCCGGGTCGAACTCAACGAAAGCCGGCGATCCTAAGCTAACGTTCTTTTCCGCTATTATTCTTCCCACGCCTTTTTGATCGCATCATCGACTTTTTTGTCCTCGATCCCCTTCTCCTTTTTAGCGTCGTTGCCTGCCCCTCCATCCTGACCTTGACCCATACCTCTGCCCATACCCCTTCTACCCGTTCCCTGGCCTGAGCAAAACTCCTCCTTTGTTATATAACCATGTCCGTTGACATCCAATGCCTTGAACTTCTGTTCGGCATCACCCCTGTTATGCGGAGCCTCCATGTACTCCTCCAAGGTGAGTTTCCCATCATGGTTAGTGTCCAATGCATCAAACCGTTCTTGACAACTCAACCTTGAAGAGCCTTGACCACCCTGCCACTGGGCAAACGCCATACCTGCCATGACAAACACCGTCACCAATCCCAGCAGTACAACCAGCTTGAAACGTTTCATTATTTCTCCTGCTTGATCCAAATGGTCTGAGATAAGTTGTTTGCCGGAGGAAGGGCCGGCCCAAAAGAGTAGCTTAGGCCGGCCCGGATGGGGTGTTGAAGAGTTAGAGCGGAGCTTCGGTAACGGGTACATCCCGAAGCTCTTTATATCAAGCGCAAATTCTCATCTGCGCGAAGGCGGGAGCATGCGAGACACGAGGAGAGGTGAAGCGTTCTCGCAACGCTCCCACAAAGATTAGTCCTTATCCTCCTGTTCCTTCTCGTGCCGAGATTTCCATTTCTCACGCATTTGCTCAACCTTGGCGCGCTGCTCCTGGGTCAGGACTCCATAGATCCTGGATTTCATGCGCTGCTTCTCAACGATCAGCTCGGTTCTGATATCCGCTTGTCCCTTCGCGACGGCCCGAACCTTCGCCTCGTCAAATTGACCCATTGGGAGAGCGCGGAGCTGATCGCGCCCCGCCTTTAGTTTTTGGACAAGAGGTTTTATTTTTGCGCGCTCTTCGAGCCTGATGGAAAACATCTCTTTCTTTTGCGCGTCAGTCAGATTGAGCTCTTTCCACAAATGGTGATGCCCGTGATGATGATGCTTCCAGTGATGTCCGCGTTCACATTCAGCGGCGTCCGCATCTTGCGGGCCGGTCTTGCTAATGTCGGCAACGGCAGGAGTGGCCGACCCCTGCTGGGCTCCGACTGCGATAGAGTTAAAGAAGAGCCATGACCCGATCATCCATACTGCCGCTACAAAAGTTATGGTAAACGCTGTCAGTAACCTTTTCATATCGTTTCTCCTTATAATTTGATGGTACGCTGATGATGTATAAATAAAAGAAGCCTGCGTCGAGGTCGAGTTAATATTCGTTAAAGCAGGTAAAGTTTCGTAAATGAATATCTGAGTTAAAAGAGGAAACATTATCTCAGCGGCCTCTGGATGTCTTGTGAACGAGTCTGCAATAAGAGATAAATCTTCTTGGCTCAAATAAAGTCCATCCTTTTTGGAAATCCTGAGGTTCGGATGACAAAACGCAGAGGTGAGAAATTATTCGACAATGATGACAACTTCGATTTGGCAGAAACTATATTGAGGAAACCCTGATCCGGGTTGCTGAAGGGATGGGAGGACCTGATGCTCGGATCGCTCTCGCATCATGAGATCTTACTTCTGGCAAAAAGCTGCTTGGTAGATAATGGGAGAGCGCTTCACCGAAAGAATTCTCACCGTAACCGGGACTTGCCGGATGCAACAGCGGAATGCTTTTCAATTCCTCTCTCACGTCATGAGCGCATTCTTCCGGTCTTGAGTCCTCAACCCTCAATGCTTCAATCCCTCATAACTGAGAAAAGCCTCCTCCTACCACGTAAGCATTGATGACGTCTTTGCCTTTTAGTCCGGTCTTCACGAGGCATGAGGCACAAGCAGCTATAGGGATGTCGAGTGCACCAACTTTTTCTATTGTCCCGGTTATTTCCGGTTCTAAACCAAGTCCCTGCTCTTTCATTTTCAGCAGGGCAATTGCTGCGTAAATACGCCCGCCTGGATTATAACCTCTCAGAACGTTTTCAATAAGGTCAACTCTTTTAGCTTTGACCAGCAAGTCAATGGATTTCCTTCCTTCCAAAACTGGACCGTCTAGACCACAAATGCCATTTCCTACTCTAGAGTTATTCAATGGGGAGGTTAAATAATCATACGCCTTTGCGAGCTTAGATGGCACATGAACTGATCGCATGGCTCCTAATTGTTCTGCAACAGCCTTGTAGTACAAATCGAATACTTGAGGGTATCGTTTTTGAAAATAAAATGTATCTTTATCTTCTTTGAAGGGCGGGCCGCCATGCGACTTCCACGTTTTAATTATGTCCTTTCGCATTAGAGGCCATTCGTTAGGTTTATAGAAACTGATCTCATAGAAGCCTATTGTGCCGTTGAATGATATTACCTCAATACTAATCGACGTATATCCGAACCCTTTACCATAGCTTATTTTTCGAGCACCAAATCCCAGAGCATCATCTCGAATGGTCCACTCTCCCTCGATGCTCCGCTTAAGGTCCTCTACCGTATTATGATCGCCCATTGGTATCGTTCGCAATACTATTCCAATCCCTTGCAAATCGCCATGAAACCACTCAGGATTGAGAGATTTACTTTCGTGCGCAAGGCATAAAGGAGTGAAGCAAGGTAGACAACAAATCAAAAGAAGTCCTATGATAATAACCGGAAATCGCTTGGCGACCACACCGGAAAGCGTCATCGTTCATACCTCCAGCGTCTAAGGATAAGTTAGAATATAGATATTCATTTGCAAAGTTCACTGTCTTAATTCTGAATAATGCGGCAACTTCATCACCTACGGATCCTGACGAATATTTTGGACCCTGACTGCACCCGAGAACCTCTTCAAGCACCCTAAAGACCGATGTTAACTACCTGCCATTCAAGACTTATGGTTTTCGTTTCATCGGTCGGAGCAACCTGTTCTCATTATGACAGGCGCACATTGTAATCGGTAACCACTTGTCTCATTCGGGTTTTCCACATACCGCTGTTTTAAAATCAGAAATGAACTCCCATACGTCACCATACGGCTCCGTTCTGACCTGGAGGTGTCCCATCCATTGCTGATCGTTCTGTTTGGGGTAATCCTCCCTGCAATGTGAACCCCGGCTCTCGACCCTCACGATCGCAGCTTCGAGAATAAGGCAAGCCGCTCGTGCAGCCGAACGCAGTTCAATCGCACTCATTTGGGCCGTGTTCAGTGTTTTTTTGTTGCCCTGCCCGGAAAATGAGAAGCTGCCGGTGATGTCCCGCATATTGCCCAAAGCGCGAGAAAGACCTGCCTCGTTTCTCACTATCCCCCCCTCTTCCCACATAATTTTGCGGATTCTGTCCAGAAGACCGGTTTCGTCACCCCCGGGGCCATCAAAGGCCCGAAACCGTTCATCGAGCCGCTTCAAGACAGATCGCCGCTCTTCTGCGCCGCTCCTCTTCGCCCAATCGGCCGCCGAATTCCCGGCCCTTGCTCCGAATACCACGGTTTCGCTAAGCGCATTGCCTCCCATCCGGTTGGCGCCGTGCAGCCCTCCTGTAACCTCTCCGGCAGCGAAAAGTCCCGGAACAGAGGTCGCCCCCCTGCCGTCAATTCTTACTCCGCCCATGGTATGGTGGGCCGCCGGGGCCACACAAAGAGGACGGCTGCCCCCTCCGTGGCGATCTCCAAATATGGGCCTCAGGGAGGCTGAGAAGGGATCGCTATGCCATTGTTCATCGGTAACGTCCCGTATATCCAGGAAAATCCCCTGGCTGTTCCGATAAATTTCCTGAAAAAACGCCTGTGAAAGGCGGTCCCGGGCCTTGGCCGCCGCAGGGCGTTCATCTATGCCGTATTTTCTGAGAATATCCTCGCCGGATTCATTTACAAGCCGGCCGTTGTCGGCGAGCATAGGCGGAATCACCAGGGGCGCATATCCGGGTTCGGCCAGGCATACTGGATAAAACTGCACGAATTCCATATCCTGCAGGAGCGCTCCGGCCTCAATCGCCAATATCCACCCGTCCCCCAGCATCCGCCTTGGATTGTCGTGGCGAAGGTAGAGAGCGGCAGCCCCACCGGTTGCCAGCACCACTGCCCCGGAACTGAACGCTATAAGCTCACCCGATTGCCGTGAAAAACCCATAAGACCCGCCACCCCGTTTTCTATCACCAGGCCGGTGGCCGTCAGGTCTCCCATGAACCTCGTCCCCAACTCCCTGTTTTTTCTGATGAGGCAGTTCACTATCTCCCCACCCAGAGCTGGAGGGTGGCCTTTGGCAAATAGGAATCCATGCCGGACTTCAGCCTGGATTCCCCAGCTTATTAGTTCACTCAGCCTCGCTGGGGCCTCTTCACAGAGAATTTCGGGAAGAACCGGCTGATTTATTCCACGGCCTGCCTGAAGAGTGCGCGTCAGATGTCCGGCAGTTCCCGAACTGTCAGCACCCCCCATCGCCCCGCCGCTTAGCCAGGTACAGGTGGACTTGCCGGGCCCTGCCTTGGAGAGCACGAGAACATCAAGCCCCGCTTCCCGCGCCGATATGGCAGCCCTGAGGCCGGCGGCCCCGCTGCCCAACACCAGAACGTCGCATGCAACATGTTCCATCTGCTTAATCTGCCCTCATTTACTGTATTGGCTTAAATATCATGACGCGATTCCCAAGAATCGCTCACAGTTCAGGTTCCACTTTCCGGGGACTGTCTTCACTCCTCAAATCATCCTGACAGGCTTGTTACTCTATCCGGCAAACCTTTACCGCATCGTTCTCATAAACGCAGGGAAGCCCGCCGGCCCCCGGCTTTTCCAGAATCACCCACCCTACCCCGAAGCGTTCCTTGAGGCGCCGAAAATCGTCCGGTCCGAAGTTTTTCCAATCGCTAAGCGCCCTCACCTGGTCGTACCATTTTAGGGCTGTCTCCGAGACCACGGACCCGTCCGTTGTGATATCCCCGGCCGCAAACATTACGCTGACGACCGCCGGGTCCTTCACCACGTCACACATCATGCTTCTTTCCGCAAGCGCCCTGAAGCCGTGGAAATCCTCCCCGCCGCTCTTCATGCTCCTGGGGTCCAGCGCAAAGAAGGCGTCCTTCGGCGTGTTATCGCGGACCCAATTGAAAGCCTGGACCCACTGGTTCCGCGGCTTCATCCCAGGCCACTCGATATGGTCGCTTGCACGGAATTGATAGCTCTGGACTGAAAACATCACGGCGAAAATGGGCATGAAAAAGAGCACCCAGCGAAGTGGTTTGCTTTTCAGGAAATATTCCCCGACAAGTCCGCCGAGCACGAGAAAAAGGATCAGATACACGACATGAAAAGCCCGCATCGGCTGAAGCGCCACAAGCCTGTCGAGGGGCGGGACGCAGAAACCCATCGACAGGGCAGCGAAAAAGAGGCCGAAGACAGCAGTCAGCGAGACTACGAGGTTGAATCCGGGCAAAGTGTTGGACGGCCGCATCCGACTGACGGAAAAAAGAATTGCAAGAGGCGCCACCAACCCGATTAACTCGTACCAGGTCCAGCGGCAGAGATAACAGTAGCGTTGCGAGACCTCGCCCCATACATCGTTCACCGAAGCGGCCCCGGCTGCCAAGAAGGGTTCCAACTGTTTTTTAGCGCTCTGTTGTGCCCATTGGCGACGCCATGCCAAAAAAGCAGCCAACAAAGCTCCGGGAAATGCCAGGAGAGGGTTCATCACACCGGCGGCCAACGTCCAGATGGCTGCTTTCAAAAGCCTCCCGTCAAGCACTTCCACGAGCGCGAATAGAGCGAAGGCAGTTGTCAACGTTCTCGGATGAAGATACTGAGTGACCAGAAGGAGGGCCGTGCCGGCAACCGGCAGTGTCAAAAGAGCGGTAATGAGCGTTACCGATGACCACTGGGCTGCGGGTGAGGCAAACATTTTTTTGCTGAGCCTAAGACACCCGAGTAAAACAAGGAAAATCGAAAGGATGTGTGTAAAGAATATCACCCGCTCCAGCCCCAGGTGGCTCAATCGCACCAGCAGGGCCATCGCACTGGGGTAGATCGTAAATCTCATCTGATGCATGAAGAAAACGGAATCATGCGGATAGAGGGCCGGGTCGAGGTGGGATTTAATGGCGGGCAGATATACGGCTTCGTCTTCCAGCCCAAGGTGATAGCCATGCGCGAGAAGACCCAGGAAGGTCAAAAGCATGAGAATGACGATTTCTGGGACTTTTCCGCGTTTTGCCGCCTTTATCGACTCTATTGCCGCAGCGAACCGGCCAAGAAGCGCAGCCCAAGGACCAATGCGGGATTGAAGATTGTTCATGTTTCCTGGCTTCCGTGCGATGTGGTTCTCCTGAGATCTTTAGGCAAGAGGCTTTTAGCCGGAATAATGCGCCAAGTTGTGCGCAATGCATCTGAACCAGATTTTGGGATCGGATTTTTGCCTTAATAACTTCCGATGCAACGCAAAAGCTCGCAAAACCATACGATTTTCTAATCGAACATGCAAGTCGTATCACACTCCACTCCAATTAACTGCTCTCTTATGCGCGGCGCACCGATCCGTGTTATCAGAGTTTGTCTAATGCGATAACTGAGATACCCGGGCTTACCATATTGCCAAGGGATGAAACCAAAATCTCCGACACCAGCTTGTCTGGCCCAACAAGCAATTTCGGGTAGTGGGTCATTTTGATTTTTAATGCCTCTTGACACCTTGACCGCTCAAGTATACGATGGGGGCATGAAAAAGTCAAAGACGCCAAGAGACATAAACCAGCTTGCCGCTTTCATCGCGGGACAGGCTACCTCTGATTCTAAACCCGATCAGCCCGCAGAACCACAGAAAAATCCTGCTGCTGTCGAGCTTGGCCGCCTTGGAGGTCTTAAGGGCGGAAAAGCCAGGGCCGAAAAGCTGACGCCCAAAGAACGGCAGCTAATCGCCTTGAAAGCGGCAAAAGCACGGTGGGATAAAAGACCGAAACCGTAAAGATTGCCCGGAAAGCGGCAAGAGTGAGATGGGGTAAAAAGGAAGATAACCCTTCTGCTTAACCGCTTAACCATTAAGTCACACCGTTAACCCATCAAGACAATAAACCGTTACAATGTTAATCTATTCCGATCCCATTACCCGCAAGATGGCTCTAGATGGGCTTGCACAGTCTATCGACTTAGACAGTTAGTAGCGGCCACTAACCATTTATCAAGGTTTATGGGTTCATGACTTATTTTTTAGTTGACTTGCAACTTATTTCTGATTTAAGCTTTCACTCGAAAGGAGGAACCACCGATGGCAGATAGAAATCAAATTATTGCATACAAGAAGGCACTTGAAGCCGCAGAAAAAGAAAGGGACTCGGTATTGGCTAGGCTGCTCGATCTCGAAGCACTCCAAAAACGGGTCGCAAGGCTGGATTCGACTATTGAAGGGTTGAAAGCTTTGATCGGCACAGCCCAAACGGAATCACAAACGGCGAGTACTGAGAGCACTTCAAGTCAAACTCCAGACCAAGAGCATGTTCGTATGCCTCCCCGACTAATACGTTTTCCATCAGAGGATAAAACTCAAACGGGTGAATTTAAGAGATTTGAACAAGCTGAACAAATTTTGAGAAAGTCGGGCCAAAGTATGAGTTTAACTCAAATAGCCCACAAGTTCCTCGAATATGGATGGCTCTTGAACAAGAAAACGGCGGTTCAGATCGTGAGAAACGCCCTTATAAGGAAAATAGAAAAAGGCGAGGTGTTCAACAAAAATGCGGAGGGATTAATCGGACTCATTGAGTGGCAGAGCAAAGAACCTGAGACCATAAAGTAAAACGGCCTGCTAACTAAGCTTGTCGAGGGCACATTAGCAAGACCGTTTTAAGGAGTCGGAAGCATGATAGGCATGCACCGCATAAGGTGCCGAAGCCCACCACTACCCCCTTGAGCTTTTAAGTAAAACACAGAAGCTATTGTTTTGTCAATAAAAAAGTGAGGGGGCGTAGTTCAGAGGATGAACAGCGGACTACTAATCCGCCCGATGCGAGTTCGACCCTCGTCGCCCCCTCCAAAAATCACCGATAAGTTAAATTATTTATCGGCAAAGTCAATTATTTTCTTGACATTGCTTGAGCGCTCAAGTATAAAGGTCATTATGGAAGGAACACTTGAGCGAAAGGTAAACCCGTGAACAGACTGAGCCTCGAAAAACGAACACAGATTCTAAAATGTCTGGTTGAAGGTAACTCTATCCGGGCAACCGCACGTATCTGCGATGTGGTCAAAAATACGGTTATTAAGCTCTTGTGCGAGGTGGGCGAAGCCTGTTCAAAGTATCAGGATGAACACCTGCGAAATCTTTCTTGCAAGCGGATTCAATGCGATGAGATTTGGTCTTTTGTCCACTCCAAGGAGAAAAATGTTCCTGCCGAGAAAAGGGGTCAAGTTGGGTGGGGAGATCATTACACCTGGACCGGCCTTTGTGCCGATACGAAGTTGATGGTGTCGTGGATGGTGGGGAAAAGGGATTACCCTACTGCAACCGTTTTTATGAACGATCTGGCTTCCAGGCTGACAGGTAGGATTCAACTTACCACCGACGGTCACAACGTGTACCTGAATGTAGTGGATGAGGGGTTCGGTCTTGATATAGACTATGCTATGTTGATTAAGCTATACGGCGACAGTAGTGAGCAGAAGGTCGAGAAGCGGTATAGTCCCGCAAAGTATGTGAGCAGTGAAAAGAAGGTAATCAGGGGCAACCCTGACCCCAAGTACATTTCAACTTCTTATGTGGAGCGAAACAACCTCACAATGCGCATGGGAATGCGCCGGTTCACCCGCCTCACCAATGGATTTTCAAAGAAGGCTGAGAACTTGGCGCATGCTGTATCGCTACACTTCATGTATTATAACTTCGTTCGGATTCACCAGAGCTTGCGGGTTACTCCGGCGATGGAAGCAGGGATTACGGATCGGCTTTGGACCTTGGAGGATGTTGCGCGATTGATCGAATAATCTTTGGAGAAATCTCATTCTGCGCTAAGATGCCAATCGGCCCTAGATTGAAGGATTACACCCCATGGCATCTAGCAACCCAAAGCATAATTCCGGCAAATCCGTAAACCCAAAGGATACAGCCGGTCACCCAACCAATGTCGCTCCAGGGAAGCCTAAGACCACGGCGGGCATTCCCCCACCCCCAAAAAAGCGCGATGATTCCGACAATAGCACTCAAGATCGCAAGTTTTGGAGGAAAAAACCTATTGAAATCACCACACTCATTATAGTTCTCGCCTACACTGTAATTTCTTTCTTCCAATGGTGGGCCTTGTCGGACTCCAATCAGATTAATCAACAATCTCTGGAAATCAACCGACAGTCCGTGGAGATCAGCCGACAATCTCTGGTCTCCGTCCAAAGGGCTTTTGTAACATGGAAAGGGTTTACAGTGGAACCAAGAGTTGAGCGTTGGGAATCTGAGGAAAAGAAGTATTTTGCGGTTAAAACAATTTGGGAGAATAGCGGCACAACTCCAGCCATAAGAATCATTTACAGTAATAAAGGTAAAACGATGCGGGACGAACCCGACGACATACAATTCAAAAGCCAAGGGCAACCATCGGACTATGCGATTGAGGCTCTCGGCCCCAAATATCAAACGACCACCACGGCAATCTCCATACCAGAATCTTATTTCGGGAAAGAAGTGTTCCCTTCCTTGAAGCAACACAAGGGGCTTCCCCCGAAGCAGCACAAAATAGTTGAACTGAAGCAGGGCTTTTTCATTTGGGGGTGGGTTGTATACGCAGATGACTTTCCAGGAACGCAGCTTCACGTTACGGAGTTCTGCAGAAGGTTGCACGGAGTTAGGTCTTCGCCGGACGGAAGCCTCACTTTCGATTGGGACGCATGCCGTCATCACAACTGCGTTGACAATTATTGCGAAGATTATCACACTATCGCGAATATTATGCCAAAATGAAGTCATTACTCACTCCCCTTTTTCAAAATGACCCACTACCCAATTTCGTAATCCGATTGACAGTTTTGTTTGCTTGCTGTTAAACTTTTAAATTCACTGCATGGGCCAGGCATCAAAAATGGGCGGATTTTGGTCCGAATTTTGGCCTGCCCGCGGCTATTATGTCCGCTTCAACATCAAAGCAGGCGAAGTAAGGGTTTTTTCATGAAACTCAAAGGTGCACAGATATTTTTCGAATGTTTGAAAAAAGAGGGTGTGGATGTCATATTCGGGTTTCCGGGCGGCGCCGTTCTGGACATATATCATGAGATGGCCAGACACAACATAAGGCACATTCTGGTTCGCCACGAGCAGGGCGCCACACACATGGCCGACGGATACGCAAGGGCGTCAGGCCGGGTGGGGGTCTGTCTGGTCACTTCGGGTCCCGGTGCGACAAATACCGTAACGGGTATAGCCACCGCCAACATGGATTCTGTCCCGATGGTGGTATTCACCGGTCAGGTGCCGACGCCGCTCATCGGGGATGACGCTTTTCAGGAAGTGGATATTATCGGCATCACCCGGCCATGCACCAAGCACAGTTACCTGGTGCGGGATGTGAACGATATGGCCACGGTAATAAAGGAAGCTTTTTACCTGGCGCGTACGGGCCGCCCCGGACCTGTGGTTGTAGACCTGCCGAAAGACGTGGTTCAGGCATTTGCCGACTTTAAATATCCCAAAAAAGTGGACCTTCCCGGTTACCGGCCAACAGTGGAGGCGCATGCCGGACAGGTCAAGAAGGCTTACCAGCTTATCAGCAAGGCCAGGACGCCGGTCATTTTCGCCGGTGGAGGCATTATTATCTCGGAGTCCTCCGATGAACTCGCCAGGTTGGTTAAGCTAATCCAGGCGCCTGTGACCTGCTCCCTGATGGGTCTTGGCTCCTTTCCGGCTACAACGGTTGACGCCAAAGGGCTCAGGCAGCCTAATCCGTTCTGGCTGGGAATGCTCGGGATGCACGGCACCTATCAGGCCAACATGGCTATATCCCATGCGGACGTTATCTTTGCGGTCGGCGTGCGTTTTGACGATCGAGTAACCGGAAAGATCAGCACATTTGCCCCCAAAGCCAAGATAATCCACATAGACGTTGACCCGACAAGTATCAGCAAAAACGTCCAGGTCGATATTCCCATCGTGGGCGACTGCAAGAATGCGCTCCAGCAGATGATACAACTTGCCGAAAAAGAGCCGATCCAGGATCTTGCCGGCGTGCGCGCTCCATGGTTTGACCAGTTAGCCCAGTGGGAGAAAGATCACCCGCTTTCATACTGTGCGCAAGGCGATCTGATAAAGCCGCAGTACGTTATTGAAAAAATTTATGAGATTACGGGTGGCGACGCCATAATCACCACCGAGGTGGGCCAGCACCAGATGTGGACTGCCCAGTTCTACAAGTTCGACCGCCCGCGCACACTGTTGACCTCGGGTGGCCTCGGAACAATGGGCTACGGTTTTCCAGCGGCCATTGGAGCCCAGGTAGCCTTTCCTGACAGACTGGTGATAGATATCGCCGGTGACGGAAGCATCCAGATGAACATTCAGGAATTGTGCACGGCGGTCTGTAACAATATTCCGGTGAAAGTCGCCATCATCAACAATACTTATCTGGGTTTGCCGCGCCAGTGGCAGGAGCTTTTTTATGAGAAGGACTATACGGGGTCCTGCCTGGAAGGGTCTCCCGATTTTGTCAAGCTGGCCGAAGCCTATGGGGCTGTGGGACTGAGGGCTGTACGGCCCGAAGAGGTCGAACCGGTCCTCCGGAAAGCCTTTTCGATAAAAAGTCCTGTTTTTATGGATTTTCAGGTGGTTGCGGAAGAAAACGTCTATCCGATTGTCCCACCCGGAAAGTGCATTACCGAAATGCTTCTTGCGTAGCTCTCGATTCTCCCTCCCGGAGGCCGGCAGATTTAGAGGAGATTTTGGGGATGATAGTCACCAACGATAGACGGTATACGATAGGCATTCTGGTACAGAACGTTCCGGGTGTGCTGGCAAGAATTGTGGGACTTTTCAGCGGCAGAGGGTACAACATTGAAACGGTTACAGCGGCTGAAACCAACGAGAAGGGGCTCACGCGGATTACGCTTGTTACGACTGGCGACGAACGGGTGCTCTCTCAAATAGTCAAACAGTTGAATAAGCTTATTAACATAATCAAGGTGTACGATTTTTCAGAGACCGAATTCGTGGACCGCGAAATGGCCCTTATCAAGGTTCGGGCCGAGCAGCAGACACGGGCCGAGGTGCTTCGAATCGTAGATATTTTCCGGGCTAAGGTAGTGGACGTAAGCCCTCATTATTACACGCTTGAGGTTACCGGAAACGAGGGAAAGATTACGGCCATAGTGGAACTTTTGGACCAGATCGGAATAGAGGAGATTGCACGTACCGGCAAAGCGGCTCTGGCACGCAGCAAAAAATACTGAAACCGATCCAAATGAGGAGATAATTGATGCGAATTTTTTACGACACGGATGCCAGTCTGGATTTTTTGCGCGGCAAGAAAATAGGTGTCATCGGCTATGGCAGCCAGGGGCACGCACAAGCTCAAAACCTGCGAGATTCAGGTCTTCAGGTGACAGTGGCTGCCAGGCCGGGCTCGCCCACTTACGAAATGGCGGTCGAAGACGGATTTACTCCGGTTTCGGCTCGCGAAGCCGCAGAGAAGTCCGATATCATCCAGGTCCTTATCCCGGATCACGCTCAGGCGGCCACTTATCGACAGGACATTGCTCCTTCGATGAAAGCGGGCAGGACACTTCTATTCTCTCACGGTTTTAATATTCACTACGGCCAGATCATACCCCCCAAAGACGTGGACGTGGTGATGGTCGCCCCTAAAGGCCCCGGACACCTGGTCAGGAGCGAATACGTGCGCGGAGCGGGCGTGCCTGCTCTTGTCGCCATTCAGCAGGACGCATCGGGTCAGGCGCTTCAGACAGCTCTGGCGTATGCCTCGGGGATCGGCGCAACGCGGGCAGGCGTTATTGAAACCACCTTTAAGGAAGAGACCGAAACGGACCTGTTCGGAGAGCAGTCCGTCCTTTGCGGCGGGGTATCCGAACTGATAAAAGCCGGGTTCGACACGCTTGTGGAGGCAGGCTACCAGCCTGAAATCGCTTTTTTTGAGTGCATGCACGAACTGAAGCTGATCGTTGATCTCATTTACCGGGGCGGGCTTGCCTATATGAGGTACTCAATTAGCGACACGGCTGAATATGGAGATCTTTCGAGAGGAAAACGCATCATTAATGCGCAAACTCGAGCCGAGATGAAAAAAATCCTCGGAGAGATCCAGTCCGGGGAGTTCGCACGCGAGTGGATACTGGAGAACCAGGCCGGACGCCCGATGTTCCAGGCCGTCAGAAACCGGGAAAAAACACTGCTCGTCGAACAGATCGGCGCAAAGCTGCGCGCTATGATGCCTTTTCTCGATGCCGTAAAGATGGTTTGAAACGAGCGGCGGCAGGGAGCATGGAGCAGGAAGCGAGCAATCGGCTTGCTTCCCGCTTCCCGCTTCCGGGATTAAGGAGCATCTGTTGTCGGCCAGGGATTTCAGGAAAAAACAGGCGCATGTCCCCATCGCCATGGAGGGGGTTCCTTACATCCTTGCCGCAATGTTTGCCACATTGATCACGGCGGTGCTTGGCTGGGCGATTGCTACTCTCCTGCTCCTGACCGCCACCCTGCTGATCGCTCACTTTTTCCGGGACCCGGAACGGATTTCGACTGCGGGCGAAAGTGACATAGTATCTCCGGCGGACGGTCGCGTAATCTCTGTGAAGAGTGTCCGGTCGGCACGGTTCACGGATAAACCGACCGTGAAAATAAGTATCTTCATGTCGGTTCTGGACGTACACGTCAACCGAATACCTATCGCGGGCACGATCGAGGGCATTCACTACAGCAAAGGCCGGTTCATGGCTGCAAACCTTGTTCAGGCGAGCGAGGAAAACGAGCAGAACTGGCTCTGGATAAGGTCCGATTCCGGCGTGGATATCGTTTTTACCCAGGTGGCCGGCTTGATCGCCCGCCGGATTGTTTGCTGGCCCGACATCGGCGACCGGGTGCTCCGGGGGGAACGGTTTGGAATGATCAGGTTCGGTTCCCGAATGGACGTTTATGTGCCGGAAAACAGCGAAATCCTGGTCTCAAAGGGCAATCATGTCTATGCGGGAGAAACCGTTTTATGCAGATTGAACCCGTAAAGAAGCGGCGCTCACGCCGGAAAAGGTTGCGTGGGGATGGCGAAGTGCGCCGAGGGACATATATATGGCCCAATCTGTTTACCACGGCAAATCTTTTCAGCGGGTTTTTCGGGATCGTAAGTTCCATCAACGGCAATTTTGAGCTGGCGGCCATGGCCGTCTTTGCTTCATGCGTTTTCGACATCCTGGACGGCAAGGTTGCCAGGCTTACCGGAGGAACGAGCCGTTTCGGAGTGGAATACGATTCTCTGGCAGACCTCGTGGCATTCGGGGTGGGGCCGGGTTTGTTGATATACCTGATAGCCCTCAAACCCTACGGGCGGCTCGGCTGGCTGGCCGCCTTCGTATTCATGGCATGCGGCGCCCTGCGGCTCGCGCGCTTCAACATACAGGTCGAAACGGCCAGCAAGAAATATTTCATGGGCCTCCCTATTCCGGGCGGAGCGAGCATGATAGCCGCATCTGTGCTCTTTATGAGCCATTGGGATATTGCTGTTCACGGTCCGATCATAGGACCAGCCCTGCTCGCGCTGACCTTCGTCCTGGGGTTTTTCATGATCAGCACGATGCCTTTTAATAGTTTCAAGGAAGTCGAATTCATAAAGGCGAGGCCCTCCTTCGTCGTGTTCGGGGTAATAGTTCTGGTTAGCATAGTTGCTATTACTCCTGCGTTTATGCTCTTTTCCCTCCTGACGGTCTACGTTTTTTCGGGTCCCGTAAGATGGACCGCCTGGATGATCCAGGGGAAAAAAGGGTTTCAGGAAGGTCTGACAAACCGGCAAACAGCAACACCCGCACAAGGGGGTGTCTCCGGGGAACAGCAATCTTTGGCGCAACCCGACAAGCCGGGCGAAAACATTGAGATTTGAAGGTTGAATTCAATGCCCAAGACTATTAGTGAAAAAATTTTGGCCGATCACGCCGGAAAGTCTGAGGTTTTCCCGGACGAGCTTGTAGAAGCAAGGATCGATTTTGCGCTTGGAAACGATATAACGGCCCCGCTCGCCATTGAAGCCTTCAGGCGTGCGGGGGCCAAAAAGGTATTCGACCGCGAGCGTATCAGTCTGGTTCCCGACCACTTCGTCCCGAACAAGGATATCGCTTCGGCCATCCAGGCCCGGATGATGAGCGAATTTGCAAAGGAGTTTGACCTCCCATACTACTTCGAAGTGGGTCGCATGGGGGTCGAACACGCACTTCTGCCGGAGCAGGGACTTGTTCTGCCCGGAGATGTCGTAATCGGGGCCGACAGCCACACGTGCACTTACGGCGCACTTGGCGCCTTCGCAACCGGGGTGGGAAGCACCGATCTGGCGGCGGCAATGATAACAGGCCGTATCTGGTTCAAGGTGCCCCCGTCCATCAAGTTTATCTTCCGTGGAAAACTTCGGCCCTGGGTTGGGGGAAAAGACCTGATCCTCTATACTATAGGGCAGATAGGCGTAGACGGCGCCAGGTACCGGGCAATGGAGTTCGCGGGCGAGTTGATCGATTCTCTTCCCATGGCGGACCGCTTTTCGATGTGCAATATGGCTATCGAAGCGGGGGCCAAGGTTGGAATCATAACGCCCGATTCAATCACCGAACAGTATGTTAGCACCCGTGCAAAGCGGCCTTACAAATTCTACCGCAGTGACCCTGGGGCGGCTTACGAGGCCGTATACGAATGGGACCTCTCGAACATCGAGCCGCTCGTGGCCCTGCCTCATTCGCCTCAGAACGTCAAGCAGGTCACCCAAATACCGAAAACCCCCATCGATCAGGTGGTGATAGGATCATGCACGAATGGCCGTCTGGAAGATTTGCGGCTGGCAGCGCAGGTAATGAAGGGCCGAAAGGTTGCACGGGGGCTCCGCTGCATAGTGATCCCTGCAACCCAACAGGTATACCTGGAAGCGATGCAGGAGGGGCTGCTCCAAATCTTTATAGAGGCCGAAGCGGCCGTAAGCACCCCGACCTGCGGTCCCTGCCTTGGCGGGCACATGGGAATTCTCGCGCCCGGCGAATCGGCTGTGGCGACCACGAACCGCAACTTTGTCGGCCGAATGGGGCATGTGGAAAGCAAGGTCTATCTGGCTAATCCTGCAGTTGCCGCCGCTACGGCCATTCTCGGGCGTATCGCACATCCCGGGGAGGTGTTGAGCTGATGAAAATTAAGGGAAAAACATGGAAGTTCGGAGATGACGTGGATACCGACGCCATTATACCGGCGCGCTACCTGAATACGACCTCCGCAAAAGAGCTTGCCGCCCATTGCATGGAAGACGCAGACCCCGGGTTCGCCTCAAGGGTCAAGCCGGGAGATATCATCGCGGCCGGAAAAAACTTCGGGTGCGGCTCATCGAGGGAACACGCCCCGATAGCCATAAAAGCCGCCGGGGTCAGTTGCGTTGTCGCCTTGAGCTTTGCTCGGATCTTCTATCGCAATGCCTTCAATATGGGTCTGCCGATCCTTGAGTGCCCCGAAGGCGCCGAGCGCATCCGTACGGGCGATGAACTGGAAATCGACCTCGATTCAGGCATTATCGAGAACCATACCAGGCAGGAAACATACCGGGCGCAAGCCATCCCGCCTTTCATGCAAAAGCTGGTCAAGGCTGGGGGCCTTATCGAATACGTGCAGGAGCAGATGCAAGGGCTGGAATAATCCACGATCGGCATTGAATTCTTTCTTAACGCCGAAGACTGAAACGAGAGCAGGAGTCAAATGGCCAAAGATTACCGCATAGCGGTTATTCCGGGTGATGGTACGGGACCCGAGGTTATACGTGAGGCCCTTAAGGTGCTGGACGCCGCATCGCAAAAAGCCGGCTTTTCGACCGAGAAGGTCTACTTCGATCTTGGGGGCGAACGGTACCTGCGGACCGGGGAGGTCTTGCCCGAAGGGGCGATTGACGATCTGGGCAAGTTTGACGCCATCCTGCTTGGAGCTATAGGGCACCCGGATGTAAAACCGGGGATACTTGAAAAGGGCCTTTTGCTCCAACTGCGCTTCTCACTGGATCAGTACGTTAATCTCAGGCCCGTTATACTATACCCTGGAGTGGAAACCCCTCTCAAGGACAAGGGCCCCGATGACATAAAGTTCGTGGTCGTCCGGGAAAATACCGAGGGTCTTTACGCAGGAGCGGGCGGATTTCTGCGCAAGGACACCCCCCAGGAGGTTGCCGTTCAAGAATCGATTAATACCCGGTTTGGTGCAGAACGTTGCATCCGGTTCGCCTTCGACTTCTGCCGCAAGCGCAATTACCGCAAAAAACTTACCCTGTGCGGCAAGACCAACGTGCTCACCTACGCCTTCGATCTTTGGCAGCGCGCGTTCAATGATGTGGCCAAAGAATACCCGGACGTGCAGACCGACTACGCCCATGTTGACGCCATTTGCATGTGGATGATCAAAAACCCCGAATGGTTCGACGTCATCGTAACAGACAATATGTTCGGGGACATCATAACCGATCTCGGCGCGATGATTCAGGGCGGAATGGGAATCGCCGCAGGAGGCAACATAAACCCGAACGGGGTTTCCATGTTCGAGCCGATAGGTGGATCTGCCCCCAAGTACACCGGCCTCAACGTCATCAATCCTGTCGCAGCTATCGCGGCGGCTCAGATGATGTTGGAACACCTGGGCGAAACAAGCGCCGCCGCTCTTATCGAGAACGCCATAAAAAGGGTGGTGTCAAGTGATCTCAAGAGCCTTTCAGCCGGCCACATGGGTTATTCGACAACCGAGGTGGGAGACCTGGTAGTCAAGTATATATAGCATTTGCGCTCTAGTGGACTGACTCAAAGATACGCAACATAACAAGCGCCTATAGAAGGACATCCGGATGCATGTCACCCCGGCGCAGGCCGGGGTCCAGAACTGGATGAAATTATAGAAAATATCTGGATTCCGGCTTCCGCCGGAATGACGGCCTGTGTGTACAGGACTTATGCAATTAATTACTAACTCAGAACACTAGTCAAATATTCTAGATAAACGAGGTTCACTAGCAATGGAACGGAATGGATTTAAAGTGGCGGTCGTCGGGGCGACCGGAGCTGTTGGCAACCTGATGGTCAAAGTCCTTGAGGAAAGGGCTTTTCCTGTAAGCGTGCTCAAACTTCTGGCGTCGGAGCGTTCCATCGGAAAAACGCTCGGTTTTCGCGGCAGTGAAATCGCGGTTGAAGAGCTTACGGAAGATTCATTTGAGTCCATTCAGTTGGCCCTTTTTTCCGCCGGAGGCAGCATCAGCAAGATATTTGCGCCGATAGCGGCCCGGGCCGGTGCAGTCGTCATCGACAATTCGAACGCCTGGCGTATGGACCCGAAGGTCCCGTTGGTGGTGCCCGAAGTGAACCCGGATGCCGCGCTGTCGCATTCCGGCATCATTGCCAACCCGAACTGTTCCACGATCCAGATGGTTGTGGCGCTCAAGCCCATATACGATGCGGTGGGGATCAAGCGAATAGTGGTCACCACTTTTCAGGCGGTTTCAGGTACCGGCAAAAGAGCGATTGAGGAACTGCGCACCCAGGTTTCGGATATCATGCAAGGGCGTGAGGCGGTTCGGGAGATATATCCGCATCAGATCGCATTCAACTGCTTTCCGCATATCGGCCCTTTTTTGGAAAACGGCTTCACCGAAGAAGAGATGAAGATGGTGAACGAGACTCGGAAAATGTTCGATGATGCCAAAATCAGGATTTGTGCGACCACCGTTCGGGTCCCAGTTATCTATGGCCATTCCGAGTCGATAAACATAGAAACGGAAAAACCTATTTCTCCCGAGCAAGCGCGCAGGCTGCTTGAGGCCGCCCCGGGAGTCAAAGTTATAGACGATCCTTGCAACGCGAGCTATCCGGTCCCCTTGAGCGCTGCGGGGAAGGACGATACCCTCGTTGGCAGGATTCGCAGAGATCCTTCGGTTGAAAACGGCCTTGTCATGTGGGTGGTTGCGGACAATATCCGCAAGGGAGCTGCTACCAACGCAGTTCAAATTGCGGAAATCCTGCTTAGCCGCGGCCGGCTGTAGCTGAATATGCGAATCATTGCGGGCGCTTTTCGGGGAAGGCGGCTGCATGCCCCAAAGGGCAACAGGATTCGCCCTACCATCGACTGGGTTCGGGAAGCGGTCTTTAACATGATTGCCACGGAGGTTCCGGGGGCGAGGGTGCTCGATCTGTTTGCCGGAACCGGGGCAATGGGCCTGGAAGCACTTAGCCGCGGGGCGCATTCTTGCTTCTTTGTGGACAATAGTGCCGAAGCCGTGAGTCTTATACGTGAAAATGTCCAATTGTGCGCGGCGCAGGACAGGTCGCGCATAATTCGCGGGTCGGCCGCCTCGGCAATCCGGCGCCTGGGATCGGAAAACGAGCTGTTCGACCTTATTTTCATGGACCCGCCATACGGGAAAGGATACATCGAAAAAACACTCGAAATTGTTGGCGCAATTGCCCGCGACGACGCGCTGGTCATTGCAGAGCAGCACATAAAAGATAAACCGCCGCTGGTTCCGGCAATCTGGCGAAAAGACCGCGAGCGAAAATACGGTGACACTTTGATATCGGTCTACTCGAACTCTTAGTCCGTAAATAACCCGACAGGAGGAAAAATGCGCAGCATCGCAGTATACGCCGGCTCCTTTGACCCTATTACCAACGGACACATCGACCTGCTCGAGCGCGCCCTCAAACTCTTCGACAACATTATTATCGCTATTGCCGCAAACCCCGGGAAAGACCCCCTGTTCTCCAATGACGAGCGCCTCGAGATGATAAAGGAGTCCCTGGCGCACCATCCCTTGAAAGACCGGGTGAAGGTGGACCTTTTCCAGGGGCTGCTCGTGGACTATGTGCAATCGATTCCGACCAAAGCCATAGTAAGGGGCCTTCGGGCAATCAGTGACTTTGAATACGAATTCCAGATGGCCCTTATGAACCGCAAACTGAACGGTGGTATCGAAACCGCTTTCATAATGACGGGAATGCACTGGATTTACACCAGCTCCAGGATCATCAAGGAAGTGGTGCGGTCGGGCGGAAATGTAACGGGCCTTGTCCCGGAAAACGTCGAAAAGAAGCTGATAGAAAGACTGGGCAGCCCGGGCAAGAACAGCCTGTGACAGCTCCTTGCACGCTGCGTGAGGAAAACGTCCGAAAGTTCAGGCACCAGCGGTCCGGCGCTAAAAATCGCGCTTTATCCGTTCGATCGTTGACTCGATAAGATCGCGGATCTCACCCAGCCGGTCCAGCGTTTGGGCTTCAAAGCGCAAGACCAGAACCGGCTGCGTATTGGATGCCCGCACAAGGCCCCAACCGTCTGCAAAATCGATACGGGCGCCGTCAATATCGATTACCTTCAGGTTTTTCTCTTTGAACTCCCGCTTGGCCCTTTCGACGACTTCGAACTTAATCTCGTCCGGACACTCGATCCGTATCTCGGGCGTCGCATGCATGGCGGGGACCCCGTCGAGAAGTTCGGGTATCCTCTTGCCGCTTCTGGAGAGTACTTCGAGCAGTCTGCACGACGCGTATATCCCATCGTCGAATCCGAAATACCGGTCCTTGAAGAAAATATGTCCGCTCATCTCGCCGGCGAGTTGTGCGTCCACTTCTTTCATTTTCGCCTTTATCAGCGAATGGCCGGTTTTCCACATGATGGCGTGGCCCCCATGCCGCTCGATGTCGTCATAAAGTGTCTTCGAGCACTTGACCTCGGAGATGATAACCGACCCTGGCCGCCTGGATAAAATCTCCCTGGCGAAAATGATCATGAGCTTGTCGCCGAAGACGACCTCGCCCCTGTGATCGATCACCCCCAGCCTGTCGCTGTCGCCGTCGTATGCAACACCAACGTCGAGCCGCTCCCGGAGGACCAGGTTTTGCAAGTCCACCAGGTTTTCCATGACCGTAGGGTCCGGCTCGTGATTCGGAAAAGTGCCGTCCATCTCGCAGTAGATCGGGTAAATTTCGCAGCCCAGCTTTCTTAAAATGGCCGTGGCAACCGGACCGCCCGTTGCATTGCCGCCGTCGACCCCGACCCTCAGCCTGCCTTCGAGCCGGATATTGCCTGTAACGAAATCAACGTATGAGGAGATGATGTCGAAGTGATCGAGCCTTCCTTCCGCCGAGATAAAGTCCCCAGAGCGAGCGACGCCGGCCAGTTCCTGAATCTCAGCGCCGGCTATGGTGTCAAACCCGTTGCAAACCTTAAAACCGTTATACTCGGGAGGATTATGGCTGGCGGTGATCATCATTCCGCCTTCACGTTCCAGGCGCCTTATAGCGAAGTAGAAAACGGGCGTAGGGCATACTCCGATATCGACAACGTCCATGCCTGACTGGAGCAACCCTCCCACGAGCAGGTCGCGGTACCGGTCCGAAGTCAGACGGCAGTCTCTCCCCACGACGATCCGCCTTTTACCCTGCCGGGCCATGTATGTTCCAAACGCCCTGCCAAGGGTCGATACATCCGAATCTGTAATTTCGGACCCGGCAATTCCGCGTATGTCGTATTCTCTAAAGATCTTTTGAAGCATGATTTATTACCCGACCAGGGAGTTTTAGTGAAAAGCAAAGACCGCATTCGGGAGAGAAAACAAAAAACGAAGGTCCGGATAACTCATCCGAAAAGACCCTCGCTTGAAGATATCCTTATGAAATTTACCCGCGCCGCTTCAATGATGCGAGCCGCCTTCACCTGATTTGAGACGCTTGACGGTCAGAATAGCGGCCGCGATCACGCCGATCACGATTACGCCCAGAGCGCCATACAGGGCAGTAAAAAATACAGCGTGAGTCGGATCGTACCAGGGTATGTCCCATGGCAGCATGCTGCTTAAACTTCGCTTAAGGCCTTCACATAAAAACTCGCTCGCTCCTGACATTGACTTGCCTCCGCAGCTCGAATGTTCGAATGGGGTACCGGATTCCTGTGGCCGATATACGTCTAGCACACAAGTGGGAAGGGGTCAATCGCAAACTCGGAGGACCGGGGGCCGAAGGCCAGGTTTCACGCGAAGCGAAGACAGGATTCACCGCAGACGCGGAGAAGGATCGGTTAGATTTATTGTCAGCATTTCCCGCCGAGTCTTTGGACGAAGGTCCTGGCCTCGACGATCAGAATACCGTGGAAGTGCTTGATCTCCAGGAGATGATGGTCTCCTGAAACAATGTAACGTGCTCCGGCCTCCAAAGCGCAGGCCAGAAATTTGTTGTCTCGGAGGTCTTTGGTGATCCGGCCCTTAGCATGAGTGAAACGGTGCGGTCCTGAACCTCGATCACTCGCTCCTTGAGCTAGTCAGTACCTTCCGGATGACATTGCCCTCACGCGCGTAAATCGTTTTTAAAAGGGCTCATGACGCGGTGATCGGAAACTTTATGGACTCCTACCCTGATGTAAGACATATGAAAGTCGACACACATCTGGAAATCCACTTGCTCTGCCCTGTTTGACAGAAGTTCCCGATTATCACTCTTTTTCGAAATCTTGTTTGGGCGCGCCGCAGACCGGGCAAACCCAATCATCCGGCAGGTCCTCGAACTTGGTTCCCGCAACGATTCCATTGTCCGGATCGCCGAGGGCCGGATCATAAACATAGCCGCAGACCGTACATACGTATCGATCCATTTCTCCTCCTCATAAGTATGGGCATTGTCATTAACGGAACAAACAGGGGCATAATATAAAAGGTCACTTGAAAGAATGCAATCGGAGGCGACCGCATCTTGTGCGGATTTGGATGCAATTACTTATTTTTGACAGTCTGCCGGAAGTTCTGCAAATAAAATAACACCGGCGGGGCCTCGAGATCTATATGGCGCTGCTGCGGCGGCCCCGCGTATGCGGTGGCTTGCCGCCGACAGAGCCGAGCGCACGGCCTCGCGCGTCCGCACGTGGCCGAAATCCTGCGGGGGTGCGGGGCATCTTTAAAGTGAAAAAACTTTCCCCCGCTCTTTTGACCTTTCGCACCTAGCAGACTTTTGCACACTCAATCAAGAGCGCTTCCTCCAGATTCGCCTGAGACGAAGAGCGTTGGTAACCACCGAAACCGAACTCATGGCCATAGCCGCAGCGGCGAACATCGGATTTAGCAGAATGCCGAAAAAGGGATAGAGCGCTCCGGCGGCGACCGGAATGCCGACCGAATTGTAGAAGAAAGCCCAGAAGAGGTTTTGTTTGATGATCCGCATAGTCAGCGAAGAAAGCTCTATAGCGGAAGCAACCAGCCGGAGATCGTCCCGGATAAGAGTGATGTCGCTTGCCTCAATTGCGATGTCGGCGCCTGTCCCGATTGCTATTCCAACGTCTGCGGCCGCAAGGGCGGGAGCATCATTTATGCCGTCTCCCACCATGGCCGCGACCCTTCCATTCGACTGGAGCCGCCGAATTTCACCGGCCTTGTCCCCCGGCCGAACATCGGAGAGGACCCGCTCAATCCCGGCCTGGCGGGCGATTGCCTCCGCCGTCTGCCGCCTGTCGCCGGTCAGCATCACGACCTCAAGGCCCATTTTCTTGAGAAGGGATACAGCCTCCGGCGCCGAGGGCCTGATCGTATCGGCAAGGGCGATGACACCGGCAACCTTTCCATCTTTCGCCGCAAATACACATGTTTTCCCGGATTTCTCAAGCATTGCAGCGTCTTGGTCAAGCATTCCGGTGTTTATCCCTTCGGACTCAATAAATGTCCGGCTGCCAAGAATGATTTGGCTCTCGCCCACCCTGGCGCGCAACCCCAATCCTGAAACAGATTCGAAATCGAGGACAATGTTTGTGCCCGTCTCCCGGCCGGCTTTTGCGCCGAGCTTCACTATCGCCTTAGCCAGGGGATGTTCCGACAAACTTTCGACCGAGGCGGCCATGCTCAGAAGATCGGCCTTCGAAAACCCTGGCGCCGCCGCGATATCGGTTACTTCAGGTTCTCCTCCGGTTATGGTGCCGGTCTTATCAAATACTATCGTGTCAAGGTGGTGTGCGCGCTCGAGGCTTTCGCCGCCTTTTATGAGTATTCCGTTTTCAGCCCCAAGACCCGTGCCGACCATCACGGCAGTAGGCGTGGCCAACCCCATCGCACACGGGCATGAAATTACCAGCACCGACACGAAATTGAGGACCGCGCGGCTAAGTATGTGCCCCGGCGCGGCAAAATACCAGACGATGAAAGTAACTATAGCTATCGCGATAACCGCCGGGACAAAAATGGAAGCCACTTTGTCGGCGAAACGCTGTATGGGGGCTTTGGACCCCTGGGCCTCCTCGACTAGGCGGATTATCCGTGCAAGGGCCGTTTCAGCCCCGACCCTGGTTGCTTCGAAAACGAAACTCCCGCTCTGGTTGATAGTCCCGGCAAACACCTCATCGCCGGGCTTTTTTGAAACCGGCATGCTTTCGCCGGTGAGCATGGATTCATTTACCGAAGACTCCCCGGACACGGCGGTCCCGTCCGTGGGTATTAGGCCGCCGGGCCACACCACAATACGATCGCCGCGAAGCACTTCCTCGACGGGGACGTCCATCTCCGCACCCTCCCGGATTACGCGGGCCGTTTTCGGAGTGAGCTTCATCAGCTTTTTAATCGCTTCGGAAGTCCTGCCCCTGGCCTTGAGCTCAAGGAGCCTGCCCAGCAGGACAAGCGTTACGATCATGGCCGCCCCGTCAAAATAGACGGGCGGCTCGAGGCCGGAAGCAGAAAACAAATGTGGGAAAATGGTCGCAAGGGCCGAATAGATGAACGCGGAAAGAGAGCCTATGGCCACCAGGGTATTCATATCCGCCGTTTTCTGGAGGGTGGCTTTGAGCGCTCCCTTAAGAAAACGGTCCCCTACCCAGAAAACGGCCGGTGCGGTAAGAACCAGAAGAATATAGAGCATTGCCTGGCGGGAAACGGCGTGCAGGATCGGCAAAGAATGCTGCATCGTTCCGGCCATTATCAGAATGCTAAGCACTGCGCCGGCCGCCACTTTGTGTCTGAGTCCGGCAATTTCTTGGAGCCGCGCCGCCTCAGCCGGATCGCCGGCCTCCTGCTGATAGACGCCGAGGTACTCGTATCCAGCCTGTTCGATTGCTTCCCTTATAGCCGGCCAGTCCTCAAGCCGGGGAGAGTAGACTATAGATGCCCTGGATGTGGCAAGATTTACTGTCGCGTTCTCAACACCGGGGACTGACTGAAGTGCATTCTCGACTCGCCGGACGCATGCTGCGCAGCTCATGCCTCCCACGGAAACGGCAGTCTTTCTAAGGCCTTTTTCCTGGCGAGCCTCCAGCCGGGCGCCGTAGCCGAGTTGTTCTATCTTACTCAAGCTCATAACCGGCTTTCTTGATCTTATCCCTCATGAGTTCGTTGTCCACGGGACGGGTCTCCTCGAAAGCAACTTCCCCGCTTTCAAGGTCCACGGCAACGTTAGTGATTCCGTCAATTTCCTCCAGGGTCTTCTTTACCGTTTTCACGCAATGCTGACACGACATTCCTTTTACTCGAACAGTTCTCATGCTCTACCCCCGGAAGATTTATTCCTCAAAAAACATATCAAAAATGGGAATCTGGATTCAGGAATTCAGACTGCAAATCACGCGATTCGCAAAACGATGTACACGTCACCTCTGCTTATTTTATTGCCGGGAAGAAGGTTCCCCATGTCTTTCAGCCGAAGCCTGGTCCCAGTTTTTACACCGGGCGGAATTCTCACCGAAATCAACTTCTCGTTTCCATAATGGGGCAGGTTGATTTGCACCATATCGCCAAACTGCGCCTGTTCTTCTGTAATCGGAAGATTGTAGGTCAAGTCCAGCTCAAAGGCTTTTCCGGCCGCCCTTTCCGCCTGGAGGTGTTTGGACTGGACGCCGAGAACTTTCAGGAGATATTCTCCGGCCTTCTTCCCTGCTCTTCCAAGCAAAGAAAATCCGGACTCAAGCAACCTGCCGGGTCTTAATTCTTCGGCGGAAGGCTCAGCCGCAGGACGAGCTGTACGCTCGGGCCGCACGAACGGTCTGCCGTAGCGGACCACCCGGACCCTCCCCGGACCGAAAACAAAACCCTGAAAGAAAATGTTTCTTCCGCCGAAAAACAGGTTGTTGATAAACGCCGGGTCGAACCTCATCCCCATGCGCGCAAACTCTTTTTCCATTTCCTTAAAGATGTCCTGAGCATGCCCGCTCGAGAAAAAATCCCTGAATATTTCATCCTGCGAATAACCGAACCCGCGCCCCCCGGTCCTTCCCGGCTGATATCCAAGGCGGCGGTACTGGTCATACTGAGTTCGCTTGCCCGGATCGGAAAGCACACCGTATGCTTCATTGATTTTCTTGAAGCGCTCTTCGGCCCGTGCGTCACCCGGATTTCTGTCCGGGTGAGTCTCAAGGGCGAGTTTGCGGTACGCCTTCTTGATCTCTTCACCCGAAGCGTCCGTTGAGACGCTCAGTGTTTCATAGTAATCGAAATTCGACATCAGGCTCTCTATCTTTTCCCTTACTTTTTATATCAATAAAATAATAGGGCCAAAGCAGCATAATAGCAACAAAACATAAAACCAGGTTGCCAAGGCCGTGTGGCTTCTCTATAATAGCCGATACTGCCGAAGTGGTGGAACTTGGTAGACACGCCATCTTGAGGGGGTGGTGGGGAGACCCGTGCCGGTTCGAGTCCGGCCTTCGGCATTACCTGTTGAAATCGCAGGGACAATCGATCCAAAGTGGCTGGTTTATCCCCGTTTTTGTCCCAGGTGCTTCGAGCGCCGGGGATTTTTTTTGTTTGGAATGACTTTTCGATATGGCGCCACATTCGGCTCACGAGAATAATTTCTTGGTGCCAACAGTAATTCGAGGGCATTGCCCGATCAAGTTGGATTTAGGGGGGTAGGGTTTGGGTAGATTGACTACCCCTATACTGATTACCTTGAAAATCGACTTGCGATCAAAACGCTCTATACATGATCCACACATCAGAATCCCACAGTGCCCTCCGGGATTTCCGTAAGACAGACTCCGCTTTAACCTTCGTAAATATATTAATACCTGCATCAAAACTCAAAGTTCATTCAATAATTCCAATCGAATGAGCCGAAATAGAAACAAATCTCGCATCACAAAAAAGGGGAAAACAGTCATGGTCTGGTTCGGTAAGTCGCAAAAAGAGAATACGCTTTGAATTTATGTTGGCGCTGGCCAAAGAAAAATCATTGGCAGAAACCCGTATATAGGATCGGATGCGTACGATCCGGATAGGCAGTTCATGAAAGTTCACAGATGTGATGCACATGGGAAGGATGATCGGTGCCGGTCCCAGGTGAATGTTAAAGAGCAATGCCGACACGATCTTTCAACCATCTACACCAAATGGTCCAACACGTGTCTGACTTTTGCCGCAAGATCGTCGTTGCCGAAAGGTTTCTGAATGAAATCTAGGCCTTCGTCCAGAATGCCGTGATGTGCTATCGCATCGGCGGTATAGCCAGACATATACAGGCACTTGAGGTTCGGGCGGATGACTCTAAGCTGTTCTGCCAGTTCCCGGCCGTTCATCTCCGGCATCACCACGTCCGTAATGAGCAAATGGATATCTCTTGGATGCTCCTTCACAAGATGCATGGCGTGTACGTGAGTATGTGCCGCAAGCACAGTGTAACCCAGCTTTTCGAGCATCATCTTGCTGAGGTCCAGAACCGCTTCATCGTCCTCCACCAGCAGGATGGTTTCAGTACCTGTCAGGCGCTTTACGGCCGCATGCTCAGAGGGGACCTGTGCGGCTTCAGGCTCGAACCGCTGCAAGTAGATTTTAAACGTGGTTCCTTTCCCCGGTTCGCTTTCAACATAAATAAAACCGTCGTTTTGTTTGACGATGCCGTAAACGGTGGACAATCCAAGCCCCGTTCCCTTGCCCAGTTCCTTGGTGGTAAAAAAAGGCTCAAAGATCTTCTCGCGGACTTCCTCACTCATGCCCGTTCCTGTATCGCTCATGCTCAGCAGCACATATTCTCCAGGAATGAATTCAGGGGTCTCGATACTATTGGAATCATCGATCACAACGTTTTCGGCCTTAATAGTGACGGCGCCTACTCCGGAAACGGCATCGCGGGCATTGACCGCAAGATTGGCCAGAATCTGGTCTACCTGGGAGGGATCGATTTTGACTTTCCAGAGATCGAGTCCGGGTTGCCAGGACAGGTCGATATCCTCGCCAATGAGCCGCCTCAACATATTGAGCATGCTCGAGATCGTGCTGTTTAAATCCAGTATCTTTCGGACGGCGGTCTGTTTGCGTGCAAATGCCAGCAGTTGCTTGGTAAGGTCCGCTGAACGCTGGGCCGCTTTGAGGATCTCCTTGAGGTTGTGCTGGAGTTTGTCATTGGAAACGTCCTGTTGAAGGGCCATTTCCGCCCGGCCGATGATCACGCCCAGCATGTTGTTGAAATCGTGCGCCACACCTCCCGCCAGTCGCCCTACTGACTCCATCTTCTGGGCCTGGAAAAGCTGTTCCTCAAGTTTTTTTCTTTCCTCCTCCCCTCGCTTGCGCTCGGTGATGTCGTTGCCAACGCACAGGATTTCCCTGATCAGGCCGTTTTCGCCAAAGACAGGCTTATTGGTCCATGAGACCCAAACCCTCTCTCCGTTGCGGAGCATATTTTCGTTAACGTTGTTCATGTACCTGTCAGGATTTACTCCAATATCTTCAATCATTGCCCTCAAATCCCGGCCCGTAGACTCCAATTCGGGGACAATGGTTCCGACAACATTCTTACCGAGCATCTCATCTTCGCTGTAACCAAAAAAAACCTGGGCGAACTCGTTAAAGAAAGTCACCTTGCCCGAAACGTCCATTCTGAGGATGATACTGTTAGCACTCTGAACCAGTTCGCGATATTTTTCCTCACTTGCCTTCAACGCCGTCTCGGCTCGCTTCCGCTCGGTGATGTCCCAGAAGATTCCGAAAACACCGACGATCCTGCCATTTACGTCTCTGACCGGAGTTTTGAACGTCTTGACCCACACTCCTTTGCCTGGCGATAGGTTGTGCACCTCCAGTTCCTCAGACACACCCGTCTTCATGATGCGTTTGTCGTTCGCCCGGTATTTGTCGGCAAGCTTCCTGGGGAAGAAATCGTAGTCCGTTTTGCCAAAAACGTCTGCGGGTCGAATACCGAAATCCCGGGCGAGGTGCTCGTTGATGGATACATAGCTGGAGTCCGTATCTTTCATGAAGACCTTTTGAGGGATGTTCTTGACGAGCGTTCGGTACATGGCTTCGCTCTTACGCAGCGCCTCTTCAGCCTGCTTGCGGCCGCTAATATCAAGTACGTATTCGATGATTTGGACAATGTCCCCGCCGCTATCAAAAATAGGATAGGCATGAATCTCGACATGTCTGGCTTCTCCATCCTTGTCATAGTGACGGTGCTCCGTGATTGTGGGCTGCCCCGTTTCTTTTATCACTTCGATTGGACAGACGCACGAGTCTTCGTGACAGGGGACAGCATTCTTATGCGTCAGCTCATGACAGGTTATATGTGGAAGCAAGCCATCGGGAGCACCGGCGCAGTTGGCCATTTTAACGGTGTAATCGTAGGCATCTATAACGTAGAAGGGGTAGGGTAAAGATTCCACCACCGTGTTCAAAAAGTCCTTTTGTTGGACTATCCTTTGCTCTGCTTTTTTGCGCGCAGTGTCGTCGGCGTCCATGGCCCCGCCGATCAACCGGGCAGCACGGATAACGAAGAAGACCGTGAGCATTCCGAAAAACACCACCGACGCCCCTGATACAATGGCGCTATTGAACTTGGTAACAGCGTGCTGCAGGATGTCGGAAATGAGAACGGCGATGAATGCCAGCGGAATAAAAGTCCTCAGGAGGACGGCCCGGACGGAACCGCCTGTTAACGGGCTTAGAAGAAATCCGTCCGGTCCGGCCGCAGCCAATAATCCAACCCCTAGAAACATGAAACCAATGTACGTCATAAATGACGCCGGGATGATCCCGCTTCTATACAGAAACAGTGTCCCATACATGTAACTGATTGCGCCGACCAAACCGGTTATGGCTACGAGACCGGCCATGCCGCTGATAAGATTCAGGACAAATCTTCTTCTCGTCTCGTATCGCAGCAGAAGCACTAACGTGCTCCCGGATAAACTGAAAAGTGCGCCCGTGAGAGGCGACGTGACCTTGGTAGGAAATGAACCAAGATATTTGCTTAGAAAGAAGATATTCGCTTCGAGGGTCAAATTGAGGTTGGTGAATAAGCCGGTGAACGCCAATAGTCCGAAGACGGAACTTGTTGCAGCCAGCGCCATGAAAAGCCTTGCCCGGTTGCGGGAAGGACAATGGATGTACCAGATGAGGGTCATCCCTTGAACCAAAAAAGCGAAACAGCTACCGGGCGCCGTAGGAATGTAGTTCTCGATGAATCCGGTGAGAGCTTGCGCGTACATGGTCCATCCCACCAGACCCAGTATCCCTATCAGAACTGAAACACCACCACCCAAAAGAGCCAGGACTCTCGAGATATCTGACCATTCCCGGTCCGCAAAGAGTTTCAATTTCTGGATCCTTTTTACAAATACACAGTATGAGGCGAGCAAAATGTGAGCATAATACTTTCAGTGAGACGTAATCCTTTAAATAATCGACACCACCGTGACGACGTCAATCCTTACCAGTTCCAGGCACAGAGCCGATGACAGTGGAAATGAAGCCAGCGGAATTTAACCCCAACTCGAAATTTGAGCGCGCAGCCAAATCCTACAGAATCACTATGATATGTACACCGGGGTGTAACTGAATTCAACTCCATTCTTGATTGCCAGGCTACTTGCAAAGCCACATAAAATCAGCACGGAAATTTGCCGAAATTCCAGGCTGTTGCTGGATGCGCTAACTGGGGAAAACATTCTTGTCTTCACCACTTTGGAATTGCGATCTCACCCCGGTCTCTGGAAGAACTTGGCGATCTTGACAAAGCAATTGGCGGTAAAAGCCTGGAAATGGCAAACGGCAGTCAAGGTCAAGAAAGCTCTAACTACTCATCCATAGAGCAATCTGACGGGGGGGAGAATCAATTCCCGGCGAGTGAGTTTTTGGCACAAGCCACTAATTTTACTTAAGGCATTTGGTTCTTTGTCCGACAATATCAATGGAGGCTTTATGCCTCCTCCGAGAGCCGTGAGTAGGACCATTAGTGGCGCCTTCCTTCTCGGCTCTCTCCATTTTAGAAGGTTCATCACTGCGCCCGGTCGAGTTCGAACTTCTGTATTCCTCAATCCAGTCTGTTCAAATGCTCGTCTGAGAGCTCTTCCAAAAAAGGGCTGATCCCGCTCAATTTGTTTTGCCGGCTGTTTGCATAGGAAATGTGGAGGTTGCGCTCGGCCCTGGTGCAGGCAACGTAAAACAGCCGTCGTTCTTCCTCGACATTACCGCCGTTTCTTTCACCGTCTTCCTCAACAGACCGCCAATGGGGAAGGATATTGTTTTCACATGCGGCCAGAAAGACTGTATGAAACTCCAGCCCCTTTGCCGCATGTATAGTGGACAGCCGCACGCCTCGATCCTTTTCTTCATCGTCATCTTGGTCTTCGGTACGCAGGGCGCAGTCTTCGAGGAACTCCTCTATAGTTTCCCTGCCTTCAGCTATGCTGAGAAGTTCATGTATGTTTTCCAGACGAGATATGTGGCTGCCCTCATCGCCATCTACGTCATAGGTCTCCAAGTGCTTTTCGTAATGGGTGATGTCGATGATCTCTTCCAGAGCTTGCTTGGGCGGCATATCTTTGATGCGGTCAAGGATGAACAACACCGTCCCTATCTCGCCGGCCACTTTTTGAAGACCGATTTTTTTCTGGATGGCGATCGGACTTTTCTCCATCAAAGAGGCGCCCGCAAGATCGATCTCCCTGATTTTCTGAATTGATTTCTTGCCAATCCCTCTCTTTGGAACATTAAGGACGCGTTCAAAGGCGATATCGTCCTTGGGGTTTACCGCACATGCAAGGTAGCTTGTCAGGTCCTTGATTTCTCGGCGCTCAAAGAATGAGATCCCCCCGATGAGCTTGTAGGGGACTCCGAGTTCGTTGAATGCCTTCTCAAGTATTCGGCTGATAAAGGTTGTTCTGTAAAGGACCGCCATCTGCTCCAAGGGAATGCCGTCATATCGGTAGGCCCGACATTTCTCTGCAACCCACCTGGCTTCGAAGTAAGAATTATCAAAACCTCTGAGTGAGGGCAGATTGCCGGGTTTTGTGCTGAAGCAGTTCTTTTTAATCTCCTCGTTATTTAAGCTGATGATTTCATTTCCCAATTCGACAATCGGCGCCGTAGAGCGGTAATTCTCCTCGAGCAGGAAGACCTTTGTCCCTTCATATTCTGTGGGAAACCGGACAAAATAGCTTGGCTCAGCCCCTCTGAAGCTATAGATGGACTGAGAAAAGTCTCCCACCACGGTGATGTTCCCGTTCTTTACCAGAAGCTTGATTATGGCGTTCTGGATAGAATTGGAATCCTGGTGTTCATCCAGAAGAATGTATTGGAACAAATCCTGGTAGTAGGTTCGAGTTTGAGACTGTCCTCTCAGCAAGTTGAGGGCATGCAGCAGGATATCGTCAAAGTCCATTGCGTTCGACTCGTTGAGCCTCTGGTTGTAGTGCTCAAAGATGAAGTCGAGTTTTCTGAATTCTTTGACGGAATGGATGTAGGTATCGGGTTTTAGGGAATTCTTCGCTTTGCTGATATAGGCCTTGATTGCTCTTGCGTATTTGCCCTCCATATTGAAACTGTTTTCGAGAATATTTTTGATGAGCCCAACCTGATCGGATCCGTCGTAAATGGTAATCGGGTTTTTGAAGCCGATGTCGCCTGCGTGCGCTTTCAGGATCTGCAGCATCGAAGAATGAAAGGTCCTGACCCATGGGAAATCCTTGATCCATCGTCCGGTCGATTTTGTCAGCCGATCTTTTAACTCGTTTGCTGCTTTGTTTGTAAAGGTGATACACAGGATCCGTCCGGAGTCATATCCGGCGCCGATCAGGTACTCAAATTTGGCAACGATGGTTGAGGTCTTACCCGCTCCTGCGCCAGAGCAAATGAGGGCCGGTCCATCCAAATGCTCAACTGCTGCTACTTGTGCTTTTGATAATGATGGCAATAACTTATCTCCGAAGGCCTGACTCTGTCAGACCTCCCGCTCCAGCCCATAGCGTGGGATAGACCTATTTTGCCCCGCTAAGAGAGACCTTGACACCAAATTCACTCCACTTTCTGATGCGCTTAACATTTGGCTTGTCTTCAAACGCGCCACTTCTAATGTCTGTGCGTTCTGCATGGCGGAGCACGGTCGCCGCTTTTGCTCAGTCCTCAGTCCTCAGTCCCGCTTCTCTGGGGCAATTCCCCCAGATTGGAGAGACTCTTTAACCCAGATTCGTCTAATTTACCAGTTGGAAGGAAGCTGAGTTCTTCGAGTGGTTGATCAACCTGAAACGCGTTTGAACCATGAAAATCTATTTCGCAGGCCCGCTATTCTCAGAAGCTGGACGAGACTGGATGCGGAAAGTGAAGAAAGAAATTTGAGCCGGCGCATGGCTGCCGATTGAGCCCGGCGTGCAGACAGCCCTCAATCTCTCCAGAGATAATAGGCGATCATGGAAGTAAATATCTGCATGCAGACGATGATCGTGACACAACCAGGCCATCCGGTTTGCTTCCAGAAAAGACCGGGCAAAATCGATCCGGTGCATCCGCCGAGATAATAGAGCGCGACGTAGAGACCAGCAGCGGAAGATCTAGCCGAGGAGGCAGCTTTACCAACATTGCTGGATGCTGCTGCCTGGCAAATGAACACACCGGAGGCCGCAATCGCAAGCCCGCTGATGATGACGGGAACATAGTGAGCTAAAGTCAGCAACATGCCGATTGCGACCATCCCCGCAGCTCCCATTAATGCCAGGCGGTAACCTATACGGTCCAGGATACTCCCCGCAACCGGGGTTACGGCTGCGCCAACCAGGTAAACGGCAAAAATCGTTCCCAGAGCGGCAGACCCCAGGTAAAAGGGTTTATCGGCCAGATAAAAGTTCACGTAGGTGAAGGCCGCCACCATGCAGAATAGAACGTTGAATCCCACCACGTATGTGGCGAGGAGCTGAGAATTACGCAGGTGCATGGTGATCGATCCAAGCGATGCGGCAGCGCTATTTTGACGAACAAATCTTATGGGTCGAGGTAGAAGCCGCCAGATGGCCAGAGCCCCGGCCAAAGTGACTACTCCAAGAACGGCAAAGGGGACACGCCAGCCCCAATGGTGCGCCATCAAACCGGTGAAGAAGCGTCCTGTAAAACCTCCGACAATTGCGCCTGTTAAATAGATAGACATTGTCGAGCCGACATACCGGTCAGGAGATTCCTCGCTGATATAGGCCATGGATGAAGCCAGGATTCCAGGTACAAAGAAGCCCTGCAAAAAACGCCATAAGATAAGCTCACTCAAATTGACCGCCGTTGCAGTCAATGCTGCTGCGGCAGCCAGACCCAGCATAGCTACGACAATTACCCTCCTGCGTCCCACGGCATCGGCAAGCAAGCCTAGAAAGGGGGCTGCGAGAGCCACTGCCAGGATTGGAGCGCTCACGGTAAGACTTACCATCAGTTCGGACGCCCTGAAAATTTGCCGGAACTCGGGCAGCAGAGGCTGCGTAGCGTAAAGACATATGAATGCGCCGAACCCCGCCAGGAACAGGGCCGAATGTGCGGCTGGTGAGAGCCGATGCTCTTCCAAGTTACATATACCCCCGAAAACTTTTTATTTATCCGCGGCAACGGCGCTAATCATGATCGCTTTGCTGGATCTAAACAAGCTTTTATCTTATTCGTTCACCAATCGATGAGTTATGCAGGGTCGTACAGCCGGGATGGAGCGCGGGAAAAGAAATAACCAGCGGTAACGAAATCCGGTCTGAAACTGCCGGTGCGTTAGCCGCCCCAGCAACCTCTTGGAGAGGACACTCTATAGACCGAGCAAAGTGCCGTCCACAGCGTTCATTCTTACCTCTACCGAATGTTCCCGATGGTCGTCAACGAGGCGAACAGCCTTGTCGTGCTGCTCGACACCGTCAACTGTCACACTCATTTCATCATTACCGGTCGGCGGTTGCACAACGGCAATGTGGTAGACGGTCTCCCGATAGCGGTAGTGTATTTTGAACGCCTTCCAGTCCGAAGGCAGGCACGGAGCAAAACGCAGTTTATCCACTTCGAGCCTTAGCCCCAGCAGTGATTCCACGATAAGCCGATACATCCAGCCCGCAGACCCCGTGTACCACGTCCATCCGCCACGGCCGATGTGCGGCGGGAGCGCATAGACGTCGGCCGAAGCGACGTAGGGTTCCACTTTGTAGATGGCGGCGCCCTCGGGAGATATTGCATGATTCACTGGGTTGATCATGGTAAAGAGCTCCCATGCGCGCCGGTTGTCCCCCAGGCGAGCGAAGGCCATTGCCGCCCAGATGGCCGCATGCGTGTACTGCCCGCCGTTTTCTCTCACGCCCGGCACGTACCCTTTGATGTAGCCGGGATTTAACTCCGACTTGTCAAAGGGCGGATCCAGGAGTTGGATCAGCCCATGCTCCCGGCGAACGAGGCGCTCATCCACCGCTTCCATGGCCATACGCGAACGCTCATGATCTCCCGCACCGGATAGAACGGACCAGCTCTGCGAGATCGAATCAATTTGGCATTCGGGGTTGCTCGCCGATCCAAGCGGCGAACCGTCGTCGAAATAGGCGCGGCGGTACCACTCGCCGTCCCAGCCATGCCTCTCGACATTGCGGCGCAGCCCCGCCGCCTCACTTTCGCAACGCTCGGCGAAGGAGATGTCACCGCGCGTGCGGGCAACCTTAGTGAACTGCATGAGCACTTCATAAAGAAAAAATCCCAACCACACGCTTTCGCCTTTGCCGTGTTCGCCCACCAGGTTCATGCCGTCGTTCCAGTCACCGGAGCCGATGAGAGGCAGGCCGCGCTCACCGAATTTGAGGCCGTTCAGGATGGCTCGGACACAGTGCTCGTAAAGACTTGCGGCCTCTTCAGAGCGCCCGGGCAGATCGTAATAAGAGTCTTCATCGGCTTTTACCGCACGGCCCTGGACGAAGTGGACGGGCTCATCCAACACACCCGTGTCCCCGGTGGTGAGAACATAGCGGCACGCCGTGAGCGGCAGCCAGAGGTAATCGTCCGAACAGTGAGTACGCACGCCCCGGCCCGTTGGGGGATGCCACCAATGCTGGACATCTCCTTCCAGGAATTGACGGGACGCGCAAAGGAGCAGATGCTCGCGCAAGAGGAGCGGCTCAGCGTAGACGAGCGCCATCATGTCCTGCAACTGATCGCGGAAGCCGAATGCGCCCCCCGACTGGTAGGTTGCGCTTCGCGCCCAAAGGCGGCACGCCAGGGTTTGGTACAGCAGCCAGCCGTTGGCCAGCAAGTTGAAGGACTGGTCGGGTGTTTCCACATTTACCGCGCCGAGTGTATGATTCCAATACTGCCACACCACATCGAGGGCGCCCTGCGCAGCGGTTGATCCTCGAAAGCGATTGACCAGTTTTCCGGCATCGTCGGCATCCCGCCCTACGCCAAGCCTGAAGACGATCTCACGCTCCTGCCCCGCGGCCAGATCGAAGCTCACCTGGATTGCGGCGCAGGGATCCCGGGCGGCCCCCACCTTGCCGGAAAGCCGCGACCGGGTCATAGCGGCAGGACTGCGAAGAGTGCCGTTGCGTCCCAGGAATTCAGTCCGATCGCCGCTTACGGTGCGAGTCGTATCATCCACGTCGAAGAACGCAATCCGGTCGCGGAACTCCGTGTTGTATGGGTTGCGCGCGAAGAGCGCGCCGCTGTTCGGGTCAATTTCGGTGATCACGTGCATGGCCGATTGCGGCCGCAGGCCGCCAAGCACCCATTCCACATATCCGGTAGCGGAGAGCCGGAGGGATCGGCCCAACTCGTTGCGCACTTTGAGCACCATAAACTTGACCGGTGCGTCCAGGGCGACGTAAACCCACAGCTCGGAGCGGATGCCGCGCTCGGTGTGTTCGAAGACGCTGTAGCCGAACCCGTGCCGGGTGGCGTAAGGCGTCGTTCCGCGGCAGGGCAGCGGCGTGGGCGACCAAAAGTGGCCGCGCTCCTCATCACGGATGTATAAAGCTTCTCCGCTCGAATCGCTCACGGCATCGTTTCCCCAGGGAGTGAGGCGGAACTCGTGGGCATTCTCGCTCCAGGTGTAGGCAAGACCGCTCTCTGAGATGACAGTTCCGAAGTGCGGGTTGGCCAGCACATTTACCCATGGCGCGGGAGTCACCTGCGGGTGCGCGGTGGTAATAACATACTCGCGCCCATCCGGGGTGAATCCCCCCAGTCCGTTGTAGAACATCAGATCCTGGCGTGGCGACGGGGCGACCGCCGGAGGTTCGGAGTGGTGGGTTCGGGTCGGGGTAAGGAGGGGCACGGTTACTTCCACCGGACTGCGGCCGTTGATCTGGTCCGCCAGCGCCCCCCGGCTGTCGGTGATGATGGCGCGAGCGACCGTTTGAAACAGTATGCGGTCCTCCTCCGCTATCTGGTCCGCAGGTCTCACGAAAATGCCGCCGGGTCGATCTATTACATTGGGCTCCATGCCTGCTGCAATGAGCCCCATGATCTGGTCGTGGAGGAGTTGCCGGTAACCGGCGCGATCTTCGTTCCAGATCACAAGGTCCACAGCCAGTCCTTTTAGACGCCAGTACGCGTGGGCCTGCACGAGTTGGCGCACCAGGTCGATATTGGCCGGATATTCAATCTGCAGCAGCACGATGGGTAAATCGCCCGAAATGGAGTAGCCCCAAAGACCGGATTGCCCGCGGCGGTTCTTGATGAGCATGCTCGGATCGGCGCGCAGCGAAGAATTCGCGTAGATCACAGAGCCTGCAATGCGGCAATAGAGCTGTGCGTCGGCCTCCGTGGCGTTGATCTGCCGCAAGAGCACCTGGCTGTGTGTCCATGCCAGATCGAAGACGCGATCCGCGAGACGCCGATCCTGGTATTTTTCCACCAGGCTTAAGGCTGCATCGCGGGTTTCACCGATGCCGGAGACAATATTTATTGTTGCCGATTTTTCCGGATCGAGCGTTATCCGGTAGCGGATGGCGACAATCGGATCGAGCACGGAGCCCTCGCTGCCCGAGAGCGCCCCCGTAAAAAAACCAGCACCCCCGCTCATCGCTTGTGGATCGGCGACAGTGTTTCCGCGGCCGATGAACTGCATGCGATCGGTCTCATAGGAGACGTCTGCGATCTCCGCCCCATGCACGGCCATCAGGTGAAACATCCAGGGTGCCTGCTCACCCTGGGAGCGGGGCCGGCGAGTGCAGAGGATTGCTCGCTGCCGGCGGATGATCTCGGTCTGCACAAAGAGATTGCTGAACGCCGGATGCAGTGCGTCGGCGGCGGGCTGCGCCAGAACCACTTCCGCGTAACTGGTAACGTCTATCGCACGGCGCGTCCGCGCGTGGTTGGTGATGCGGACACGGCGCAGTTCGATGTCATCCTCGGGCGAAACAGCGATCTCGGTATGGGTGTCATAGTCGTGGTCGCGGCAGCGAAACTCAGCTCGCCCTTCCGAGAAGATCGCCTCAAAATGCTTCGATCGTTTGAGCGTTGGCTGATATGCGGTTGACCAGAACTCCCTGCTGGTCACGTCGCAGATGTAGCAGAACGCGCCCCAGTTGTCGCAGGTGCTGTCTTCGCGCCAACGTGTGACGGCGATGTCCTTCCAGCGGCTGTAACCGCCGCCGGCGTTGGTGATCATCACGTGGTATCTGCCGTTCGAGAGCAACTGCACCTCCGGGTTCGGCGTGTCGGGACTGCTGAAAACGCGTATCGGCGTCTCCGCGCCACTGGAAGCCGCGAGTAACTCGGGAAGCTCGGTAGTGTGCGCATAGAACGCAGTAGCCTTGGGGACCCGCTCCTGAAGCAACAGCATGGTCGCCTGGAACAGGGGTTCCGACTCGAATCGTTTCTGCATCGGACGGCCCAGGAGCACATAGGCCAAAGAGAGAAAGCTCATGCCCTGGTGATGTGTCATGAAGGAGCGAACCACGGCGCTCGATTGTCCACGCGGCAGGCGCGAAGGAGTGTAGTCGATCGCTTCATAGAAGCCGAATTTTCCTTCAACCCCTTCAGCGGCCAGCCGCTCGAGATTCAAGCATGCCTTCTCGGGCGCCGTCATCAGCGCGAGCGCCGAAGCATAGGGCGCAATTACCAGGTCCTCGGCGAGCCCTCGTTTGAGCCCCAGGCCGGGCACGCCGAACGCCCGGTACTGATAGTTGAGATGAACATCGATTGCATTGTAGCCGCATTCTGAAATACCCCAAGGCGTCCCGGATTTTCTCCCATATTCGATCTGGCTGGCCACAGCCGCCTTACAGGTCTGGTCGAGCAGCGTGTCTTCGTATGCCGGCATCACCATGAGCGGCATGAGGTACTCGAACATCGACCCGCTCCACGAAAGCAGGATCGGTTCTCCGCCAGTGGTGGTGAGCAGACGTCCCAGGGCGAACCAGTTGTCCTGGGGCAATTCTCCTTGAGCAATCGCCACGAAACTGGCAAACCTCGCTTCCGAAGCCAGTAGATCGTAGTGGCTGGAGTCCTGCCGATGCTCGCCGACGTTGTACCCGATAGCCAGTAGATGCCGCGCTTTATCGAACAGGAAATCATACTCCATACGGGCAAGCTCGTTTGCTTGCAGTGCAAGGCGTTCAATAGCCGCAATCCTCGCGCGGGCGCGCAGGCTCGCCTCCATGATGAGAGGTCGAAGCTCTTCAAGCCGCGCCTTCTCCTCGGGCGTCGCATTCAGGGTAAGCCGACGTTCGATTTCCGGCAGGATCTCCACATCAAGGTTGGACAATTGGCGCAGCGTTGGGACACCGTCGATACCGTGAAAGTCCTGGAGTATATTCTGAGAGGACAAGAGCAGCGTCCAAAGAGCTAGAAATTCTATCTCACCGATGGCCTCCCGGCACTGCCGGACGAAGCAACGGGGGTGCCAGCCGGATTCGCCACTCAAACCTTCGCCGCCGTCGCCCAGGTCCTCGGCGAGCGCCGCCAACCGCTCCAGGCGCTGCCATGCCGCTGCGAGAGTGGCTGGGGCGGTTGCGGCGTCTCCGCTGTCCGCGAGTTCCATTTCCTTTTGAAGTTGAGCAAGCTGGGCCGGAGCAGCGTCGCCCGCAACGTCCGCGAGGACCATCAATGTGTCGCTGAGCCCGTCGAACAAGCGCGCCCCAAGGATATTGTCATCGGGAAGAGCGAGCAGACCCTGCCGCAATGTCAGCAGATGGCCTGCAAGGTTCCCACTGTCCACCGACGAAATGTAGAGGGGAGGCAGCGGCTTCAGAGATTGCGTGTCGTACCAGTTATAGAAGTGGCCCCGGTGCCGCTCCATGGCTTGCATTGTGGTGAGGGCGTTCGCTGTGCGTTCGATGAATTGTCCGGCTGAAATGTAGCCGAAATCGTACGCGGATAAATTCGCGAGCAGTGCTAATCCCATGTTGGTGGGCGACGTGCGGTGAGCGATCACGGCGGAGGGGTGCTCCTGAAAATTATCGGGCGGCAGCCAATGGTCCTCCGGGCCGACGAATGTCTCGAAGAACGCCCAGGTTTTCCGGGATATCTTCCGGAGAAATAGGGTCTGCTCAGTCGTGAGCTTTGCTTCACGGCGAGCGAGCGGCCGGCTGATCCACCAGACGATAGCGGGGGAGGCAAACCATAGACCCAGAATGGGCACAGCCACAACTAAGGCAGCCGGCCTGAATAGCGCGAGACTAATCGCCGATGAAGCGGCAATGACCGGGGCGATCCACATAGCCCGGCACGAGCTGGCGAGGTCTGTGCGGCTGGTGCGATCCGGGCCGCTCGACGGGTTCCATTCGAGAAGGCGCCTGTGCGTAATCAGCAAGCGCCACGCCGTGCGCACAATCGCATCCAGACTGAAGAACGTTTCGTATGGCAGGCATACGAGCGTAAATACAGCCTGGCCAAAATGCCGGCCGGCGGAGCGCACTGCGCCGGCGAGATGCTGACCCAGAGTCACGTCGCCCGGCTTCTGAAGCACATTCAGGGCCGGAGCTATCAAAGAAGGAATCAGGATGATGCCAACCACCGCCAGGGTCCAGAACCAGGCCGACGGCAACACCGTCCAGCCCAGCAGCAACAGGAGCGTCAAAGCCGCTGGCGCGAGACTGCGCCTCAGGTTGTCGAGGATCTTCCATCGGGACAACATGCTGAGAGGGTTCTTTTGAAGGCGCGCGTCGGGGCCGGGAACGCCTGGCGTCACCCACTGCGCGATCTGCCAATCCCCTCGAATCCAACGGCGCCGGCGGCTCACGTCTGCGCTGTAGCGAGACGGATATTCCTCGTATAACTGCACATCGCTCAAGAGCCCCGCCCGCGCGTAGCACCCTTCCAAAAGATCGTGGCTGAGTATACGGTTGGCGGGGAAACGCCCGTCCATCGCCCGCTCAAACGCATCTACGTCATAGATTCCCTTGCCAATGAACGAACCTTCACCGAACAGGTCCTGGTAAACATCGGAAACGGCGCGCGTGTAAGGATCGATGCCGGGGTCACTTGCGCACATGCGCGCATACCGCGACCGGTTCGCTTGGGGCAGGCTCACTGCGACCCGCGGCTGAAGGATGCCGTATCCCCCACAGACACGCTGTTTGGCTTCGTTGTAGCGCGCACGATTCAGAGGGTGCGCCATGGCGCCCACAAACTGCCACGCCGAATCCCGCGCCAGTTGCGTATCCGTGTCCAGGGTGATCACGTACTTCACGCTCGCCAAAATTGCAGTTTCACCTACGACGAGCGAGAAGCGGTCCCCGGGGTCAGCATGCGGTCCGGCGCGCAGAAGCCAATTCAAATCCGCAAGCTTTCCCCGCTTGCGCTCGTAACCCATCCAGATCCGGTCCCGAGGATTCCATCGGCGCGGCCGATGAAAGAGAAAGAATGTATCGCTTTCCGAACCCCTGTGTTTTTTATTCAGATCTTCGATTCTCTGCCGGGCCAGCCGCAACAACAGTTCGTCCTCCGGCAGCATCTCTTCGAGCGCGTCTCGAAAGTCGGTCAGCAGGCCGAAGTGGAGATGGTCGTCGCGATTTGCCAGGAAACGGACTTCCAGCGCATCGACCAAATCCTCGATGTTTTGAACGCTCGTCAGCATAGTCGGGACTATCACCAGGGTGTGCGATTCCGGCGGAATCTCTTTTGAAAAGTCCATTCGCGGCAGCGGATGCGGCGTCACCAGCAGCGTGGCCAGCCAGTTCACGGCGGCCACCGCCAAATGGCTTGCACATAGAACAGAAAGAATTCCGGTCAGCGCGAGCAGCCAGCCATGCAACCCGCCGCCATACGCCTTAACCACCAACGACCCAGCCAAGAGGACCGTCATCAGCAGGATCGCACCGCAATACAGCGGCAAAGGATACCGGCGGCCGGCTTTTCGAAGGGTCTCAAGGGGTGATGAACGCACCTGCGCCAGTCGCTCGAGCTGCGCCAATCCCCGATCGACCAGGTAGAAGCCCACATGACAGCAGGGCTGGCGCCCGGGATCTCGAGGTTCATCGAGGCGGGTGGCCTCCAGTGCCGATTGGATCGCTTTTCGCGCCACCTCGCTTTCTGAGCACAGGCTGCTCTTCGCAATCTTTTCCACGACGTGGCGGTAGCGGTCCCGGGTGGCAAAATCCATCTTGCCATAAACGTCCACGGGGTCCTCGCGCAGGGTCTGCTCGACAACGCTCATCGTCTCGACGAACTCGCGCCAGTCCATCGCTCCCAGGAAACGGAGGCTGCCGATGCTATTGCTCATTGAGACCTGGTCAGCAGCCTGTTGTTGGTTCTCCGAGCGCACCAAATGCTCGATGGTCTGACCGGACTCGGACAGCCGCTGTTCAATCCAGGTGAGCGGCAATGCCAGCGCGGGGCCTTGCCCCTGCAACCGGCGCGCAAACTCGGCGACAAACGAACTCACCATCGGCGGATTCGACCGCGCCATATCCGCGATCACCAGAATGAGGCTCTTCGGGTCCTTCCCTGCGATCTCCGTCATCTGGTCCGCCCAATAGTCGGCGTGGTTTCGGTCTGTCCTGTCGGCGGCGATCCGGGTCCCCACGCGCCGGAGATTTTCGATCAGCGCCAGGCGCAGCATGATGGGGATCGCCCACAATTCGCCCAACTTCAGAACGGTCACCACCTGGTAGGCTGCTACGAAACTACTGAGGCTCTCCGGGTCCACCCGTCCATCGCCATGAGAGATGGTCTCCAGCGCAATGTCATACACCCTCGGAAGCCCGGCCGATGGGCCGTCAAGCAACCGAGGCAACTCTCGGCTGTAGCCCTTTGGCAAGTGCCGCTTAGCAGTACGAATCTGTTCTTCGATAAAATAGAAGTTGTCGAGGAGCCATTCCCCGGCCGGCGTAATCCGGCGGTCTGTTTTGACGGCCTCCGTCAGCAGGTTTCGGACCCCGAGCAGGACGCCTTCATTTTCGGCCAACCGCCTCAGAAGGCGGTCCCGAGGTCTTCCAGGGCTCAACTTATGCGAGTGGGCCAGGACCTTGCCATGATGCTCCATCTGATCGGCGCTGAACAACTCAGAGCGCAGCGGCGGCTCGACGGCGACGTATTTTTGCGCCGTGCCGTTTCCTCCCAGGCGCGCTCTCAAACGGAGCAAGCCCTGGCGAATGGTCTTGCCGCTCAATTCCATTTACTTGAGCCTCTTGACCTTCTTAACCATATTCTTTCTTCGCAACTCTCGAGCGCCAGGTTCGCTCTTCTGCTTTTTATGTCCTTCATCGACACCCTTGACGTTGCCCTTGCTGTATCGATCTTTATTGCTCAGCATTATTTGCAATTCCTTTTTTTGAAATAGCGACGATTCACTTTCACCGCGAAGCTGCCCATCTGCGTATTATACCGACGACCTTCTCAAATGAATGCTCCTTGGCCAGATACCAAAAATCAGGATAGGTACACCCGTACTCCAATGAGTCCCTCATGCCGACGGTAAAAGAAACGGTCTTACCCTCAGCATCGAGATAGAGATCACCTTGCACACGACCCCGGGCCTGTGCGATGGCTTTGCGAATCGAGGATTTTGAAATCATGGCTTTTTCCTTTAGGATTACCGGCATAGCCGGTTTTCATGGAAAAGACGGCGGCAGCGTATTTGACCGGGTGGACAGTCTGATGCAAGCAGTGAGCAAGTGGGTTAGAAGCCCTGGCTTAAAAGAAGCTTACTGTTTATATACTTTCACCAGGTGAGAGTAAAATTGATCCAGGCCCATAGTTCAAGTAATGCAGGTAGTTTACAAAATGAGGCCTGGCTTGCCCGGCCCTTGCTCCGAGAAAAAAAACCGGAGCTTTTCACGGCTCCGGCTAATGTTCGTTGTTAATGTCTCTCGCAAAGTGTTGACTAGAGCTTTGTTACGTTAGTGGCGCTTGGCCCTTTAGTGCCTTTTTCTTCCGAAAAACTGACCCGCTCGCCCTCACTCAAAGTCTTGAAGCCTTCGCCCTGGATGGCTGAGTGATGAACGAACACATCGTGTCCACTGTCCGCTTCAATAAAGCCATACCCCTTACTGTCATTAAACCATTTTACTTTACCTTCCACCATTTGTCGATCCTTCTTGAAGTTTTGTGTTTTTTTCACTGCTCTTTTGGCGCGGCACTAAGAGTTACCGCGAAACCGCACCATTAATACCGGCGAAAGATCGATTTCCTGCATAACTCAAAATAACCTACTCCATTGGCACGTTATAATTATAACCGATAATCTCAGAAATACAACCTATTTGTATGAATAAACAATTTAATATATATCGCAAATGGAAAAGATATAATCAGAAAATGTAAAACATGCGAGCAGGAATCGCTTGATGAGAAAGGTTCCGTACCTGATAAACATCCAGTATCCACCTCCCGATTAACAAATAACCTCAATGCGGCGCATCGATCATGGCTTCTCACCAGCCGCAGATGCCCGAACGCTTACTTCCTCGGCAAATTGTTTCAACTCGTCGCCATCGATGGTTTCCTTCTCAAGCAGAATCTTGGCTAGCTTTTCGAGGGAATCTCTATAATCTTTCAACTTGAGCAGGACCTTCTGGTGGGCCTCATCCATAATCCTGCTTTTTTCCTCATCGATATCCTGTGCCGTGCGCTCGCTGTATTCCCTCTCGTTTGAACCCAATCCAAGGTCCAGATATCTTGACTGAGGCGTGTGGGTGTAAGTCAAAAGGCCGAGGCGCTCACTCATCCCATACTCCATCACCATGGTGCGGGCGATATCGCTGGCGCGCTGAAGGTCGTTCTGCGCCCCTGTCGAAATATCGTCCAAGATCACCTCCTCGGCCACTCGCCCGCCCAGGAGCACCTGCAAGCGATCCAGGAGCTCATCCCGGGTCATAAGATAGCGGTCCTCGGTAGGAAGCTGCTGGGTGTAACCCAACGCCGCAATACCCCTGGGAATGATCGAGATTTTACTGACCGGATCGGTTCCCGGCAGAAGCATCGCCACAAGCGCATGGCCCGATTCGTGATAGGCCACTATTTCTTTTTCTTTGTGACTCATGATTCGGTTCTTCTTCTCCAGGCCTCCCATGATTCGGTCGGCCGCCTCCTGGAAATGGGCCATGGTCACTTCGTCGGCGCCGCGCCTGGCTGCAGTCAGTGCGGCTTCATTGATCAGATTAGCCAGGTCCGCCCCCGCAAAGCCTGGGGTCATGGCCGCGATTTTCTTGAGATCCACATCGGAGCTTAGCGTAACGTCCTTTGCGTGAATTTTGAGAATGGCCTCCCGCCCCCGAATATCCGGCTTGTCGATCGCCACATGGCGGTCGAACCTTCCCGGACGCAACAGAGCGGGGTCCAGTATGTCCGGGCGGTTTGTAGCGGCCAGAATGATCACCCCGACGCTCGTATCAAAACCGTCCATCTCGACAAGAAGCTGGTTCAATGTCTGCTCTCTCTCGTCATGGCCGCCCATGGGATTAAGGCCGCGAGCCTTTCCCAGCGCATCCATTTCGTCGAGGAAGATAATGCACGGAGCATGCTCCCTGGCCTGTTTAAAGAGGTCCCTGATACGGGCCGCTCCAACTCCCACGATCATTTCGACAAATTCCGACCCGCTCATGCTGAAAAACATCACCCCGGCTTCGCCCGCAACCGCCTTTGCAAGCAGGGTCTTGCCGGTCCCGGGCGCTCCCACCAGCAGAACCCCCTTGGGAATGCGTCCTCCGAGGCGCTGAGATTTCTCCGGGTCTTTCAGGAACTGAACGACCTCCTCGAGTTCGCCCTTGGCTTCATCGATCCCGGCCACATCCGCAAACGTTACCTTTACATCCTTCTCACCATAGATTTTCACTCGTGCTTTACTCAGGGAAAGCACACCCTGTGGGCCTCCGCTTATTCGTTTCATGAGAAAAAACCAGACGAAAACGAAAAGGCCGAGAGGCAGCAGGTAGGAAACCATCGTCCCGAGCCACTTGTTCTCTACATAGCCGCTGAACTTGATCCCTTTTTGCTCAAGCTGCCCGACGAGTTCCGGATCCTCAATCCGAACGGTAACGAATGTTCTTGCCGGTTTGCCCTCTTCTCCTTTCAATTTGCCTGTTATCTGCTCCGGGCCAACGACAAGACTTTCCACCTTTCCCTCCCGAGCCCACTGCTTGAAATCCGAATAGGAGATCGTTTCGGTCTGCTGAACTCCCGTGTAACTCTGAAACCAGAAAAACAGGAACATGGCTGCGACGAAGTACCATATGGAAAAGCGCACCTTTTTCCGATCCGGGTCGACCTGGTTCGGACCACCCTTCCCCGAACCCTGCATACGATCAATGATCTTATCCATCAGACTTGGGATCTTCATTTCTTTCTCTTTTCAAGCGTACCACAGCACGGCAAAGTAATGACATGTAGTACCCGCAATGACAAATAAGTGCCATACGAAATGGGTGTAGCGCACACGTTGAGCCGCAAAGAACGCCACACCGCCCGTGTATGCAATGCCTCCCGCCAGGAGCCAGAGGATTCCGGTCGAAGGCATTTGAGACCGGAGCGGCTGGATAGCTATGAGGATCAGCCACCCCATAGCCAGGTATAGTCCGGCGGATAAACGGGGACGCCGGATGCCTCCCACCGCCTTCACCGTCACGCCGAATATTGCAAGACTCCAAACAAGAAACAATAGTGTCCAGCCCCAGGGACCGCGAAGTACGCCGAGCATAAACGGAGTGTATGTGCCGGCAATGAGGAAGAAAATCGCCCCGTGGTCCAGCACCCGAAACACACGTTTTGCTTTGCTAGCTGGAAGAGCGTGATAGAGAGCGGATGCCAGATACAGCAGGACCATAGTCCCGGCAAAAATGACGGAGCCGATGATGGTCCATGGGTTGCCGTGACGAATGGTTGAGACGATGAGAAACGGCGCCGCAACAAGAGTCGCGGTCAACCCTACAGCGTGGCTGAATGCGTTTGAAATTTCCTCTCCGAGTGACTGCGGACGTTTATGTTCCTCGATCATCTCTTTCATTATCCGGTGACTTCTGAGGCCTAAAGAGAAAGGGGTTTTGTGGCGCCGGGACGATTCGCAAAAGCCGATCTTAACCACTTGTCCTGCCGGATCTTTTTTACCCGTCATCGCTTTTCAATGAAAATTTCCGCCCCCTTTTTCCCATGCAATGTGATAAAATAGATATTCATTCTTAGCGGATTTTTCCAGTGCGGTAATATAGTAACACCAATTTGGTTGATTATTTTAGTAAATATTGAAAACCGTCACACTGGAAAAGATTGAGACTGTAATAGCGAAGGCCATTGGGGAATTAACCCGCGACAGTGTAGAGTGCAAGATAATAAATTTCAATCCCGAGAGCCAACTGGCGGAGATTGTCATTTTACTCGACACAGGGAACGACAAACGATATTCCAAGTAAATTAAAAGGAATGGATCATGGGATTTGTTTATAGGGGTTATTTACTCAGGTCAAAATCTATTCAGCTTGTCGATACTAACCGTTGGACCTTACAAGTCACTGTTTCCCTTCAGAAGGATTCAGGCGGCGAACCGAGAGAGCAAACTTTTTCTTCCGAAAATACCTTTTCACGCAAAACGGTGGCAGATACGGAAGGCATCATATTTGCCCGGAAGATCATTGATGGTGAGGTCCCCGGAATGTCAGTCGATCTTCTCTGCGAACAGTCCACAGCCTAGCATCGGACGGGCCATTTTCTGCGCAGCAAACAACCGGACGAACTCTAATGTCAGTTGCGTTCAGAATCTGCCTGGACTATTTCAGGGGACATAAGAATGCTTTCAAGATCAAAACAGCTATGGCCCCAAGTTTTCCACATGACCCCTGTCTTCCTTTTTCCCCCTATCCGTTGAGTTCCGGCTAACAGTCTCGCGTGCAAGCCGACCTTTGACCATTGCGCCATCTTCCTCTGCGCTTTTTGCGGTGACCTTTACTAAAATCATACTTGCGGTTGCAGTAGTTGCATCTGATGTTCCAGTGATCTGCAAAAAGCAGATCGGCACGGCCTTATGAACCCAGCGGATGCGCCCGGACTCCGCGAGCTTCGGCCTGCATTGACAAGGTCTATACCCGGCGATATCTTCGTATAGCGGCGGATTGGGTGAACACCTTGCTTAGACTCTACCAAAGGGGTAGCACTATGGACATCAGTGACATCAAGAAGGCACTGGCAGGGTTATGCATCGCCGGTTTGATGTCTGGCGCCGGCCTCACCTTTGCAGCCTCATCGTGAGGTGGGACTCAACCCGGTGCAGGTGGCGCCGACCAGAAGAAAGAGACAGGTAAAACCGGCTGAGGCGGGCACTCACACGACGCCGTTGGCGTCGGTAAAAGCAGCACAAGCGGCTCCCAAGAAGGTGCTCAAAGCGGCAACGTAAAAGAGCCTGAGAAGAACACAACCACGCAGGAAGGCGCGGGCAGCGCCAAAGAGGAGCCAAAGAAGAGTCAGTAAACCCGGGCCTGAATCACTTCCCAACCCAATACCTTGCCCTGGATTAGGATTCTCCCGGCACAAAAACGTTCAATTAACGAGACATCCTGAGGTTATTGTTTCACCCCCTCCGCCGTTACAACAGGACACCCGCCGCCACACATGGATTAAGTTGTAATGTATTGCACTTAGTCTATCGCACGAGGAAGAACGGAAGTGAACCGGGAAAAGAGAGAGACGATAGACAAGCTTTTCAGCGCGTCCCGATTTCATATGGGCCCGGAGGCATGGGAAAACCTCTTGAAAGCATTCGCCTCGGCTCAGGCCCCGGAGGAACTCCCCGGAGTTTTGGCGCATCATGCGGCCCGTTTCGGATTGCCGGATTACCTGCCGGAGCTTGCGCGCCTTGAATGGGCTATCCATGAGGCGAGCCCTTCGGAAGCGACTTGTCAAGCGCCCTCCGGCCGGCTTAGCATAAACCCTACTCTTTGCCTGCTCCAGTTTTCCTGGAAGCATCTGCCTGCTCTTCTCAGTACCCTGGAACGTTGTCCGGTCACATATCCCGAGAAGGGAGACGAATTTGTGCTCTTATGGAGACATCCGGCGAACGGTGAGCTAATGGTTCGCTCCGCATGCGATGAGGACCTTCTCGTACTGAAAATAGTGGTTGAAGGGATCTCACCTGGGAAAGCGGCTGCGGAAGGCCATGTTCCAGTCTATGTAATTGATGCGGCTATTGAACGGGGAGTCGGAAAAGGGCTGCTCCTCGCACCCGCTTCGAGCATTCGGCGCGATCGCTCTGCTTTTCCCACCAATGTAGAAATAGAAGAGAGCGCTCTTTCCGCATCGGTTTTCACCCTCCAGTGGCACATCACCCAAGCCTGCGAACTGCACTGCAGGCATTGCTACGACAGGAGCCACATAGAGCCGATTGAACTGACACAGGCAATGGCCCTTCTGGATGATTTCCACGGATTTTGCCTAGACCATCATGTGAGGGGACAGATATCGTTTACCGGGGGCAACCCCTTTCTTCATCCCGATTTTCTCACTCTATACCGAGCTGCTGTCGAGCGGGGCTTCGGCGCTGCAATCCTTGGTAATCCAGTACCCCGCAAGTGGCTTCAAGATTTGGTCGCAATCGAGCGTCCGGTCTTTTTTCAGGTGAGCCTGGAGGGCTTGCCCGAGCACAACGACTGGATTCGGGGGCCGGGGCACTTTGCTCTATCGCTTGGATTTCTTGATCTGCTGCGCGAGTTTGGCGTCTACTCCATTGTGATGCTTACCCTTACAAGGCATAATATCGCCCAGGTGCTTCCCCTTGCTGAAATGCTCCGTGACAAGACTGATCTTTTTACTTTCAACCGGCTCTCCCTGGTGGGAGAAGGCGCGCGCCTTCAGGTTCCATCAAAGGATCAATACATAACATTTCTGCATACCTACGCGGATGCCGCCTCCGATAACCCTGTGCTCGGCCTCAAAGATAATTTGTTTAACATCGTGCGTTACAGAAAGGGTTTGCACCTCTTCGGAGGCTGTTCGGGATACGGCTGCGGCGCCGCCTTTAACTTCATAACGGTCCTTGCCGACGGTAAGGCCCATGCATGCCGCAAGTTTCCCTCACCGATCGGAGATGTAGTGCACAGCAGCATCGCCGAGGTCTACAGCTCAGAAGCGGCCCGTTCTTATCGCACCGGTTGTGATGTCTGCCGATCGTGTGCGATCAGGCACGTATGCGGAGGATGTCTTTCCTCCGCTTACAGCTTTGGACTTAATCCCTTGAAAGACAGAGACCCTTACTGTTTCATCGAACGAACGGATACCTGAAGTCAGCGGGCGGATACCGGAAAAATCCGGTTTCCGATGCCGGTCTTCAAGCGTTCACTTAGGGCTTGTCCGTAAATAAGCCTCTTAGGGATTGCGCCGGATTTTGAGACTGATTTGGTAGCGAAGATTGAGCAAAACCGCAGGCATAGCTAGTGCCCATCCGGAAACTCCGGATGGAACACTAGCAGTTTTCGATTCGGAAAGGAGGCATTTTTCGTACTGGCAAGGAAATCGAGGGGTTGCGCGGAGGCGTACTTGGGTACGCCGCACAAGCAAGCCCGAAGATTGACGCCGCCAGAACGGAAAAGGACCCTTTCCGGATGTAAACTAGCTGGGCTACGTCGAGGATTTTGCCATTGAGGAGCGGCCAAAGCCGGCCAAAAGCCGGATGCAAGCGCAAAGGTTTTATTTACGGACAAGCCCTTATATCAGCAACTTTCGAAATTCTAAAAGGTGCATGTGGGCGAGATCGCCCAATATCACTTCATCGCCCCTGCCGCAGTGGCTCAGAATGCTCACCAGGTGCCCATGGTGCCGCACGCAACGAACAGACCGGCCTGCTTTCCAAGCCGCTCCGCCGCCATTTTCTAAAGCTTGTTTACAGTAGGGTCTTCTCCGAAGACATCGTCCCACACTTCAGCTTCCGCCACTGCGCGGCGCGTTGACCAGGTCGGCCGAGTGATCGTGTCAGACCGTAAATCTATAATGCGCATCGTTTCTCGGATTCCAAAACGAATTTAAGCCAAAATAAATCCCTTTTCGAAAAGATATTACATGATCAGCGCATTGAATTCTAAAGAATACAACAAGGCCTGAACAGTTGAGCCTTTACGAGGCCTCGGGGATTCTACAATCCATAGCGTTAAGATATGAAAAAGTTGTAGTGACGATATAAACATTCAACAGGATAAATTAAAGAGAATCTTAAAGTCTCTAGTGTCAGTTACCGATAATGTTGTTACGCCGCGCGGAATTTGCAGTCAACTATAAAGCGAAACTTGCTCATTTCATCTCTGTTTATTCCACACTAATTCTCTTGTCTTGCGGCTGTTAGCTGTGATGTCAGGCCCGGCCAGTCCGGACGGTTTCTTGAACAGGATCTTTTACTACAGGAAGGGACCGGTATTGCAGCCATCGGCGTACGGGAAGTTCCAGGCCTTTGGTTTACGGCGGCGCTCACTGAAGATTGAAAAGCCATCATACGGAGTTTTTTATGAAACTGTTCGCCTTCTGCAGGGAAAGATTGTGGGTCAAGCTGACAGTCCCTCTATTGGTGCTGGTTATTGCCATTATAGGGACCATCGTATGGGGAAATATTCAGGACCAGAAGAGTCTTATTCGCGAACAGATAAGGCATGACGGCGATATGCTCATCCTGGCGATCGAGGGAGGCATGTTTTCTGCCCTGGCCAAGGGAGACAACCAGACGGTCCTGGACCAGCTCCAAAGGTTCAAAGAGAAAACAAAAGGGTTGGAGGTCAGCGTATTTGACTTCGCCGGCGACATCGTGTTTGCAACCGAAACCGGCCTGATAAAAAAACAACTCGATAAAATCCTGAACAACAGGACCGCTTTGGACGGCATCGCCGGCATGCTCAAAACCGGGGAATTTTCCGTCGAGCCGGTCGATGACAGCTTAGAGGGCAAACCTGCCATCAGCATGTTCCGGCCCATCTTCAACGGGCCCCGCTGTGCTCACTGTCACGGAAGCTCGCGAAATGTCCTGGGGGGCGTGCTGGTTCGCGCCTCCGAGGAGAACGCGGTCAATGCGGTCTCATGCGCGCGAAACAGGAGCATCCTCTTCGGAACCCTGGGATCCCTCATCCTGGTGTTTACAATGTATTTCATGATGAGAAGAATAGTGGATCTCCCTGTTCGAAAGCTTCTCGACGCCGGCGCAAAAATGAAAGAAGGTGATTTTACCGGGGAAATCGAAACAAAGGGCTGCGATGAGATCAGCCACATGTGCGCCAGGATGAGCCAGGTAAAAGAAAGTCTGCGGACTATGATAGGCGAGATAGTCACAGCCTCCGGACATTTATCCGAGGTTGCCTGCATGCAGGCTTCAGCAGTCGAGCAGACAAGCGCATCACTCGAGGAGATCGATTCCATGACCCGTCAGAATGCCGGCAATACAAAGACGGCAGACCGGATAGCCGGCACGGTCAATCAGGCGGTAACCCGCTCGCAGGATTCCATGGCCGAGTTGACCGGCTCGATGGAAGCAATGTCACAGGTGAGCCACGAGACTTCAAAAATCATCAGAAGTATCGATGAAATCGCCTTTCAGACCAACCTGCTGGCGCTCAACGCGGCCGTCGAGGCTGCCAGAGCGGGCGAGGTCGGGGCAGGATTTGCCGTGGTGGCCGATGAGGTGCGCAATCTAGCCCTGCGCGCCGCCGAAGCGGCAAGAAATTCGACCTCCCTCATAGAGAGCACGATCAAAAAAGTCGACAACAGCTCCGCGCTGGTGAAAAGAACGGATGCGGCTTTTTCGGATGTGGCAGCTGGAATGGCCGATATTGCCGGACTCATTGGCCAGATAGCAGTGGCTTCCGATGAGCAGGCAACCGGAATAGGGCAGGTTAAAGAAGCATTTTGCCAAATCGACAAAGCGGTCCAGCACACTGCCGCCAGTGCGGAAGGGCTCGCGGTGGCTGCCGGCCGCTTCAAAGTCAGCGACGACGGCCTGCCGGCATCAGCAAAGGCGGAAGCGGGGAACATTGCACAAACCGGGAAAAACCGATCCGTGCGCCGGGAAGTGAAAAAGACCGGCGCAGAACAAACGGTCAATGCACTTCAAATCAAAACAGCTACAGCCCCAAATCTTCATTTATGAGCACTATTTTTATTCTGCCTTTGGGAAAGGACTTTTCGGTAATCGTCCAGGTATTGCAAATTCGCTCGATACTGCGGCATTCTTCACATATCGAAGTCTTCACGCATGGGGTTTTCTTGTCCAGGCGCATCGCATTCGCCGGGGCGGCGTAATTTTTTATTCTTTGCATCGCGTCTTCTATGTCGGGAACAACCTTATTGCGCCCGGCAAGAATAATGACGTTCCTGGGACCGAAAGTGATGCCGGCTACCCTGTTGCCGGTCATATCGAGATTGACCAGCTTTCCGGTTTCTGTTACCGCGTTTGTTCCGGTAACGAAAAGATCTACCAGAAGTGAGCGCCTTCTTCGCTCGAGCATCTCCTCGGGCGGGAGTCCCTTTTCGTAGGTGTCCAAGACCTCGATGCCCGGATAGTCCTTCAGTTCCTCGTATAGGCCGGTTTGTACATACGTCACAGAACCGCCCCACGAGATGCTCTTCGCCCCGGTCCGTGTAAGAATTTCCCGGACGATTTTCTTTGCGCTATCGGCATTGTCAGCGATGTGAACTTCGAAATTGTTTGCCTCAAGCGCATCTCTAAGGTCAACAAGTCTTAAAGACCAGAAATTTTCAATCGGCTTTTCCATCTCATTACTCCCTTATGACTCATGGCTAACGATATTTTGCTCAGATTGCGGAGATTTTCTCCATTAGAAGCTGCTTATGACTAAGCTCTTCTGCTTTTATCTTTTCAAGAATGGAAGAAGCGCCCGGATCGGAGACAAAGGGGGCGATGAATTCAAAAAACATTATCGTGTCTTCTTCAAAAACGACCGCCGCCTGCAGGATCTCCTTTTCATCCCGAATCGAGTCTATTTGAAGTTCATCCAGGGAGAAGGCATGGCGGCCCATTGCACGGCGCAAAGCCTGCTGAGTGAGTGAGGCAAAGGAGGGAGCAGGTTTGGTTCCATGCACTATTCTCTCCTTTATCTCCTTGAATGCGCTCTCGTGCAGCAATTCCTGATCTGCGAGCCAGCCGAGGAGATTTTTCAGGGATTCTCCCTCCACCTTGTTCATGGCATACCGGTAAAATCGCTCGCCGTTCACCTCGACCTGGATAGCGAGATCGAAAAGTTCCGAGAATGTAAACATGAATTTTCATTCCGTGAGAAGTTGCTTATATCGAATGCACAGGACAAAAATACAATAATAAGAGAGTTATGCAAGCAGAATTCAAATTCGCCGCCATACTTGCTCCATTGCATACTAACGCCGTCAGGTGGAAATTTAAGGGGCGTATTGAGTCAACTTCATTACTGGAATCCCTATAATCACAGTGAAAGAAAATTATTCTTTTTTAAGCTCTGCCTGAGTGCTAACCTTGATAATAAACCCCATCGAAACACGGACCGGGGGAGCAAGAACTGGAAAGGGCCAAAGATTATAGATGGTTGAATTCTTTGCAATTTTTACAACATCTTTTACAGTCGCCCTGTCTGGGGCACTAATGCCCGGCCCGCTGCTTACGGTCACAATATCCGAATCCGCCAGGCGAGGATACATCGCCGGACCGCTCCTGATAGTCGGCCATTCGATTCTGGAACTGGCGCTCGTTGCGGCTATCTGCCTCGGGCTGGACGTATATCTGAAAGCGGCTCCGGTCATGGCTGCCACGGCGCTGCTCGGCGGGTCGATCCTTCTTTATATGGGCATGCAAATGATCAGAACGGCCGCACACCACTCAATTCAGGCCCAGAGCGAGGGCGCTGTGGCGAAGTGCAGAGGGCCGGTTATCACCGGCGCTCTTACGAGCCTTGCCAACCCTTACTGGACGCTTTGGTGGGCGACCTTCGGCCTTGGATACCTTATACGGATATCCGGCAAGGGCTTACCGGGCATAGCGGTTTTCTTCGCTGGTCATATCGCGGCCGATTTTGCCTGGTACACCATGGTATCTTTCGGAATCAGCAAGGGCGCCGCGCTTATGGGGGACAGAACGTACCAGACGCTTATCAGGGCGTGCGGAGTCTTCCTTGTGTTATTCGGAGGATGGTTCCTGGTAACCACTAAAGATTTTCTCCTCGGGCTGGTTTCTTGACAGATCAGCACCCCCGTCTTGAATAAACTCCACAGAGGGGCAACGGTATGGACGAAAAACTCAGGCAAGCTTTCCATTCAGGTGTCGAAAAGGAGCCTTTCGCCTCAAAGTTCGGCCTGAAGCTGCTCGAAATCGGGGATGGTTACTCGAAGGTGGAGATGAAATTCCGCCCGGACATGGAGAATCTGTTCGCAATGGCGCACGGGGGAGCGCTGTTCGCCCTCATTGACGAGGCGTTCGAAACCGCGTCAAACTCGCACGGGACCCTTGCGGTGGCGCTCAATATGAATGTTTCCTTCATCACTTCCCCCCGGCCTGGAAGCACACTGAGCGCCGAAGCGCGAGAGGTAAGCCTCACGCGAAAAACGGCCTCCTACGACATCAAGGTCTACGACGAGCTTGGGAACCTGATCGCAGCATGCATGGCCCTCGTTTACCGTAAAGGCCAACCGCTGCCGTTTATGGGACAAGAATCGGGGTAAGAATCTCACCACAGAGACGCAGAGGACCCAGAGAAAAGCTTTATTAGACAGGACTTAGAGCATTAACAGCAATGGCTATGGATTTGGGGATTTAGGGATTTTTGATTTCCTGGGATGGAAATATCAGTCATCTCCCAGACGAATTCGAGTTTATATGAAAACGTGCGCTAAGGGCACGTTTCGGTGGGCAAGCCTGCATCCTGCCAGACAGACCACCCGTTTGCCAGCACCTCGATGTTTGAGTACCCCCTGGCGGATAGCTCCAGGGCAACATCTCTGCTGAGCGGGCAGTTTTCGCCGTCGCAATAGGTGATTATGAGCGAATCGGGCGGGACTTGCTCCATAATAACTGGCAATGATGCCTCAAGGCTTTCCGAAGGCAGATTAAGCGCCCCCTTGATATGGCCGGAACGATAGACTTCCGCCGGCCTCGCGTCGATAAATACGGCCCCGTTCGTGAGGAAGAGCGCCCGAGCTTCCTCGATCGAGACAACCGGTTCCCCGGCAGTTTTTGAGCCGCTCAAGCCGGCTTCGGGGGACCTGACCAGCGGCAATCCGCCTTGCCTGAAATGATTCACCGAGAGCGAAATACCTGCCGCGATCAAGATGATCAGAACGCTTTGCCAGAGGATTTCTATGATGTAGTTGTTTCGCATACGAACCTTTGTGGAGCAGGAAGCAAGGGGCTTCCCGTTTCACAATCCCTAATTCCGTGAATCCTCTAATCCCTAAATCCCGGCTCATAGAGACAAAGGGGCTCTTCGGCCATGTAGTTGCCCGCGATCTCATAAGCCCTTGCGCGGCACCCGCCGCACACTCTTATGTACTCGCATTTTCCGCATTTGCCTTCATAGCGTTTCAGGTCCCGCAGGTCACGGAAAACCGGCGAATTGAGCCAAATCTCCCTAAAGGATTTTTCCCGCAGGTTTCCGGAGTCCACCTCCAGGTATCCGCAGGGCTGCACCTGCCCCACATGGGATATGAAAACAAAGCTGCTCCCTCCGAGGCAGCCGCGCGTAACGGCGTTCAGTCCAAAGTTCTCGAAATTTATTTCCCTGCCCTCGGATTTGGCCCTCTGGCGAAGGATCCGGTAATAATGGGGCGCGCAGGTGGCCTTGAGCTGTAAGGGCGCCTTGCCCTCCTGTTCGTAGAACCAGTGAAGCGTTTTCTCGTATTTTTCGGCGCTTATGGCCTCTTGGGCAAGGTCTTTGCCTCTGCCCATCGGCACCAGCATGAAAATATGGTGCGCAGCCGCACCGAGCGAGACGGCCAGTTCGTGGATCTTTGGGAATTCCTCGATGTTTGCGTGTGTTATGGTCGTATTGACCTGGAAATCCAGTTTCGCTTCCCTGGCCGCGGCAATTCCCCGCAAGGCGCCTTCGAAGGCCCCGGGGACCTTTCGGAATGCGTCATGGGATTTGCCTGTGGCCCCGTCGAGGCTGACGCTTATCCGCTCAATGCCCGAGTCGATCATCTTTTTCGCTATTTGCGGCGTAAGCAGGGTCCCGTTGGTGGCCAAGGTCATCCGAAAGCCCAGGCTTTTGCCGTATTGCGCGATATCGAAAACATCCGGGCGAAGCAGCGGCTCTCCGCCCGTCAAAATGACTATGGGACGGGCGACTTCGGCGATTTCGTCCAGCACTCTCCTGCACTCAGCCAGGGTGAGTTCCCCTTCGTAAGGGCGGTCCTGGGCGGCCGCGCGGCAGTGAACGCACGCCAGATTGCAGGAACGTGTAAGCTCCCAGGCTACAAGACGTAAGTTTGCCTGAAGAGTTGCGCCCGTCGCCGCAGCGTGCGGGCGGCCTTTAATGTCAATGTGGTCTGAGTTCATTTGCCGACTTTTTCCTATCACACGACGCGAAGACGCATTTTTTCCCCTGGAAAAACTCGAATTTTGAACGCTTACTTACATACAATCCAGCGCATTCTATCCGGAGTCCATGCCCCGCAGGCGATTTCGCCAACCTGCGGTTCCCTTTTCTTTCTTCGCGCCTTCGCGTCTTCGCGTGAAAAAATTTCCACGCCCACCCAAAATGGGAATAATTCCAGTGTTGCGCACGTGGTGAACGTTTACACTTTTTCCAGTTATTTATACGCCTGTTTCCGCAACAACCGGGCGGCATCCTTTGCAAAGTACGTTAGTATGAAATCGGCCCCCGCGCGAATGATGGAGGTCAGGATTTCCATCATTATGCGGTCTCCATCGATCCACCCGTTTGCGGCGGCGGCTTTCACCATGGAGTATTCTCCGCTCACGTTGTATGCGGCGACCGGTCTGTCGAATTCCTCCCTGATGCGCCTGACTATGTCCAGGTAAGCCATTGCCGGTTTGACCATGACTATGTCCGCACCCTCCTCTATATCCAGGGCTACTTCCCTTATGGCTTCCTCCGTGTTGCACACGTCCATCTGGTAGGCGCGCCGGTCGCCGAACTGGGGCGCTGAATCGGCTGCCTCACGAAAGGGCCCGTAGAAACCCGAGCAGTATTTTGCCGAATAAGCCAGGATCGCGGCGCCGGTGAATCCGTCTTCATCGAGCGCTTCCCTTATTGCGGCAACGCGGCCGTCCATCATGTCCGAGGGGGCGATTACGTCGGCCCCAGCCCTGGCGTGAGAGAGGGCCACCCTGGCGAGTACCTCGAGGGTGGCGTCGTTGTCCACTTCATTTCCTTCAAGAATGCCACAGTGGCCATGGCTGGTGTACTCGCAAAGACACACATCGCTAATGACGGTAAGTTCAGGCCAGGAGTCCTTGATTGCGCGCATGGCCTGCTGAACAGGGCCGTTTTCCGAGTGCGCCTCGGAGCCGCGCTCGTCTTTTTTTTCCGGCAGGCCAAAGAGCAGGACACCGGGTATATCGAGTTCCACCACCGAGCGTACTTCTTCGATGAGCCTGTCCACAGAGAACTGGAACACCCCGGGCATCGATTGCACGGGATTCTTTACGCCGCTGCCCGGCACAACGAAAAGAGGATATATGAGTTGATCGACACTGAGCCTGGTTTCTCGCACCAATCGCCGCAGATTCTCGGTGCGCCTGAATCTTCTTGGTCTGTAATCCGGGAAATACATCCGGCGCCTCCTAAATTTTATAGGATTGAATTATAAATTACGACAATTTACCAAATCTATCACCGGGTTTCACGTTTGTGGCCGCAGCCCATGCCGCCGCATCGATTTTCCCCGCCGAAGCTGTACGAACTTTGGCTACGAGCAGTTCACCTCCAGCCACCGCGATTCTCACACCCTTTAGATCAAGTCCTGTGATCGTCCCCGGCGCAACATCGATCTCCCCGCCGATTTTTCCAGGCACGAAGGCCGCGCCGTAGAAGCTCACCTTCTCCCCATGCAACTGAGCGTAAGCCCCGGGCTGAGGGTCGCACCCGCGGATGAGATCGTAAACTTGCCCACCGGAGCTGTTCCAGTCAAGACCCGCAACCCGCTCGTCGCACGAAGGTTCATATGTGGATTTTGAATCGTCCTGAGCAATTCGATGAGCTTTCCCCTCCCGAATGAGTCTTACCGACTCGACTATCGCTTCGACTCCCATCGGGAAAAGGCTGTTGAAGTAGAGTGAACCGGCGGTGTCCTGCGGACCGATATCGATCTCTTTTTGCAGCAATATAGGACCCGTGTCGATCCCCTCGTCGGGCCAAAAGATGGTCAATCCGGTCCGTTTGTCTCCCATTATCAGCGCCCAGTTTATTGCGCTGGCTCCACGATGGCGCGGCAGTATCGAAGGATGGTAGCAGATGGCCCCGTTGACGGCGGCTCTGAAATAGCGGGCGGGCACAATGGAGGTGACAAAGGCAAGCACCACGAGGTCGGGCCGCAACCCTTCGAATTCGCTGAAAACCTGCTCGTCCCTGTATGTTTTCGGCTCTACGTTTCTTACTCCCGTAGCCAGCGCCGCTTCTTTCAGCGGGTCAGGTTTCGCCCCCGGCTTTCCCGGCGGCGTGTACACCGCGACGACATTTTCACCTGCGTCCAGCAGCGCTTTAAAGGTTGTGGCCCCAAAAGGCGCCTGTCCGATCAAGATGATGCGCATCCGCTGCCTCCTCCCATCCCATCGTGTTCCTAATCAGAACCTGCCCTCGTAAACTTCCTGCCGGATTCGCTCTTATCAGGGTCCGAATCCGATTCGCTCTCAGCCGCGCCCGGGTAGATCACTTCCTTGCGGCACCAACTGGGTTGTTGGAAAAACGCGTGGCTGCGTATCCCGCAAGGTTCCTGCAAGCAAATGCGACACTCCGGGCCGATACAGGGCTCGACATGAATCATCGCCTCTCCCACTCCAGGCAGTTGGGTTTTTAGAAGCTTCTCCATTTCCGTAACTTCGCTGTGAGCATCCTCGAGACTTAAACTGCGCGGGAGGATGAGATGGAAGTCTATGTAAATTTGCCGGCCTGAGCGCCATGCGCGCAGGCGGTGGACATCTATCCATTCGGGTTTTCGGTGCTGCGCGATAATCGCGCTGATCTGATCGAGAAGTTCAGGGTCGTATGCATGCATAAGGCGCAATGAAGACTGATGGACCAGCCTGGCGCCTATGAAAAGGATGTTTGCCGCAACTGCGCAGGCCACTGCTCCGTCCAGGAAGTACCATCCGGTTTGCCGGACCAGCAACAGCCCGATAAGCACGCCCGCCGTAGTGTAAACATCTGTCAGGATATGCTTGCCGTCTGCGGAAATTGCCATCGACCGCGTGCGCTCTCCGGTGCGGATCAGGGCTTTTCCCAGCAAAAGATTTAGCAGTGCGGTCCCTAAAAGGATAAGAAGGCCCACATCGAGTTCAGGCAGCGCCCTGGGTTCAATTATCCTGGGCAGCGCCTCCCACAATATTCCTCCTGCCGTCAGGACGATCAGCGCCCCTTCGAAGCCCACCGAGAAGAACTCGATTGTTCCGTGTCCATAAGGGTGGCGCACATCAGGGGGCTTTGAGGCCAGCAGAACGCTCCACAGGGCAAATCCGCTTGCAACCACGTTTATTATGGATTCGAGCGCATCCGAAAGGATTGCATACGAACCGGTGAGCCGGTAGGCATAGAACTTCAACACCATGAGAAGCGCGCTGACGGAAACCGACAAGGCCATCATGGAAAGCCGCTGTTTATTTTCTGTTGCTGCGTTGGGTCCTTCGTCCATCGCTATTTCCGCAAAGCGCTACGCGCCGGCATCATTCAAGTCCTATGAATCGGGCTCTGGGTGCTATATAGCACACAGCATAATACCCAGTCTATGCAATCGGGACTGGTATCTTTTTGCCGGCTTTACGTTATTTTGTACTGAGTATATTTAAGTCCATCATACAAGGATTCCGTTCAGCAGGAGGCCTCCGCCTTGCTCCTAGACCGCTCGCGCTCCTCGCGCCGCAGTCTGGCCATGCAGTTGCGCCGTATCTCTTCCTCGGTTTCCAGGATCAGAGGCGGGACCTGCACCGGCCGGCGGTCCTTCCCCAGGGCCACATAGGTGAGGTATGCCGAAGCGGCTTTTCGGACTTCTCCCGTTCGCAGGCTTTCCGATTCCACCAGGACGCCGATCTCCATCGAGGTTCTACCGACCAGGTTAAGGCTTGCTTTAAAAGTGACGAGGTTACCGATGAAAATGGGCTGATGAAAATCGAGCCTCTCGATCGAAGCGGTCACTACATTGTTGCGGCAATGCCGAACCGCCACCACGGCCCCCGCAACGTCAATGAGCCTCATTATCACCCCGCCGTGAACGTTCCCGGCGAGATTGGCATCCTGCGGGCTCATTATCTGCGACATTGTGAAACTGCTATCCCCAACCCTCTTAGCTTCCATCTCCATTGCTTGCTAAACCTCATTTCAGACGCAGACACCGGTCTCTTAATACGCGATAAAAACCTTAGAAAGTTACCCCTCATCCAGTATCCGGAACTATCCGGCGTCTCCGGATGGACAATCGGCCTTCGATTTACGCAAACGAACAGTAAGCACCGAACATGCGGCTTTTCGAACCACCCTGTCCGCAGTACTCCCGAAAAGGACGTGGGCAATACCCGTTAAACCGTGAGACCCCATAACCAGCAGGTCTAATTCCTTTTCCTCTACGGCATTGAGGATCTCCGTAGCAGCGTATCCTGAATGAAGATTCACGCCATAGGGCAACCCCTCGGGGAGTTGGCCCACATAGTTTTCCTGGATCGATTTCATGGCGGCCTGTGTGATTTCTTCGATAAAGTTGGGATCATATTCGACAGGCATATAGGTGGCGTGCACAGGCGGCGAGAGCGCAAGATTCGTTGTTATATGGATAATCTCGATGGACGCGCCGAACTGGACCGCAAGGTCTCTGGCCACTATAAACGCCTGATTGGCGTTTTCGGAAAAATCGGTGCAAAAGCCTATTTTTCTGAAAAGTGGTCTCATGTTCTTCCCCCTTTTTTGTCTGTCAGATTTCGATAACCCATACCGTCAATCCGCGAGCCGATTTAACTACCGAGGTCGATACGCTGCCAAGCAGCAGTTGCTTTACCATACCCGAGCGCCTGCGGCCGAGCACTATGGTCGAACACCCGAGTTCCGCGGCTTTGGCCAGGATGATTTCGGCCAAGTCGCCGGATTGGACGGCAAACAAAGACAACACCGCTTCCGGCCTGAAGCCCCCGAGCACCAGCTTTTCCCCTACCTGGGCAAAGCAGCGCTCCATCGCTCTCTCATCTTCCTTTTTCCAGAAATATCCCGCGAGGTCCGGCCTGCCGGGATGAATATGTTCGATTCGCTGCACCTCCTCCATTCTCAGCTTGTCGGGAGACGCCGTTGCCAGGATGTGCAAGATGTGGAATTCACAGTCTTGATTCCCTTTGAGGACCCGAACCATGTAGTCGATAATTTTTTCACAGTCCGTCTGACAGTCGAGCGCGATAAGGAAGCGTTCCATGAATCCCCTTTCAAATTTAATTGAAGACTGACTATTAAATATACTGGTTTGCCAGCTCGTCAATAATCTCTTCAATCCCTTCCGGACCAAGTTGGCACAGATCGCGGCGAGTTGCTTCGAGCCTCTGTCTTAGTAGGGGATCGGAAAGTTCGTCAACCGAACGTAATGTTCCTCCCCGCCGTCCGATCCGAAAAATCAGTTTCTCATCGGCGGGCAACCCGAGATATCTGTCTATTACCGCCAGCATGGCGCTCTTGTCCTCGGGCAGTTTACCACAAACCTCTTCGAGCAGATTCATTATGTGGTCCGATGAGAGCCGGCTTGAAACACCATCGAGCAAGGAGATGAATAATCTGATCTCAACGACCGTCTCGTCGTCAGAAAGGGGTGTAAAGCGGCCCGTCCGCTTGTCTTGAAAAAGAGGGACGCTGGGAGGAATGCGCAGGCTCCTAAGCCTTATGAAATGCGGGTTGATTTCATTCAAGACCCGCGCCGATTCCCTCGCGTGCTCCTCGGAAAGCTCCCGTCCTCCAAGTCCCGGCATGAAATATTCGGAAAGCTCCATGCCCGCTGCGATAACTTTTGTACCTGCCTCTATCTGGCGCTTTGCGTCCACTCCCTTTTGGACCTGCTTCAACACGCGGTCCGAACCACTCTCCATACCGATGTGGATTCGGTCAAGCCCCGCCTTGCGGATTTCTGCGAGTTCGGCCACGCTCAGTTTGGCGAGCGTGCTGCTCCGGGCATAGGATGTGATTCGCTCGATCCCGGGAATCTTTCGCTTCAGATGACCAATCGCTTCGACAAGCACATCGGCGGGGAGCACAAAGCTGTTAGCGTCCTGGATGAATACGCTCCCTTTTCCCATATAAAGCCAAACGGCTGTCTGCCGGTAAAAATCATTGAAGCGAGCGCTGGTAAATACGTTTTCCAGGACTTCGCGGGTAATAGTCCCCCCATAGCCCAAGCTGGAGGAAAAGGCGCGAAGTTCCTTACAAATCTCGGCAGCGGTATCGATGTCCCCCTTGATTTCTTCCAGCGTGCGCCTGCTGAACTGCCTGCCCTTGTACACCGGACAGAATGTGCACCTGTTCCAGGGACAGTTTCTCGTGAACCTCAACAGCAGGCTCCCCGCTTCGCTGGGAGGACGTATAGGACCCTGTTCGAACCTCTTGTCACTCATTACTAAATCCCCTCGCCTGATATTGGCTCTCTCCAGCCTTAGGCCTTTACTGCTAAACTGATCATTTCGAACACGCAAGACAACTTAGTGAAAAAATAACAGATTTATTGGGAAAGTATGGAAGAAAAAGTGACAGCCGTCTACCTTTTGGTCCGGAAGCACGAGTTAGCTGCCGGGCACGAAGGCAGCGACGAACCTACCCCCGGCCGCACGGAAAGAAAAATGGTTCAAGTTTATCGGGGAAAAAGGAATCGATGAGTAGCAGGCAGTCTTCTACACGAGCAGGAGTGATTTGTTGAGGGACCTCTAGCGGGACTGGGTAGCGTGTCTGGTCATACATGACATTGGAAGGCTCGCCGCAACTCCGGGAGATATGGAAGGCGCCTTGTTCGAACTACAGATCAGAAAAGTCCGGATTCTGTGCGTGGAGGGAGAAGGCCCGGCTGAGTGGAAGCATCGCCCGCAACGGGGGGCGCGCGGTCCCCTGACCGGCCCCCCCGTTGCGGTTTTAGCCTAAAAAGCTGTGCAGGTATTTTGACAGAAGGCCTGATCCTTTTTTCTCACTTGGCTTCTCAAAAAACTCCGGTTCAGGGTCCAGGGGAATTTCGTCCTCGAGTGTCTGAGCAGCGCGGGCTTTGCTAATACGGGCCGCAACTGAATCGAAAAGTCCATGGGCCACCGAGCGAACCCGCGTTTTTGCGTCTCCGCCTCCCTCAACGTTGCCGCCGATAAGTCCGTGCAAGTCCTCGATCAAGATCCGAAGCTCCTCCGCACGCGAATTGAGTTCAGAGGAAGATGCTGAAGACTCCTCCGCGTTGGCGGAATTCATCTGGACGATCTTGTCCATCTCAGCGGCTGCCCGGTTTATCTGCTCGACTCCCTGGGACTGCTCTTGCGAGGCGGCGGCAATCTCGCCGATAAGTTCTCCGGTTTTGGATGCGCCGTCCAGCACCCGGATGAATTCCCCGTTTGTCCGATCTACCAGGACTGCGCCGTCTTTAACCTTCTTAACGGTTGACTCGATCAGCCCCGCCGTGTCCTTGGCAGCCTCGGCCGTTCGCCGCGCAAGGTTTCTGACCTCCTCGGCAACGACTGCGAAACCAGCCCCCACCTCCCCTGCCCTGGCCGCTTCCACAGCGGCGTTGAGGGCCAGCAGGTTAGTCTGGAAAGCGACTTCATCTATCGTTTTTATGATTTTCTGGGTCTCCTCGCTTGCCTTGGAGATCTCTTTCATGGAAGCGGTAAGTCCCTGCATGGAACTGTTTGCCTGCCCGACCGTTTTTTTGGTTTCCTGCATGAGAGTGTTTGCCTGGGATGCATTTTCCGCATTCTGCCTGGTCATCGAGGCCATCTCCTCAAGTGAGGAGGAAGTCTGCTCAATTGCCGCCGCCTGGCTTGAAGCGCCCTCGGAGAGTTCCTTGCCGGCACTGGATACCTGGTCAGATGCGGCGTTCACCTGCTCTGCGATTTCCGTCAACCCCATTACGGCGTTTCTGACCGGCCCGGTAATCGATCGAACCAGTAACAATGACAGGCCCCAAAAAACCAAAAGACCGGCAAACAAAATGGCGCACACCATTTGCAACGCGTCTTTTTTCTGAACGACTATCGATTGACCGACCTCACCCGAAAGGGCGTCAGCCGTGCCCAGGATATTAGCGCCGCTTTCATTGAGGCTGCCCAGCTTGTCGCTCTCCTTTTTATACAACTGCAGGGACTGATCGATGAGTCCGAGAAATTTGTTCAAAGACTCCCGTATGCCCAAGTTCGCCTTTATCCAGGCCTGGTTTTTCATCGAGGTGGCAAACTGGTCAAGAGCCGTGAGATAGACCTGCACGTTTCCGGAGCTAAGTTTCTTGTATTCCTGGATGAATTTCTGATCCCCGGTCAAAAGATATTGAAGCTGGATATTCTGCAATTGAAGGAACGCGTCCCTGCAGTCCTTCACCACGTTGAGCATTCCGAATTCCTGGCTGCTGAGCGTTTCCCCGTCCATCTGGAGTGCGGCCTGCTTTGACTCAATATCAGCCTGTATCTTCCGCAGCGCTTCCTCGGATGTGCGCAGAGGTTCGAGGATTTTCTGCTTCAAGTCGTTCTGGCTGGAATGGACTGCATCAATTTCTTCAAACAGTTTCTTATAGTTTCCGAATTGGCTCTCCATCTCCTGGACTCGTTTTTTCCATCCTTCGTCGACGGCTGCCTTGAGCTTTTCAAACTGCCCCACTACCTCCCCAGCCTTTGTTTCAAAATCATGTTTCTCATCGGCTTTGAAAAACTGCAAGTAGGTCTTTTCCGCCGCGCGGGTGACGAGCACCTTTTCCATTGTCTTAGCGACGTCTTCTTTCACCAGGCCGGCTTCTTCGATTTTGGAGAAGAAAAAACCACCTGCACCCAGAGCGGAAAGAACCAGAAATGAAGTCAATCCCACGAAACCGAAGAGTTTTTTATTGAGGCTGACAGCTCTTGTTTTAGATGTCATCGCCCGCTCCATATTCGAAAAAAGGACACTGCGCATGCAGGCGGCCCGCCCTTTCCCTAAGGGAAACACCCGGGCCGGTGCTGAAATCATTTAACGAGTTTCTGAACCTCTTCCGGAGGCACATCATATATACCGCATCCGAGTATGAGGTCCTCCCCTTCAACGTTGACCAATTTTCCGTAGGACACCTTCAGGGAAGGAGTTTTTTCTCCCGGTTTTGGCCACATATAGTCTACCCAGCCTGCCCCCTTGGTCTTGGCCTTTTCGTTCATCTCGGAGATAAAGAGTTTTCCGTTGGCATCCTTGATGAGCAGATTGGTACGGCCTTCCATTTTGATCATGATCGGGTGCAAGCGCGTCGTACCTGTCAAATCGTGAATCCAGATGTAGGTGCCCGCGAAAATGAACTCACTGTCTTTCCCTCTGAATTTCGGGAAAGCCGCCTTGCCCTCCTTTTGCAGAAGAGCGGCCGCTTTATTCACCTTGTCCATCACCATCTGGGGAGTTGGCTTTGTGGATGCGCTGGCTAAGCAGGCATCCTCGGATTCTTTGGCCAGCTCGTCCGGGGTCTTTTGTGCGAGCGCGGGGATGGCGCTAAAGAGAAAAAGGGCGCAAAAAGCAGCAAGCAACACTTTAAAAAACACCGTCATGATTTCCTCCCATCGTGGTTTTCTTAAGGCCCTTAGCTGATTCAGATGAAAACGGCTTTCTCATCCTCCGCACAGCGGCCGTGGGGCTTTGAGGACTTGTGAAAAACCAATAGACGATCAAAGCCTCACGTTTATTTACTTCGGCATAGATAAGTCGAATCTTTAGAAATTTCTTGCGCCTTGTGTGCGCGTTTATTAAAGTAAAACCATTTGTTACTAGAGCGGCGAGCACAAGGAGGGTGATGAAAAAGAATTGGAATTCCTGCATCGGGGCGAAAAATCGGGCCTTCCGGCAAATGAGTCCCCGTAATCTGGGGTTTTTGCCCCGACGGGGCTGGATAAATTAGCCCAGGGTCAGTCCTGCGCCTCGCGGGACGCCACCCTGGGGTTGTGACGCAACCAAAACCAGTTTCTTTACTCTGAAGGGGTTTCATAATGCAGTCGGGTTCATCTGGCCGGCTGTTGTGCACAAGAATCGTCTTTATAAGACTGACACGTTCAGTCTTTAACTTAATTGTCCGCTCCCTGTGCTGAGAAAATCACACTGCGGGTGGGACCGACCCGCCCTTTCCGTAAGGGAGCCACCCGGGCCGGCGCTGAAATTATTTCTCGAGTTTCTGAATCTCTTCCATAGGCACATCATATATGCCGCATACAATTACGACATCCTCCCCGTCAGCTTTGACCAGTTTTACGTAGGACACCTTCAAAGAAGGTGTTTTTTCTCCCGGTTTTGGCCACATATAGTCTACCCAACCTGCGCCCTTGGTTTTGGCTACCTCGTTAATGGCGATGAAAAAGAGTTTCCCGGTCGAATCCTTGAGGTCGACATAGCTCTGGCCTTCCATTTTGTACTTGAGCGGGTGCATTACCACCCTACCCGACAAATCCTGGATCACCATATAAGTGCCCGCGAAAATGAACTCACTGTCTTTCCCTCTGAATTTCGGGAAAGCCGCCTTGCCCTCTTTTTGCAGAAGAGCGGCCGCTTTATTCACCTTGTCCATGACCATCTGGGGAGTCGGCTTTGTGGATGCACTGGCTACGCAGGCATCCTCTGATTCTTTGGCCAGATCGTCCGGTGTCTTTTGTGCGAGCGCGGGAATGGCGCTAAAGAGAAAAAGGGCGCAAAAAGCAACAATCAACATTCTAAAAAACACTTTCATAATTTCCTCCGTCTTGGTTTTCTTAAAGCACTTGGCTGATTCAGATGAAAACGGCTTTCTCATCCTCCGCACAGCGGCCGTGGGGCTTTGAGAACTTGTGAAAGACCAACAGACGATCAAAACCTAACGTTTATTTACTTCGGCATAGATAAATCGAATCTTTAGAAATTCTTTGCGCCTTGTGTGCTCGATTAAGAGCAAGAACCACCTGTTACTAGAGCGGCGATTATTGGATGGGATAGCAGTAAGTCAGATGTACGCGGAAGAGTTTCTTGCTGAGGCTCACAAGGCCCGTCTTGAACTTAATCGCCCGCTCCGTATAACACAAAGAAAGAACACTAAGCGTGAGACCGGCCCGCCCTTTCCTCAAGGGAACCATCCGGGCCGGCGCTGAAATCATTTTATGAGTTTCTGAATCTCTTCCGGAGGCATATCGTATACGCCGCAACCGAGTACGAGGTCTTCCCCGTCAACCTTGACCTGTTTCACGTAGGACACCTTCAGGGAAGGTGTTTTTTCTCCCGGTTTCGGCCACATATAGTCGACCCAGCCTGATCCCTTGGTCTTGGCGACTTCGTTCATAGCGGTGAAAAAGAGTTTTCCGTTGGAATCCTTGAGGTCGATCATATTCTGGCCTTCCATTTTGTACTTGATCGGGTGCACGCGCATAGTACCTGACATATCGTGGATCCAGACATAGGTGCCCGCGAAAATGAACTCACTGTCTTTCCCTCTGAATTTCGGGAAAGCAGCCTTGCCCTCCTTTTGCAGAAGAGCGGCCGCCTTATCCACCTTGTCCATGATCATCTGGGGAGTTGCCTTTGTGGATTCACTGGCGACGCAGGCATCCTCGGATTCTTTGGCCAGCTCGTCCGGGGTCTTTTGTGCGAGCGCTGGAATGACGCTAAAGAGAAAAAGGGCGCAAAAAGCAACAATCAACACTTTAAATAACACTTTCATGATTTCCTCCCGTCCAGGTTTACTTAGGGCCCTTAGCTGATTTGGATAAAAACCGTTTTTTCATCCTCAGTACAGCGCCCGTAAAGCTTTGAGGGCTTGCGAAAAACCAACAACCGATCAAAGCCTAACGTTCACTCAATTCGGCATAGATAAATCGAAGCTTTAGGGAATTTTTATATCATGTCTGCGCCGGATTAACACTTTCTTATTCACACTTTTCCTATCTGAGCTATCCGATGATCCCCATTATGTCGAGGCCTCCCGCTCGCCCCGTCTCGCTGGCGGGCGGGCTGTCGAGGATGTGCGGCCGGCCTCCGCGCTACGCCCAAGGTCGCCACTTTTGCTCAGTCCTCCGTGGTGCGTACAACCCGGCGAAACGGCACTCCAAGATTGCCCAGCGCCGGGCCGGAGGCCCTCAGTCCTGCTTCTCTGCTACTTTGAACGGTAAACCGCAAGAGAGTGAAAAGAGTTCGGGGTGAGGAAGTTGCATCCATGCTATATCTTTAAGACCGCCATAATCCCGGGGGAAAGATAAAGAAAGCCGGCTGCCTGCTTAAGGCAACCGGCTGTGTTTGACATTATTTCTCCCTCCCCCGTGAAGAGGAAGGGAGGGTTAATTACATTGTAACTCTGCTAAATGCGCAGACAAGTCGGATCGAGTAATTTTTTTTACTTTGATTCGATCTGCGGCAACATGTTGCAGAGTGAACTTCCGGCTAAACGCCTCTGGTCGTTGACAGGCCAAGGATAGCGTAGATAAAGGACAAGATTATTTTCACTCTTCGCATGGTCCCCCATTCACCTGTTCACCCTGAAAGCCGCTCGGGCGCGCGCCGCCTGGAGTTTCTCATCATGGGTAAATCTGTTTGGCTTGACCTCGACAAAAATAATTTGAATTGCAGGGCCATAATCTAATATTATCCAGATTGCCAGGGTCCTAAAAATACAATTTGCTTTGTGCGGGGGTAAGACGGAAAAACCCCTTAAGAAGCTTCTCGTTCGATCTCCTTAAATACCCGATATCCCGACCTTTCCGTTGCGCTGCTATATCCTGGTTCCAGTTCCTTTCATGCGGAGTGAAAATGTTTCCGGCAACCTCCCGTGTCAGGTTATTTGAGGGGCTTGCCCTCAGGAGTTCTTAGACTTTGCCGCGTGGCAAAGCGTATTGGCCGGAAAACCTGAAACGCGCCGCTCCCCATTTAGAGGACGGCTGGAAGGAGTTATTTGATGAAACAGGACGGTTCTTATCTCGAGTTTTTAAAGCGGGAGTACGATGTTGGGGAGCTTTTTAATAAACCTGAACCGCTCAAAGGGGTTCGGGTCCTGGAAGTATGCTACGTCGTCCTTGGCCCGGCGGCATGCGATTATCTTGCCGAATTCGGGGCCGAGGTGATCAAGTTTGAAGGCCAGAAGGGGGATCAGATGAGGTTCGTAACGCCTTACGCCTTCTTTTGGAAAAACATGTCCCCAGGCTTGGAGATCGAGAACCATAATAAGTACTGGGTTGGGATGCACATGGCTAACCCAAAGGCGAAAGAGATCTTTCTCGATCTGGTCAAGAAGGCCGACGTTGTAGTCGACAATCTCACGCCGGGCAGATTGGCCACGTGGGGGCTCAGCTACAGGGAACTCCGGGAAATCAATCCGAGAATTATCCAGCTTCATGTCTCGGGTTATGGAAGCTGGGGCCCATGGACCGGGAGAGCGTCCTATGATGCGGTGGCCCAGAGCATGGGAGCGCTTTCGCCCATTACGGGGTTCGAGGATCGCGGGCCGATCAAATCGGGCGTCTGGATCGCCGACTGGGTCACCGGGCTGATGTGCGCGGTCAGCATCATGGCTGCTCTCAATTACAGGGAAAGGACGGGCGAAGGCCAGTTCATCGACTACATGCAGGTCGAAAACGTGATTCGAATGCTCGACTGGACCTGGCTCTATACACATAAAACCGGCACAGACCGGAAGCGGTCCGGGAACCGCGATCTTGCGATCTGTCCCTCCGACCTTTTCAGGTGCTCTGACGGATGGGCGGCGGTAGCCGCTTTCACCGAACAGGAGTTTAAAGGTCTTTGCGAAGCGATGGGCCAAGCCTCGCTCTTTGAAAAATTCCACGACCCGGCCGAACGCCTCAAAGACGAAAATGCCCGGGATATCCTGAAGGCAATTGAAGCATGGACCGCTGCTAAGACAGTGGAGCAGGTCGAAGAACTGGGCAACAAGCTCGGGTTCGCTGCCGCGCGCGTTCTTTCCGCCAGCGATGTCTACCACAGTGAACATTTCCGAGAGCGCGGAACCATGCAGCAGTACGATGACGCTCTCTATGGCGACATGGTGCAGCATTGTTACCCTCCCCGTCTCAGTGAGACGCCCTCAAGGCTGAAGTGGAGCTCGCGGCCCCTGGGGTTCGATAACGAATATGTTTTCACCAAAATCCTGGGTATGCAGCGCTCTGCCATCAGGGACCTCGAAGAGGAAGGGATTATTTTCAAGTGGAATCCCAGTATCCCGTCTCATTGTCCGCCTTCGGATTGGGATGAGGTAAGCGGAAAGAAACTTTCTTGAGCCGGGAGGAATGATATGGACGATAAAAAAATTGTCGGTATGGCGGCCAACGCAGAATTCGCCAGGTGGGCACACCGGGAGACCAACCCGGAGGACATTTTCAAAAAACCCGAAGCTCTCGATGACATGCTGGTCATCGATGCGAGCTATGGAAACTATGCCGGACTTTTTGCCTCCTCTACCCTGTCTGAACTGGGGGCCGAAGTGATCCGCGTGGAGCCGCCCGGAGGCGACAGCGCGCGCAAAATGAGTCCTTACGGGATGATGGTCAAAGACTCCGGGCTTGCTTACCTAACGGAAGCCAGGAACAAGTTCCACGTGACATTGGATATAACGACACAAGAAGGGGCAAGTATATTCAAAAGACTCGCCAAAAAGGCCGACGTGGTGATCGAGACCTTTAAGCCCGGCTATCTTGAAGAACGGGGCGTCGGCTATCGGCAGCTTGCGGCGGAAAACCCCGGGCTGATCTATTGCCCGATTTACGTTTACGGGCAGTTTGGAAAAGATGCGGAAAAGTGTGGCAATCAACCGGATTACGACATCACTAATCAGGCAAGAGGCGTCATCATGTCCATTACGGGCGAGCCCGACCTCGATCCCGAGGTCCCTCCCGAATACAAACGTCCACTCAAGCAGGGCAACTGGATGGGATGGTACGTCGGAGGCGCCTGGGCATCCTTCGGAATCATGATGGCGATGTACCACAAGAGGAAAACCGGTAAAGGCCAGATCGTGGACTGCTCGCCTCCCGAAGGCCTGCTGTCCATCTCAAATTATGCCATGCAATATTATCACATGTCCGGTAACCTTATGCCGCGAGCCGGAAACTATGACTATGCGGTTTTCCCTTACACCTACGTAAAATGCAAGGACGGCTATACGTTCGTCTCCGGATTCACCGATCCCAACTGGACCGCGCTTTGCGAAATAATCGACCGGCCCGATCTTCGCGCCCAGTATCCGTCCATTAAGGAGCGCCTCAATCCCCAGAACCAGCCGGACATACAGCATCAGATCGAGGGTTATACGTCCAAATACACCGCCGACGAACTCGTGCGCGTTATCGGGTCGTACATGAAAAGACCTGATCGAAAAGGAACGGTGGTGGTGGGGCGCCTCGAGTCACCAAAGGAAGTTATAGCAAGGGAACACTGGCAGGATCGATTGACTTTCTATGTAACCGACGATCCGGTGTATGGGGAAATATTCATTCAGAACTCGTCTTTCAAGGCAATGTCGCTAACGCCCGGCCGCATCAAGTGGGTTTGCAGACCCATCGGAGCAGACAACGGCTATATCTACCAGAAATACCTCGGAATGGGCAAAACGAGGCTGGAAAAACTGCGGCAGGCTGGTGTGATCTAATTCAGAGCGCAAAGGTAAATTCTTCCTTCGCCGCAAATACGAACCCTGCTGGGGCGGCATCCTTGGGTACCCAATGGAATCGTCCGGGATGCCTCCCCGTGAGGACCCGTATGGACCACATTAAATAGGCCCTGGTTCGGCAATGCCGCGATGCAGCCGAATCGGGCCGGCCGCCTCGCGGGGCGTGGGGTCTGATGAAGTTGGCAGAGTATTGCACTTGTCTTATTTACTGGGATTAAGAACTTATACGTAAATAAAGTGCACTCTTCTATTTACGCTGCTAAGCTGGCCCCTGTTTGGCTTATGCTGCCGTCCAGGATGGGGGAATAGCAAGAGAGAAGCTCCACGTATAAACTCTAAATCAGCAAAGCAAGAAGCGATAGCATCGAGCCTTCAAGCGCTTTTTCTACGAAAACCCCCACAATCGCCTTGCCCATAGCCGTTCCGACCTTCGACACAACTGTCTCAATAGGGTGCTCCTGTTCCTCTATTGGTGAAATCCTGTAATAACCCTTTTCTTTGAGTAGACTCAAGATCGACTCGGAATCCGTCGCCCGATCGGAATGATTGATTGTGATGCTTCCGGTCAGAGCATTAATGGAAACACCATCTACCCCCGGAAGCGCTTGAAGCATTGCGCGCACTTTCTCTATTTCTACCGGGTTCTGCTTGATTATTGGTGTTTTGACTCTGAGTCTCCCTGGAGTAGTGTGGCAATAATAGCTCATTGACACCTCTTATCTCAAAATCTTGACTCCAAAAATCTTTTGCCTTCTAACATGCAAAAGACCCGGTTTAGTTCACGTGCATCCTTGCGTACAGTTTAAGGATAAAGGTCGGATGCTACGGAATTGTGACAAAATCCGTACAATTCTCAGACATTTCGCATGACTTGAAGGTTTATATGTTTAAAGGAAGCTTTCTTAGGAAATTAGAGACAGCTGGATGGTTGGCCGAGGGCCGGCGCAGTTGCAAATAAAAACAGAAGCCTGTCAAATTTGCTTCCGGTCTCCTCCGGCATTTTTGACCTGCTCCTTACCAGGGGTATCATGTCACGGAAATTAGCTCACGGAAATTACCTTGACACTGCACAACCGGCAATTTATCGTAACGAAGGACATATTTTTTTCCCGGATTTTCTTATACAGGGCTTGAGTCCTCATGGCTGACCATACACAAATTGTGTCCAGCACCGCCCGGCGCACGCGGATCAGGCTGTCGCGCCAAAGACGGCATCCAAAAGAAATGGCCAGGATTGCCAAGGCGCTCGAAGCATCTCCGCATGTCAGCAGCGTCCGAGCAAACTTAAACACAGGCACCATCATCGTCCACCACAAGGAAGAGGCGCTCGATGATATCAAGTCCAGGCTGCAGGATATGGGCGTCATAATGATGGCGGCAGCAGGTGTCGAAACCTCGGCAATGTCGCTGGCCGATGCGATTTCGGACCTCGATAAGCATCTGGCTTCGGAGACCGGGGGCCTTCTGAATTTAAAACTGCTTGTACCGCTCGGGTTCGGTGCGCTTGCCGTTTTGCAACTCGCCAGGCAGGGCCTTCAGATCGGCAGTGCGCCATGGTATCTGCTTGCCTTCTTCGCATTTGAGTCCTACATTAAGCTTCATGGTCCGCAGGACAAATGCACGCCGGAAGGGCCGACCGCCGGTGAATAGCGGCCTTGTTTAATTGTGTAAACAGATTTTTATCAAAGCACATATTTTCAACATGCGTATGGCCGCGTTGCAGTTCCGCTTAAGTTGGGCCTGCCTGCGCAAGTAGTTCAGGGGGTGGTGAATGACGATTTTTGACAATGGATTAAAGATTGGAACAGGTCTGGCAATTGGCCTCGGAGTACTGATCCTGGCGCCTGTGATCGCTCCGGCGGTGGCAGCCGTGGTGAGGCCGGTGGCAAAGGCATCGATAAAAAGCGCCATACTCCTTTATGAAAAAACCACAGAGTTGATTGCCGAGGCGAAGGAATCGGTGGAGGACATGGCTGCGGAAGCTCACGCGGAACTCGCTCTACAAAGACGCCACCAGACCTCTGCAACGGTCTCGGGCGCCGAGTCCGGCGCAGACGCTTACTAAACCACTCATTTACCGCAGCACTTCGGAAAGACCGGTGGTGAAAAGTTCTCCGAACAATGGCCGGATACCCATGGAAAATACTATGTGCAGTCCTGTGCCCGCTATTCCGGCAGGGGATTTTCATTGCCTTCTCGGGCCCTTGCCCTGAATGAGCGCCGGGTAAGGCCTGGAAAACAGAGGAGATGAAAATGAAAAAGACCGAATCTGCTTCAGCACAGGACGCTCCTGCCAAAGGCAGCGAGTCCGTCCAAAAAACGGTAAAGGATGGCATAATCAACGGCTTTCAGATAATTAACCAGGTCGAGGCCGGGTTGGTGGATCTTGCGCGCCGGACGGTCTCGGACACAATAAATGCGACCGGGGCCGTTGCAAACGAGGCGATCGGAGTGGCGGGCGAGATTGTCAAAGGAACGATCTCGGCCGCGCAGCAAGCCGGCTCAGGTCTTCTGGACGCAACCAAAAGTATAGCTAAGGGGATAATCATCGGCGTAAGCGAGGTCGGAGGTGACGTGGTGGGCGCCGCCGCCCAGACTGCCAGAGACGCCGTAAAGGGGGCCGCCGATGTCGGGGCGGACGTCGCCGTTGTTGCCAGAAGAACGGTTGACGGAATCGTGGAGGCCGCCGGACAAGTCGGCGGAAATGCCAATGAGGTCGCCAAGGCCGCTGTAAACGGGGCCATCGAGGCGGCCGGGTCTATCGGAGAAAACGCCGTAAGCGCCGTGCGCGCGATTTTGAAGGGCGTTGTTGCCGGTGTCAAGGATGTCGCTGGAGCCGCCATTCCTCGCCGGGATAAGTGATTGGGCTTCTAACCTCGCAGGAATTCGCCTTGGTAGAGACTTTGCACGCCGCCATCACCGGCAGAGCCAGGTTGAAGATAAAAGAGCTCTACCGCTGCGATTCTTTCAAGGACCACATCGAGCGCAGGCTTGGCGTAGACCCCGCAATAATCAGTGCAAGCGCAAGCACTCTTACCTCGACCGTATTGTTGCACTATGATTCCGGGGCCACGCTTGGCCATATCAGGTCTTTGGTCGAAAAGGCCGTTTCCGAATTCAATCAATCCTACGAACCCGATATCCGCCAACGCTCAGGCAAACCGGATATCGCCGATCAGAGGGCACAACAAGACCGCTTTCAACACCATCCGCCATCAGCCGCCCCCCACCCCGCCTCGCGGGTGGATGGGCTGAGTCCCGGGATTTTGCCTGCGGTCCCGCCGCCCTCCATCCGCCATCCGGCATCCGGCACGCCATATCCGACATGCGAGCGCCCCTGGCACGCAATCGGCGCTCAGGCCGTGGTGGCGGTCTGGGGAGGTTCGGCGGAGGCAGGACTTACGAGTGAGGCTGCCGGCGAAAAGCTTGCAGCATTTGGCCCTAATCGCTTTCCGGAAGCACCCCGCAGATCGAAGCTCCAGATTTTTTTCAATCAGTTGGCTTCTCTGCCGGTCGCGCTGCTCGGCGTTGCCGCTGGAATTTCCGTCCTTACCGGCTCAGTCGTTGATGCAGTCGCAATAATGACCGTTGTGGCAATCAATGCTTCCATCGGCTTCGTAACCGAAGATAAGGCCGAAGGGACGATCTCCTCTTTGAAAACCCTTATGCATCCATCGGCTGTGGTGGTCAGGGACGGCGCCAGGAGGAGAATCGACTCCCGCAATCTGGTCCCTGGGGACCTGATGATCTTTGAGCCTGGCACCTACGTCAGCGCCGATTGCAGGGTCATCGAGGCCGCCCGCCTCAGAGTCGATGAATCCAGCCTCACCGGAGAGAGCCTCCCTGTGCTAAAAGAGGCCGAAGTGATTGAGGAAGCCGATATTCCGCTCGCCGACCGCAAAAACTCACTCTATATGGGCACCCTCGTTACCGGAGGGCAGGGACGCGGGATAGTGGTCGCGACCGGCCGCTTTACAGAGATAGGAAAGCTTCAGGCGATGATCGGCCAAACCGCCGCCCCGCTGACTCCGATGGAAAGACAATTAAATACGATCGGCAGCCAAATGGTGTGGTTGAGCGGGGCGCTGTGCGGACTTGTTTTTATAACGGGAGTGCTGAGGCGAACCGCACTTGCGCTAATTTCCAAAACCACCATTTCTCTTGCCGTAGCCGCCGTTCCCGAGGGGCTTCCGACAGTGGCCACCACGACCCTGGCGTTGGGCATCCGCAAATTGAACGCCCAGCGGGTAATTATCAGGGACTTGGAAGCCGTGGAAACGTTGGGAGAAGTTCAGACGATCTGCTTTGACAAGACAGGGACCGTAACCCAAAACCGCATGTCGGTAATGAGAGTATTTTCCGGAAAGCACATCACTGAACTGAAACCGGACGGATTTTTCCGAGGCGACAGAAAGATCAGCCCGAGCAAAAGCCCGGAGCTTTCGCAACTGGCCAAAATCTGCATTCTGTGTGGGGAAGTAAGCGGACAAGACGCAGATAAAGGTTCATCTACCGAAAAAGCGCTGCTCGAATTCGCTGTCAGTGCCGGTCTAAGCATAGCAAAGGTGAACGAGCGCTATCCGAAAATCTCGACCAGATTCCGCGCCGAAGACCGCAATTTCATGTCCACCGTCCATGCCGTCGGGACTGCCGAAAGGTTTATGGCTGTAAAGGGAAACCCGGTGGAAGTCCTGGCTATGTGCGACACACAACTTGTTAGGGGTCGAAAGCTCCCGTTCGGCGAGCAGGACTTATCGCAAATAGAGATCGAGAACGAGCGCATGGCCGCCGATGCACTCCGCGTGCTCGGATTTGCATACAAATCCGCTAAAGACGAAGAGGTCCTGGACGAACTCAGCGGTCTGACATGGGTTGGGCTTATTGGTATGGCGGACCCGCTTCGCCATGGGATGAAGGAGCTGGTAGCGCGCTTCCACAGCGCCGGGATAGACACCATAATGTTGACGGGCGACCAGAGCGCGACCGCTTATGCAATCGGGAAAGCGCTGGGCCTGAGCCGGGAAATGCCGATAGAGATCCTTGATTCGACCAGCCTTACTAACATCGATTCAGGGGCGCTGAGGGCCCTTTCGCAAAGGGTGCACGTATTCGCCAGGGTAAGTCCGGCCCATAAGCTGCAGATAGTTCAGGCCCTGCAGGGTGCCGGAAAGATAGTGGCGATGACCGGCGACGGCATAAACGACGGGCCGGCGCTCAAGGCCGCCGATATCGGAATCGCCATGGGCCACAGTGGCACCGACGTAGCACGGCAGGTAGCCGACGTGGTGCTCCAGGACGACAATTTGGAAACGATGATCCTGGCAGTCGGCCACGGCAGGGCAATACATGACAATATAAAAAAATCACTGCATTTTCTTCTCTCGACCAATTTCAGCGAAATCATAGTGATGTTCGTGGCAGGCGCGGTCGGTATCGGTTATCCGCTTAGCGCCATGCAGCTTCTCTGGATAAACCTCATATCCGATATCTTCCCCAGCCTCGCCCTTGCTCTGGAGGCCCCGGAGCCCGGCATACTGGAGCGGCCGCCTCGCGACCCCAAAGAGCCGATAATAGGAAGGTCGGATTTCAAGCGAATAGGGACCGAAGCCGGGGTAATCAGCCTTGCAACCCTTGGCGCTTATGGGGCTGCCCTGGCCCGTTACGGGATTGGACCGAAGGCCTCCACGATCGCTTTTCAGAGTCTCACCTTCGCCCAGTTGCTCCACGCCATAAGCTGCCGCTCGCCAGAGGTGAGCATCTATGACAAGGAGAAACTCCCCCCGAATAGGTACCTCACCATGGCGCTCGGAGGCTCGCTCGGCCTGCAACTGCTCACTTTTGTCATCCCGGGGCTTCGCAGTCTTCTCGGGCTCGCGCCTATAAGCCTGGTCGATGGCGCCATAATCGCGGTGAGCGCGATTCTGCCGCTCCTTGTAAACGAGGCTACCAAGGGTGAAGGCAAAGGTGCGAATGCCGAAAATAATGGGGCCGACCTCAAAACATCATAGGACCATCTCGCGGAAGTTTCCCAAGAATCTCAGGGGATAAAAACGATGAAAAATAACTTCATGCTTACATCGGAATCGGTGACGGACGGCAATCCCGACAAGCTCTGCGATATCATCAGCGATGCCGTAGTAGACCACTTCCTCAAGCAGGACCCCTACTCCAGGATAATTGCCGAGTGCGCGCTCTCCGCTTCGATAGTCTTCATCGCCGCAAGATTTTCTTCTCAAGCCGTCTTCAGTCTCTCCGAAATTGCCCGCAAAGTGATCGCAAGCGTTGGATACCAGGGCGCCGATTTCAACTCGAAGACTTCCAGCGTGCTGACGAGCATAAAGGAGCTTCCCCTGGACCCGGTTTACCGGTTTGACGAAAGAAAGCTGACCTCCAGGCAAATCGACACAATACCGGCCGGAAATCAGGTTACAACGTTCGGATTCGCATGCAGGCAGAACGCTGCGCTGATGCCCCTGCCCATTTGGCTCGCCCATAAACTGTCGAGACGGATGGCCGAGGCGGCCAAAGAAAAAATTGTGCCATACCTTTGTCCGGAAGCCAAAACCGACGTCGGCATCGAATACAGGGACCGAAAGCCCTCCCGCATTCACAGCATTACCATCACGGCCAGCCAGAAAGAAGCCGCAAAACCTGACTTGGAAAAGCTCAGGACCGATATTCGGGAAGCTGTTATCGAGCATGTGTTCCGCGACGAGCCACTCCGGCCCGACTCCCGCACCCAGATATTCATAAACCCGGAGGGCGTTTTTCACCTGGGAGGCCCCTCCGTTCACTCGGGCCTCACCGGGAGAAAAACCGCCATAGATACTTACGGCGACTACTCCAGGCACAGTGGGGCCGCTCTCAGCGGAAAAGACCCGCTTCGTATAGACAGGGTGGGCGCATACGCGGCAAGATACGCAGCCAAGAACCTGGTAGCGGCCGAACTGGCGGAAGATTGCGAGGTGCAGTTGAGTTATTCGATCTCACGGTCGCGCCCGGAAAGCGTCCAGGTGGAGACTTTCGGGACCGGCAAAATCCCCGACGAGGAACTGACCTCGCTTCTCCAAGAACATTTCGATTTCCGCCTGGCCGCCATAGTCAGGGATTTCCAACTGAGAAGGCTTCCGGAAAACAGACAGGGAGAGTTCTACCGGAAGCTCGCGGTCTACGGCCAGGTTGGACGGCTCGACCTGGACCTGCCCTGGGAGAAAACGGACAAGGCGGACCTTCTGAAAGGGTCATGAACTGCCGCCCCCCCGGTGCACAGTTAGTCTTTACACCCCATCTGCAACTCGTCGGACGCAAATTATTGTTGGAGTCAATGGATGAGCAGGTTCTTGCTTTTGGATGTTGGCGCCGGGACATTGGACGTTCTTTTCTATGATGATCGCTCTGACCTGCATTACAAGGCCGTAGTGAGGTCCCCGGTGCTTTACCTGGCCGAGCATGTGCAAAGCATTGCCGGAAACCTTCTGATTACCGGTGTTGAAATGGGCGGGGGTATTCTTCTGGACGTCCTTTCACGGCATGCTCAAAAAGCCCGCGTAGTTATTTCCGCCTCGGCTGCCCGGACCCTTAGCCACAACCCTGAGCGCATTCGCAACGCCGGTCTCGAAATTATCGAAGATGCGCAAGCCGCAACAATTGCCGCTTCAGGAGGATATACATCTTTCAAGCTATGTGATTTCCCGCGTGAACATTTGGAGAGGATAGTAACGGGTTTTGGAGTCCCTTTCGAATTCGATGTTGTGGGCGTGTGCGCCCAGGACCACGGTATGCCTCCGGCAGGCAAATCCCATTTGGACTTTCGGCATGAAATCATTAGAGCTGCCCTGGACCAGTCGCCCTCACCGCATGCTTTGCTTTACGAAAAGGAAAGCGTCCCTCTTTTTTTGAATCGCCTGAAATCTATAGCTGAAACAGCTTCGGAGCTTCCCTGCAAGGAAGTTTATGTCATGGACAGCGGCATTGCGGCCATAATTGGCGCATCGATGGACTCTCAGTTAAGGGGAAAGAGAAGATTCATCGTCCTCGACATAGCCACCTCGCATACCGTATGCGCAGCTATTGAAGGCGGTGAGATCGCCGGCATTGTGGAGTACCATACGCGAGACCTCAGCCTGGAGAAATTGGAATCACTCCTGGTCGATCTGGCTGAAGGTAAGCTGCTTCACCGGCAAGTGCTGGCCGAAGGGGGTCATGGGGCATACATCAGGAAGGCTTTCGGGTTCGAGGCTGTTGAACTTATCGTAGCCACGGGCCCAAAGAGGCGTCTGGTCGAAAATTCAAAGCTGCCGATCACATTCGGGGCGCCCCTTGGAGACAATATGATGACCGGAACGGCGGGATTGCTGGAAGCGATCAAGAGGCGCAAGGGACTCAAGTTCTCCCCTTACCTGTAACAACTGCAAAGCCCGCTGCTCACCGGCGCCCTGTGCCGCTTGCCGGCAAGGCATCCCGCGTCCGATTCAGCCCACCTCTATATCACACTTGGCAGTGGAATATTCCAGTGCACAGCAATGGTCCTGCGTATAGAGAACCCAGACCATGACCAGGCTGCCCAAAAACATCCACACCGGCCCGAAGAGCCAGAGTGTGGCCACCACAGACAGGTAGTAGGCCCGCATGCCCAAGGTGTAATGCACCATCCCCGTATCCAGGGTGTTGGCTATGAACTCCGGCGACAGCATGGGATCGCAATCGAGAGGGACGTTGAGCATGAAGTTGATCTGGTTCAAGTAACGGATGGAAAGAGTGAAGCTGAAGAAGGCAAAGAAGAAGTGCACCATCAGCAGCAGCAGTTTGACCATGAACAGGGTCTTCATCCGGGAAAATATCACGGTGGGATCGAAGGGGACTTCGGAGATGTGATCGGGTCTGAAAAGAAAGCTCAGGAGCCCCAACCCGATAATCATGGCCGTAGATGCCAAGAAACTGGAGGCCATGATCCAGTTGCGCAGCGTCTGCACCGAGAGCATGTCCCGCCTCTCGGTAATGACTGATTCCACCCACGCGCGCCGCAGATGTTTTGTAACGCCCCTATATGTCTGAAAAGGCGTCCGGCGCACCCGGTAGATCCAGTATATATGATATGTCGTTAAGACAACGAAGGTTGCCACACCAAAGACGATCTCAGTCCAGTGGATCTCGCCCATTTATCGGTCCCCTCTTCCATGAAACCATTCAATATCTCCATGTTGTTGCCGGATCAACCAACTGTTTGACATATCCAATACAGCTCTTGATCTGATCCGGCCGCAATTCCAACGTAATGGTACCCTCGTAGTGAACGGCATGCAATCTTTGAAAGATTTTATTAAAATCGATCTTCCCTTCTCCCACCGGAAGGTGGAGATCATCATCTGCCGAAGTGCCTCCAAGGTTATCATGCAGGTGGACATGTTTAATCCTGTCACTCCACATTTCCAAAAAACCGAAGCTCGTATTTTCCCCTGATAGAAGTTCGGCATGCCCCAGGTCCAGGGTGAGATTCAGCGCGGGGACAGCGGCGAAAACCCCCGCCAGGTGTTCTCCATTTTCGCTCAGATTTTCCAGACAGACGGTAATGCCACCGGCCCCGGCCCTCTCTGTCAGCCTTTTGAGAAAGCCTATTTTATAAACAATCGTCTCCTCCAGCACGAATCGGGGGTCCAGCCAAAGGTGTACCGTCAATAGCCGCATCTCTAGCTCCGGCATAATAGAAAGGACCTGGAGCAACTTTGGAAAATAAATCGTCTCCAGAGTATGAATATCATTGGGATCGCCTTCCCTTGGGCCGTGGCAAAGGTAGTACAGACCGGTTTCTCCTGACCGGGCCCGATACTCATTTTGAAGAAGGCCGAAGTTCTCCGGCTCCGCGACGGTAATTTCGGCGAACCGGAGACCCAGCTTATACAGAGAAATCACGTCATCAGGGCTCCTCGCAGTGCCGCCCAAATGGATCCCTCGATTTAAGCCGGAAAGCAAAACCGACATCATTTACGTAACTCGATTCCCAATGATTCCGGTAAAGTCATGTCAGGACTTCGTGGTTGGCGGCCGAAGGTCCATACGGCTTGGTTGTTTTCGCCACAACCAGGTAAAATCCGGGCTCGTCTCTAAACCTTATGACCTCAAAGCCATGCCGCTCGAGCAATCCTCTCGCGCCCTGTTCATCAGGTAGCAGATCCAGATGAAAAGGCGTGTGTTTCTTTAGTTCGACGATAAAGCCCCTGCCCATAGGATGACTGATAACCAATCTGCCTTGTTGCCCCACCAGCCGGTAGATGTTATCCAGGCTTTTTGACTTATCCATGATATTGGAAAAACAAGCGTTGATGAAGACTACGTCAAGACTGTCGTTCGGAAGTGGCAGGTCACTGATATCACACAGGTGCACTATGACCTGGGGGAATTTTTCCTTCACCCGCTCAAGCATGTTTTCTGAGAGATCGCAGCCATGGATCTCGGAAGGCCTATACTTCAGCATGAAGTTGATGAGAATCCCGGTCCCGGTTCCCACGTCCAGGACCCTTTCGCCCGATCGCAGGCCGCTTGCTTTTACGGTGGCTCTCAGCCGCTCCGGCACACCCTTCGGGAGGGGGGCTTCAAACAGGTCCACATTGTCGTTGAAGAACTTTTCCTGCAGCCTGTTTATCTCTTCGATTTGTTCAGGTGTGAAGCTATCGGCCATGGCAAGTTCCAGCGGTCTTTTTCAGTGCCTTCCGGAGTCCCGGTCATCTACGACAGGCATTACCGGCAAAAGATGATGATAAATCACAATATCACACCTGTGAAGAATCGCAGGCAAAATTATCCCACTTTGGCTTTGGCACAGCCGCTATTTAGAGCAGAAAGACAAGGAATCTTTTCTTGTCGTTTCACTCCAAAAGCAAGGTCCAAAACCTGGCGTTAAACCCCATCTCCTTTTGGAGCATCAATAAGGTCCATGTGAAACCGGGACTTTAGACATCCTTGTCCGGATGAGAAAAAAGGATTGTAATCCTATTAATCATATTATATAAGTCATATTATTTGAACCTCAGATGCTACTCCCACTACTGGCGGCGCGCAGGATGTAAGATCAGGCTGGTAGAAATCGAGGTGAAGGTGAAACTGACATGCCGAAGTGAATACGCTTTGCTTGCCCTGGTCTACCTGGCGCGGCACCGGAAGGAAGAATATATTTCCGTACAGACCATCGCCGCAGCCCAGCAAATACCTTCCAAATTTCTTGAGCAGATACTTCTCACCCTGAAACTTGCCAAGTACCTGAACAGTGCGAAAGGTAAGAACGGAGGGTTCCGTTTGGCGAAATCCCCTGACAAGATCTCTCTGGCTGAAATCACCCGGCTTTTCGATGGCGCGTTGGCGCCTACCGAATCAGTCAGCAAAAACTTCTATACGCCTACACCCATTGAGAAAGAAACAGGACTGTTGGCCCTCTTCAAGGAGGTGCGGGACCTCATTGCGGCTAAGATGGAGAATACGACGCTGGCCGATGTATCCAAAGATCTCACAGCAGGCGCACAAAGGGGCAGTGGGAACGACAAGACGCCTGGATGGGGAGAAGCGGGGACGCGCGAAAAAGGCTGACGCGTGGACAAAACCGTCTCCACTTAGTCCCATCTCCCCTTCTCAGCATCGGTCTTTATTTCTGGGTCTCTGAGGTCAATTTTTTATCGTGGCGGGCTTTTGCTAACAGGGGGAAGGCCGTCTTACCCGGTTGGAGCTGAATTCCTTTTCCCACGCAACCGTTATCTGCGATGTCCATTCGATCCTGATTCGGCATCGGCCACACGAAAGGGAGAAAAACTATGCGATCTTCGGCTTGTGAATCAGAACCATTTCGTCTGGGAGAGAAGACTTACCGGCTGGATGAAGAAGGATTCCTGAAGGATCCCGAAGAATGGGATGAAGGTTTTGCTGAGGCAATGGCCCCTCTGACAGAAATTCACGGGGGATTGACTCCGGCTCACTGGGAGGTCATCCACTATATCCGTAAGACTTTCAGGGATTCGGGAAAATGCCCGCTGGTCTATGAGATTTGCAGGGCTCACAAACTGCGCCTTGCCGGCCTCAAAGGGCTCTTCCCATCCGGCTATCTGAGAGGGGCGTGCAAGCTGTCCGGGCTTACATACAAGGAAGAGCAGGCACACGAAGGATGGCTCCCGAATCGAAAGGCCACAAGACAGAAATCCTTGGAGAAGAAGGTTTATCGGGTAGATATCAGAGGCTTTCTGGTTGACCCCTCTGAATGGGATGAGGGTTATGCGGCGCTCAGATACCTGGAAATGAAACTGCCCGGAGGCCTTACCGACAAGCACTGGCAGGTCATTGGGTTTTTGCGGGAAAAATACCGGGAAAACGGAACAGTGCCCACCGTTTATGAAACCTGTGAAGCCAATCAGCTTGAAATAGAAGACCTTGAACGGCTGTTCCCCGATGGCTATCACCGCGGGGCGGTCAAGATCGCAGGGTTAACAGCCAGATAACCTTACAGGGTGATGAAAAAGGATTGGTATTCCCACATCAGGGCCTGAAACCCTATAGACCTCACTCCGTACCGGCTTCCATCGGCATGAAGGAAGCCGGGGGCCACTATCTTTTGCCTTAGAATCAATTAGTGGCGTATTTTTTAGCGCGCATACGGGTTTATTGCCTTTACTGCGTGCTGTGTTTCTTCGGTGAATAGGGCCAAATCGCTATCGGAAACAAGGCCGTGGCTGTGCCACTGAACCAGCATTAAAAACGCCGTGCTTCGTCTTAGATCATCAAACATGGAGGCTATCTTGCGATCTTCTTTATGGAGCAGGTCCCAGAGATCCAGGTACGCTTCGTGGTTGCGCCCTTCCCTTTTCTGCAAGATCGACTCAACGCCGGTAAGAATTCGCGCACACGCGTCGTCCAACACGCGTGCCTTAATCGATCTCATTTGCTTCCAATCTTTTTCCGGAATGGTTCTCATAGTTCACAAACTCCTGGTGTTGTTCGTTGCACCAAGCGGCCAACTACTCCGGTCAAGTTTCCGGACTATTCAATTTCTGAAGTTCCAGTTGATAGCGGGCGAGAAGATCTTCCAGGCCCAGCATGCCGATAACTCCCGTCTCATTGTCTTCTATGGGAATTCGTCCATACCCGGTTTCAAGGAATTTGAGAAGGGCGTCTGAGAGGCTATCATCCGGCGCAACGCTCACTGGCGGCGAAACCAAATCCCCCAGGATCAGCAGGTCCGAAATCGATTCTTCAAACATCACCGGCCTGATCTCCGGCAACGGCAAGATTCCTATAAGACGGAAACGATCATCGACGACCGGGAAGTAAGACTCCCGTGTATTGGTAATTAGCCGCCTCAGTTGACCAAAGGTCATGTCTTCCGGAAGAATTGTTACGGCAGCATCCGGGCGATATGCGTCTTTCACTGACAGCTCTTGCAGAATATTTATTACCCGATCTGATCGATGCGCCGGAGAGTGGAATTTATTCAGGACCTGTTTTTCGTAAAGGCTCCATCGCTGGGAGAGCAAAATCGCCACGACCGAGGTGAACATGATCGGCACAATTAGATGATATCCGCCGGTCATTTCGCAGACCATGAGAAGGGCCCCTATGGGGGCCTTTGCAACACCGGCAAAAAATGCGGCCATGCCCACAAGGGCGAATGCGCCTGGCGAACTCACAATTCCGGGAAACCATGCGTGCGCCAGTTGTCCGACAGCCCCGCCCAACATGGCGCCGATAAACAGAGACGGCCCAAAAACGCCTCCGCTTCCTCCTGAAGATATGGTGAAAGAGGTTGCTGCAATTTTTAGAAAAGCCAGCGTGAACATGAGCGCTACCGGGAGTTGACCCATTAGGGCTTTCTGAATGGTTCCATAGCCTCCGCTAAGTATCTGGGGTTGCCACAGCGCTGTCAGTCCAACAAGCAACCCCCCCAGTGCAGGAATCAGTGCGCGTCTGATCGGGAGCTTTCGGAAGAAGCGGTCTCTTAGACCATAAAAGGTCTTCACGTACATGTATCCGAAAGGAACGCAAACCAATCCGAGAACTGCATAGAGAAGCAGTTCCCGGGCGCTGGAAAACTCTATGGGAGGAGTTGCGAATATGGGCTGGTGGCCGAAAATGGACGTAAAGATCGCATAGGAAACCGAAGACGAAATGATGCACAGGACAACTCCCTCGGTTTCGAGGTCCTCACGGTAAAGAACTTCCACAGAGGTCAGGGCGCCTCCCAGGGGAGCGCGAAAAATAGCGCCCAACCCCCCGGCGCACCCGGCCAGAAGCATGAGCCTTATTTCCCGGATATTGAACTTGAAAGTGCGCCCTAGCCAGGAACCTATTCCAGATCCAATTTGCGCTATGGGTCCTTCCCGCCCTGCGCTTCCCCCTGTTGCAAGAGTAATTATTGAAGCAATTGCCTTGATAAAGGGGACACGCGCCCGAACGAACCCATGCTTATTATGAAAGGCGTCGATGAAAGCATCGGTTCCATGCCCTTCTGCCTCCGGGGCCCAGGTATATACTAACAGGCCCGAAATCAGCCCTCCGATTGCGGGAAGCAAAACGAGCAGCCACAGGTGGAGAGGGGTTGTGGCCGCGAAGGGGACCAGATGTTCTCCTGCCGGCTTTGCCATTGCATAACCGGCAAGATACTCCAGGGCAAAAAATTTAGCCCATTCCAGGAGAAAGAAAACAATGCCGGCCCCGAGTCCGCTGCAGGCGCCGATTATGGTGCCCCAAACAAGCCATCGGAAGAATTTGTGTTTCCCAAGTGATTTAGAGAGAGCAGGGACCCACTTTCCCGGCGCAATCCAATTGACCCTTTTGCCGCCTGCAGCCTGATTTTCCGTTCCCAACCTCCCGGCCTCTCCCTTCGGATGATTTCAAAGCAGTTTATATAACACCTTCGAGCCCAATATTCCATTTTAAGCACAACGACGGGTGCAATCGGAAGTGATTTGGGATCAGGCAGCCTGTTTTCTTTCTCTCTTCGTCGCACACGGTTCTTCGCAATCGCTTTCACGTAGGGAAATAGTGTGACTCGCAAAGGGCAAAAGGCAACCTTGATGCAGAACCATCACACGCCGGCTTCAGGCTGAAACTGTGGGCCGGAGTTCATCAGCTAAGATCAGCACACGATCCGGGATTCGTGGGGGGTTGCGGTCAATGCCGACGGTCAAGATTTTTGATGATAAGACGTGCTCGGAGTGTGGGCACGAGTTGCAGGTGTTTAGGAAGTAACTCTCAGATTCTGCTCAAATTCAAGGTCACCCTATCGACTGTAATGTTTGCTTCCTGCAGTTTGACTTCGGCTTCGGAAAGGTGGGAAGCAATATTGTCTCTTACCGGCATGACCGGCGCATCCCAAAAACGCTGCAATCAAAATAGTACGTGCCATAACATAGCCAAATGTTTTCCTGGTCATGTTTTCAATTGTGTTTGAGTAGGGAATTTCCCCGATTCGGGCAGGCAGAAAAGAGAACAGAGGGTAGAACTCCACCTTCATATATATTGTATTCGTAAGTGGGAAATACACTTTTGACCTGATTTTCAAAAATGCGAACTCTGATATTTTGCGATCAGAAGAATCTTCTCACTTTTTAAGTGACCTCTTACTCATCAACCCCGGAAGCCAGGAGCCCCCGCCCTTGGCTTTCTCCTTTTTCACTCCTTGTTTATTTTCTCCCAAGTGCAGCAAGGCTCAAGATTTTCGTAGTGAAACCCGAAATTACCGCGAGAGGGAAAATATTTCCGTGGCATTCGCATCAGAATCCGGATGGTTAAGTTTCTCCTATAAATAAAACCAGTGCTGACAGAGCACTACCGCGTTATCGGAGTTGCAGCATCCGCAGCAGTAGAGGTCATGCCTTTCCATCGGCAGGCAAGGTTTCCATCCGTCTCCCAGAGCCTTTGTATAGGGCGATTAGATCGGTGGCGATGTAACGTGATCATCGCGACGGAATATCCAAGAACAGGACCGGCAAATCAAGAAGGGCTAGTTAATTCCGCAAACAAGGCACTACAACAATAAGGGAAGTGGCGCCGGTGAGACAAATAATTCACTATAATCGAAATCAGACAAGGATTCGAAAGGAGCGTTAAGTCTTGCATCCAGGTGATCGTGAATTTAAGTCAGCGTACCCAATGTATTGAATTCAAGAATTTGCAGCTTACGTTTAAATGTAGTGTTTCTAACATTATAAGGAGACAGATCATGAAAAGAATTGCTTGCCAGTTCACTTATCCAACAGCATTCGCCGTTGCGGTGGTAGTTCTTGCCTTTGTGGTTCTTGCAAGTCCAGGTTTTTCGCGCGCGGCATCGTCCGAGCCAGGCATGGCGACCGCCGGTAAGGTCTCAAAAACCGACCGTGTTGAGGCGCGCATCAAAGAGCTTCATGCCAAGCTCAAGATCACCGCGGCACAGGAAGAGGTATGGAAGAACGTCACCCAGGTGATGAGGGACAATGCGAAAACGATGGAGGCGCTCATCAAGGCAAGGTCAGAAGAAGCAAGCACCATGACCGCTATCGACGATCTCAAGTCCTATGGCGAAATTGTCGAGGCGCATGCAGATGGCATCAGGAAATTCATCCCTGCCTTCGAGCCTCTCTATGCCGGCATGTCGGACGCTCAGAAGAAGGCTGCCGATACGTTGTTCCGCCATCACGGCCGCACGAAGTCAAAGGCAAAGGCAAAGGCAAAGGGCGAATGATCGCGGCTGTGCCACAATGTCAGGAGAGCAAACCTTATTTTTTGGTAGGGAATCATTATAAGAATGGAAGGTAGCTATGAGAACTTCAAACACGCGAGCCAGGAAGTTTGGTACGACAGCCGCGAGGATCTTGATGGCGCTCGTCTTCGCCTCAATGATCGGCGGTATATCCGTCGCGCCGGCGTTCGGGTTTTACATCGATGTCCCGGGCCTGTCCATATCGACGGGCTCGGGCATCGACCTCGCCTTCCCAGGTGGCGATGATGGTAGTTATTATGACGACGGTGGTTATTATGGCGGCGGCGGTTATGGAGGTGGTTATGGCGGAGGCGGTTATGGCGGCGGTCATCACGGCGGTTATGGCGGCGGTCATCACGGCGGTCATGGCGGTGGTCATGCCGGTGGTCATGGCGGTGGTAATGCCGGTGGTCATGGCGGCGGCGGTAAAAAATAAATCTGTCATTCAATGAAACATTTACGATCAGATCTTGCGGTCAACGGGAAGGTCATTAATAGCGTTTTATTATGCCTGCCTGGCCACACAGCAGGGCTTGGAAATACTATCCAAGCGGTGGCTAGAGCATGGCAAAAAGGCATGGTCCGGCAACTGTAAACACTAAACTTCTTTAAGAAAAAGGATAATAGGAACGCAAGGGATGGAGGCTTTGCCTCTGGATAATATCAAACAGTTAAGGAGATCCACATGAATAAAACTCTCATGTCCATAGTGTTGTTTCTTGGCTTTGCCTTATTAGTGGGCTTGTCTGTAGCCTCCTATGCCGCTGAGTCAGTAGGGAACGTGGTGGATGATACTGTCATTACTACTACAGTGAAGGCTGAGTTGGCAAAAGATGTTCGGCTGGCGACACTGACCAGCATTGAAGTGAGTACGACGCAAGGGGTGGTTACCCTCGCCGGTAAGGTGCATAACAGTGAAGAGAAAGCGATGGTAGAGCAGAAAGTCCGGGGCGTAAACGGTGTTGTCACGGTGAACAATGAGTTGCAGATACAAAAAGAATGATCTGGAAAGGTTTTCCTAACGCCATGGATGTCATCTAAGTTTCGGAAGCGGTGGCGCTTGGGGATTACATCGAAAGTGTCAGATCCATCCGGTCGAATAACTGTTTAGAAACACAAAAGGAGAAATGAAGTGAGCAAACAGAACTCAGTCGTTGGAATTTACAAGACCCACACCGAGGCTGAAGCAGCGGTCAAAGAGCTCCAGAAATCTGGCTTTGACATGAAGAAGCTCTCAGTGGTGGGGAAGGACTACCACACCGAGGAAAATGTCGTCGGGTTCTACAACGCAGGGGACCGGATGAAGTACTGGGGGAAGCTCGGGGCCTTCTGGGGAGGCTTGTGGGCGATTCTGTTCGGCTCGGCCTTCTTCGTCATCCCCGGGTTGGGTCAACTGGTGGTGCTGGGTCCCTTGGTCATGATAATTGTGGGTGCCCTGGAAGGCGCCCTTGTGACCGGAGGGCTGACCGCTCTGGGCGCTGGACTGTATAGCATCGGAATCCCCAAGGACAGCATCATCAAGTACGAGACCGCCCTGAAGTCGGATAAGTTTCTGGTCATAGCTCACGGCTCAGCCGGCGACGTCGCCAGGGCCAAGTCCATCCTGGAGTCTACGTCCAAGGAAGATCTCGTGGTGCACCAATAGTTACCAGGGGCTTGGTGTTCTCTTGTTGACTTTCTGGAACACGACACCGACGGCAACACGAAATCTACGCGAGAGAGCACTCCCTTCCGTCCCTTCACCGTCGACCGGACCAAGGGGCCTCATCGTCATAAGTGAAAGGATTCCACATTAAAACGGCAGTTCGGAGGTCGCCTCGCGGCCCCTCTCTCTTGCTGGCAACGACTCCGAGTCTCCCAAAGTTCGCTTCCGTTGAGATGATAGGAAAAGGAGCGATGCGGGGGATGCAATGAATGGCGATGGGTGAACCGGTCTGCCGCTATGGCCGAGATGGTTGGCTCTGAGCTGATGGCGGCTTGTCGTGTCCTCGGCCTCTCCATCGATCTCCGGAGATCCATCGAGGACAATCGTTTCAAGCTCCGGAAGAATGTGATCTTTATGGCTTGTCCGGCGTTCAGACCGTAGGTGGGGAATAGGAGAGGCATCATCCAATGGGGGATCAGACTATGACTTCGACCATCGCCGCTTACAACCGCAGTGGTCTGACCACTGCCGATGCGCAGGCGCGGGTACGTCGCGATGCATTATTCAGGTTGCAATACCCTCCTTTGAACTTAGATTATTTTGCAATATCCGATTTTAGGATTGAAACATGAGGCCTGGTGTTTCCTGAAGTGTTCTCTAATTTGCAGAGTGAAGTTCTATACCGGCTTGACTGCCCGCTATTGCTTCGAGTGTTCATGCCTGTAAATAGCAAGCTTTACGTAGCTCAATGGCGTGCGGCCGAAGCGAGATCACGATTTTTTCTCCGTTCGTTCAATTATTCGAGCATAGATCGAGAAGGTTGTCCAGGCGGAGAGTCAATCCGGTACAACAACCAACATGAAAGCAGGACGCCATGAAAGCGGCAATCGTCTATAACGGGAGTGGCCCAATATTGATTCTGACATCCTTCGATTCTCTTGAACATTCTAAGCTTTCGGAGAAGCTCGGGGCCAGGGGCATAACAAAGTACATAGCTTACGAAGTATCGGTGGATAAGGTAAAGAAGCAGTACGGGACGCGTTTTTCGATAATCCTCGGAGACCTGTCCCAAACGGACGACTTGCGGGTAATGGATGTCAGTGGCCACCACGTTTTAAACACCTTTTCTTTTGAGGAACTTGGGCCACCGATATATTACCCCAAATAAGGCGCGAAGCTTGAGCATAGGAATGCCTGCATTCCTGACCAAAGGAAAGGTGGTGGAGCAATGAGCGCGAAACCAACACATGGCGAACGGCCAAGGTCGCTTTCAGGCGAAAAGAATAGAGCTGCCGAAAATTACCGCATCTTCCTGCGATGGCGTCCGCTGAAATTCATCATTGTTGCAGCGGTCGTACTCATCTCTCTCCTGGGGGTCATCTCCGGCTTGATACAGAAGGAGCTGTGGATGCAGCAACTCGGCTACACCAGCGTCTTCTGGACACTCCTGTCCCTGCGGTGGGGGCTGTTTTGCGCGGCTTTCGCCGTCGCGCTTGCGTACTTCTGGATCAATCTTCGCTTTGCGGCGAGAAACGGCGCCGCTTTCCGAGCGGGTAGTTTGACAAGCGAGTCGACATTTGCTGCGAAAATCGGCATCGAGATCTCTCCAGCGGTTTTGAAGCTGGCCATGGGCACGCTCGCCGCGCTCGCCGCCCTAATCTTTGCGGCCATCTTCTATGCACAATGGGATACGTATCTCCGCTTTCGTTATGGAGGGTCCTTTGGGTTGCCCGATCCTCTCTTCGGAGTCGATGTCGGGTTTTATCTGTTCCGTCTCCCTTTCTATGAGCTTTTGCAGAGCAGCCTGACCGCATTGACGCTGATTACGCTCCTGGCCTTCGTGGTCTTCTACGCGTACTGCGGGTTGCTGCGGTTCGGCCGCAACGGACAGATGGACGGCCAGGGCACAAAGGCCGTTCCACACCTGTCTATCCTGTTCTTAGTCCTGGTCGCCGGTTGGGGATGGGGGTTTTACCTGGCTCACTACCAACTCCTCTACTCCACTCAGGGAGTAGTTTTCGGGGCCGGTTATACAGCGGATCATGTGACCCGGATCGCCTACTGGATCATGACCGGCGCCTCGGCGGCGTTATGCGCGCTGCTTGTGCTCAATATCTTCCGGCCGCGATTCAGAGCGATAGTTATCGGATCTGGGATTTACGTGGCCTTGTACTTCATCGCGGTTTTGCTTGTGCCGGTTCTCTTGCAGAGGTTCACTGTGCAGCCGAGCGAACTGGCCCTGGAAACCCCGTATCTCAAAAACAACATAGAATTCACCCGAAAGGCCTACGGGCTCGACGCGATCCAGGAAACATTTTATCCGGCGCTGTCGGACCTGACATCCGAGGTGATCGCGAGAAATCAAGACACGATTCAGAATATCCGTCTCTGGGACTGGCGTCCGTTGCTTCAGATGTACCAACAAGCCCAGGAGATACGGCTCTACTATCAATTTTACCAGGTTGATGTGGACCGCTACCACCTCCAGGATGGTTATCATCAGGTGATGCTTTCGGCCCGCGAGCTCTCCGCGGAACTCCCCGCTGAAGCCCGAACCTGGGTTAACCAGAAGTTGCAGTTCACGCATGGTTATGGCCTGGTCATGAGCTTCGTCTCGAAGACTATCGGAGAAGGCTTTCCTCAATACCTTCTCGAGAATATCCCACCCGAATCCACCTACGGCCTGACCATAAATCAGCCTTCCATCTACTACGGCGTGGCGATGCCGGGATATCGGATCGTCGCGACCGGCATCAAAGAGTTCGACTATCCCAAGGGGAATCAGAATGTCTATACGAGTTACAGCGGAACGGGAGGCATCCCGCTGGACAGCTTGTGGAAGCGGCTGTTATTTGCCTGGACTCAATCCGACATCAATATTCTTTTCACCTCCTATCTCCAGCCGGAAAGCAGGATTCAGATCTGGAGGCGCGTTCAGGATCGCGTGGAGAAGATCGCTCCCTTCTTACGCCTCGACAGGGACCCATACGCAGTGCTGAGCGAGGGCAAACTTTACTGGATCCAGGATGCCTACACCGTCTCGGATCATTTTCCCTACTCCAATCTCCTCGCGGTGACCTCTGGGGAAGGGCTGAACTACATTCGAAACTCCGTAAAGGTCGTTGTGGACATGTACGATGGAACCGTCCAGTTCTATGTCATGGATCCGAACGACCCCGTTCTGGCAGTCTACCGGCGCGCGTTTCCCGGCCTCTTCAAGGACCTGAATCAGCTCTCGGCGGACCTGAAAACGCATCTGCGGTATCCGGAGGATCTCTTTTCCATTCAGGCAGACCAGTACAGAACATTCCACATGACGGACCCGCAGGTCTTCTATAACCGGGAGGACCTCTGGGTGCTCCCCCAGGAGAAGTACGAAGGCAAGGTGCTGGCTATGCAGCCCTATTACATCCTGATGAAGCTCCCCGGAAGCGACAAACTTGAATACCTCCTAATGACTCCTTTCACGCCTCAGAAGCGAGACAACATGATCTCCTGGATGGCCGCCAGGTGCGATTTTCCCGAATACGGTAAGATGCTCTTTTACGAACTTCCAAAGGACAAGCTGATCTTCGGCCCGATGCAAATTGAGGCTATGATCGATCAGAACACTACCATCTCCCAGCAACTGACCCTCTGGGACCAAAAAGGGTCGAAAGTCATTCGCGGAAACCTGATCGCAGTACCGATCGAGAACTCCTTTCTCTATGTGGTGCCGGTGTACCTCACGGCGGCAGGCACAGACTTCCCCCAACTCAAGCGCGTAATCGTGATTTCGGGGGACAAAGTGGCGATGGAGCCTACACTCGATGAGGCAATCCAATCCGTCTTCGGGACGCAGCAACCCCAGAAACCTGCGCAGGCGCTGGGCCGGCAACCGGAATTGGGCCAGGCGAGGGCGCAGTTCGATGAGGCCCAGAAGGCAATGCAGCAGGGGGACTGGGAGAAATTCGGCAAGGCGATGGATGCGCTCAAGGGCTTGCTGACCGGACCGGCGCAATAGGGTTCGACAATGAACAATCTTACAGCAGGAGATCTAGGACTTTGTTGAAAAACCGGCGTTTTATAAGCGCATCATGCGGACCTGAACGACAAAGATGACAATATGAGACACCATATTCTCTGTATAAACAGCGGTTCTTCATCCATGAAGTTCGCCGTGTACAGTCTCGGTGAATCCGAGAAGCTGATTGCGGAAGGGGCGGTGGAAAGGATCGGGCTGCCTGGGGGGTGGCTCTGGCTGAAAGATGCAAAAGGCAAGCGCCTGGCTGACAGGCATGACGATTTCCCGGCGCACAAAGATGCTGTAAGGGCCATGTTCGCAGTGGCCATGGCAGAACACCGCCTCCCTAAGCCTGACGGGGTCGGTCACCGACTGGTACACGGAGGGCCGAACCATATGGCGCCCGAGAAAGTGACACCGGCGCTGGTGCAGACCCTGAGAAGCCTCATCTCCCTTGCCCCCTTGCATCTCCCCGGCGAGATCAAGGGCATTGATGCCCTCGCGGAACACTACCCGGATCTCAGCCAGGTTGCATGCTTCGATACCGCCTTCCACAGCAGGATGCCTGAGATTGCAAGGTGGATTCCCCTTGTCCGGAGCCTCAGGCATGAGGGTATTCACCGTTATGGCTTCCACGGTCTTTCCTATGAATATGTCATGCGCACACTGAAACAAGCCCTGCAAGGAAGAGTGATCATCGCCCATCTGGGCAACGGGGCGAGTATGGCGGCACTGAAGAACGGACGGTCCCAGGATACTACTATGGGGCTTTCCACCCTTGGCGGACTCATGATGGGCACGAGGAGCGGGGATCTCGATCCAGGGATACTGCTCTACCTCATGGATGAAAAGGGTTATGACGCACGCCAGCTCGAAAGGCTGCTCAATTATCGTTCAGGGCTCCTTTGCGTATCGGGGATCACTTCCGACATGAAAACCCTCCTGGAAAAACGAGCCACGGAACCTCATGCGGCTCAGGCCATCGAACTGTTCTGCTACACTGCCCGCAAGCATATCGGGGCTTTGAGCGCAACCATAGGCGGCATCGACGCACTGGTGTTCACCGGCGGCATCGGTGAACGGGCGGCGCCCGTCAGGTGGATGATCTGCCACGGTCTCGATTATCTCGGCATCCGCCTTGACCCCGGGAAAAACGACGCCCACGCAGACATCATCTCCATGGAGAACAGCCCGTGCACGGTTCGGGTAATCCATACCAATGAAGACCTGACGATAGCACGGCACACCCGGGACTTGCTCTTCATGGACAGGCAAAGAGAAACCCAATGAGCGTCGAATTCGAAAATTTCGAAAAACTGTTGCAGGCTGTAAAGGACCTGCCGGCTCTGCCCATAGCCGTCATCGATGCGGATGAGCTGCACGTTTTGGAGGGGGCCTGCAAAGCTGCCGAGGCAGGTTATATCGATCCCGTTCTGATAGGGGATGAAGCCGTCATCCGCAATTTACTGGCGACCATAACCTGCGCTCAGCAGTTCTGCATCATCCATGCACCCAATGATGACGCCATGGCGGCAAAAGGCGTTGAACTTATAGAAAGCAGCCGGGTTAAGGCACTGATGAAAGGGCACATCCATACCAACGAATTCCTCCACCCCATCCTCGCCCACCATATGGGGGGGAAAAAACGCATATCCCATGTATTCATGGCCGACCTGAAGAACTACCCCAAGCTTCTCTACATCACGGACGCAGCCATAAACATAAATCCGGACCTGAACGCCAAAGTGGCCATCGTACAAAATGCCATAGATATGTCCCTCATCATGGGTGTGGATGTTCCGAAGGTCGCCGTTCTGTCCGCAGTGGAAGTCGTCAACCCCGCCATTCCTTCTACCATCGATGCAGCGTGCTTGGCGAAGATGGCGGAGAGGGGCCAGATCACCGGCGGTATTGTGGACGGTCCGCTGGCGTTCGACAACGCCATCTCGGCTGAATCAGCCCAGGTCAAGGGCATAAAGAGCCCAGTGTCCGGTGATGTGGATATCCTGGTGGTGCCGGACCTGGTTTCTGGCAACATCCTGGCAAAGGATCTGGAATACCTTGCCGGGGCCCGGCTGGCAGGATTTGTGATGGGGACAAAAGTGCCCATCATCCTCAATTCACGGTCGGACCCGATCGAGGCCAGGGTCATTTCCTGCGTCCTCGCGGTGCTCATGCGCAGCCGCATGGCTTCCAAAAGCAACTAAGTCTGAACGGTTCGAGGAAGGAGCGCCATGCAATTATGCCTGTGAACATAGCCGCGTTTTCGCACCGTCTGAGTTCCGTTCATAAAAAACGTACCGGTTGATGGATCGTTAAGAAAACGGTCTCGTGCTTTGGAAGGGATTTAAACATTAGGAGCCAGTTCAGCAATCTAAGGGAGGTTTTTGCGGAGCCTCATGGGATGCAGCGGTACTCAAATCAAATAACTATTTGAAAACACAAAAAAAGGAATGAAATGAGCAACCAGAACTCAGTCGTTGGAATCTACAATACCCACACCGAGGCCGAAGCTGCGGTCAAAGAACTCCAGAAATCAGGCTTTGACATGAAAAAGCTCTCAGTGGTGGGGAAGGACTACCACACCGCGGAGAATGTCGTAGGGGTCTACAACGCAGGGGACCGGATGAAGTTCTGGGGGAAGCTCGGGGCCTTCTGGGGAGGCTTGTGGGGGATTCTGTTCGGCGCGGCATTCTTCGTCATTCCCGGGTTGGGCTCACTGGTGGTGTTGGGTCCCTTGGCCATGATGATTGGGGGTGCGCTGGAAGGCGCTGTTGTGACTGGAGGGCTGACCGCTCTGGGCGTTGGACTGTATATCCTCGGAATCCCCAGGGACAGCGTCGTCAAGTACGAGGCCGCCCTGAAGTCGGATAAGTTTCTGGTCATAGCCCACGGCACGACTGGCGACGTCGCCAAGGCCAAGTCGATCCTGGAATCCACGTCCAGGGAAGATCTCGTGGTGCACCAATAGTTTATCAGGCGCTTGAGCCTCATGAGAGATAGATTCCACCACAAAGGAGACAGTCCATGAAAGATGTCAATCGGATTCTGGTCGTGAGCAGATCAACAAAACATTGTCAAAAAGCCGTTCACTGCGGAGTTTCGCTTGCTCAAAAATACGGAGCAAAGCTTTTCGTGATTCATGTCATGCATAATCCTTTCATGCTCGAAGGTTGGAACCTGGCAATTCCTTCTTTGCAGATTGAATAAGACAGATTGCAGCGAACATTCCGGGAGGACATCGATCACATGATTGAGGCTGAAAAAGACAGGGTCTCGCTATCAAAGCAGTCATGAAAGAAGTGGACCCCTCTGATGAGATCATAAAGATGGTCAAGGAAGAAAATATCGATTTGCTCATAATTCTGGCCCACGAGGAAGGGCATATGGAGCACCTTCTATTTGGCCGTGAAAATGAGGATCTGATACGCAAGATGCCCTCTTCCATCATGCTGGTCAAAAAAAACCTCATAAGGTAGCAAGAACATGAAAAAAAATCCTTTGAAACAATTGGGAACGCTCGGCCAATCCATCTGGCTGGACTATATCCGGCGGGATCTGATCGCCGGCGGCGGGCTCAGGCGTCTGATCGAGGAGGATGGACTGCTGGGGATGACCTCGAATCCGGCCATCTTCGAGAAGGCGATTGTGGACAGCCACGACTACGACGAGGACATTAGGGCCATGGCGCTTGAAGGGAAAAGTGCTGAGGCAATTTATGAAACCATCAGTCAACGCGACGTCCAGAGCGCCGCCGACGAGTTCCGGCCTCTCTACGACAGAACTGACGGCAAAGATGGATATGTCAGCCTGGAGGTCAATCCCCACCTGGCGCACGACACCAACGCCACGATGCTGGAAGCCCGCCGGTTGTGGGACGCGCTGAACCGGCCCAATGTCTTCATCAAGGTCCCGGCGACGGCCAATGGGCTGCCCGCAATCCAGCAACTCATCAGCGAAGGAACCAACGTCAACGTAACATTGTTCTTTGGGTTGTCGCGTTACCGGCAGGTGGCCGAAGCCTATATCGCCGGCATCGAAACGTGCGCGGCCGAAGGGGAGCCCGTGAAGCAGGTGGCCTCGGTGGCCAGCTTCTTTGTAAGCCGCATCGATGCGCTGGTGGATCCTCTGCTGGAAAAACTCATTGCACAAGGCGGCAAGGAGGCGGAACTCGCGAAAAAGGTGCGCGGCCAAGTGGCCATCGCCAGCGCGAAGATGGCCTATCAAATCCACAAAAAGATCTTCGGCAGCGACCGGTTCAGGAAGCTGGCTGCTAAGGGCGCTCGTGTCCAGCGGCTGCTCTGGGCCAGCACCGGCACCAAGAACCCGGGTTACAGCGATGTGAAATACATCGAGGCCCTCATCGGATCGGACACGGTCAACACGGCCCCGATGGAAACCCTTGACGCCTACCGCGACCATGGAGAGCCGAAACTCCGGCTCGAAAAAGATGTCAAGGAAGCCCGCTGGGTGTTGGAGCGACTGCCGGAACTGGGCATAAGCATCGACAATGTTACGCGGCAACTTGAGGACGAAGGAGTAGAGAAATTCAACAAGCCGTTCGACAAGCTGATGGAGACCTTGACGCAAAGGTCACAGCGGCATTTGAAGAGTGGGTCATGAAAGTAAGCCCTTGTGCAGGAAAGGCGGCCGAAACATCGCCTAAATCATGGAGGTAATGGAAATGAGAAAAAGCAGCTCTTTTTCAACATTGGTCTTCATCGTCATTATTTGCATTGGCGGAGGATTAGCATTTGCCACGAATAGAGCCAACATGGAAAACGCATGGATTGGAGTCATTACCGTTTTTATCGCCTTCGTTGCTTATCTCGGAATTAAAGTTGCGGATCAATGGGAAAGGGTGGTGATATTGCGGTTAGGCAAGTTCCGCTCCCTCAAGGGACCGGGACTGTTTTTCATTATCCCGGTTATCGACGCGATACCTTACTGGATCGACACCCGCGTGATCACCGCTTCTTTCAAGGCAGAAAAGACTCTTACCAAAGACACGGTGCCGGTGGATGTAGATGCAGTGCTATTTTGGAAAGTCGTGGACCCCAAGAAGGCAGCCCTGGATGTAGCAGACTATCAAAGCGCTATAAATTGGGCTTCCCAAACGGCCCTGCGCGATGTCATCGGCAAGACCATGCTTTCGGACATGCTGGAAGGCAGGGAGAAGATTAGTAGCGAGCTGCAGAAGATCATCGATGAGCGAACCGAGCCATGGGGCATTAATGTTATTTCGGTGGAAGTCAAGGATGTACTTATTCCCTCGGCTCTGGAGGATGCGATGTCGATGCAGGCCCAAGCTGAAAGAGAACGTCAGGCGCGGGTGATTCTGGGAGATTCGGAGCGACAGGTGGCGGAGAAGTTTGGAGAGGCGGCCAAAACCTATACCAATAATCCCACCGCTCTTCATTTGAGTGCTATGAACATGCTTTATGAGGGTTTGAAGGCAAACGCCACTATTGTAATTGTACCCAGCTCGGTCGTGGATACCATGCAATTGGGGAGTGTTGCCGGGCTTACGGCCTTGACTATGGGATTGGGTCAGGAGCGCGCAAACAAAGAGAAGGAAAGCGCGATCAGAGAAGAGGAATGACCTCAACAAACGATTGGTGTTGTCGAGACTCGATATCGCTTTGCCTCGTCCGGAAACCACGGGGGCTGCCAGCGATTACGCATATCGCGCGCCGGCACCCGCAACACTCCCGGCGACAGATTATACGGGTGCGAGTCATGCAGCGGCCAGCCGGGTCCCTGTACGCGTCATTTGCACCGATCAGGAATGGATGATCGCGAACACGGTCTGCCGGGTTCTCGGCCTTGGCATTACCAGTTTAAAGGAGTTCCGACCATGCGACGAAATACATCCCTTACGTTGTCAGCCGTACGCCAACAGCGAACAAAAACGACCCGCAAGGAACGAAAGGACTACCATGCTAAACAAAGCCAAAACACTAAAGGGTTACAAATTGGGCTGTATCGACGGGGACATAGGGAAGGTCAAAGAATTCTACTTCGATGACCAGCACTGGACGATTCGCTATCTGGTCGCAGATACAGGAAACTGGCTTACGGGCAGGCAGGTGCTGATTTCCCCGCATGCGCTGGTTGCCGTGATTGTAGAAGAGCAACTCATCGCCATCGATTTGACCAAAAAGCAGATTGAGGACAGTCCATCCTTGAGCAGTGACAAGCCCGTCTCGCGACAATTCGAAGAGAACTACTACGGGTATTATGGATGGCCGGCTTATTGGGAAGGTCCGTACATGTGGGGGTCTTATTCTTATCCCTTCATTATGGGCGACCCCAAAAAATGGACAGAATCCACCCAAAATGAGAAAGCGTGGGATCCCCATTTGCGAAGCACTCACGATGCGGGTGGCTATCACATCCAAGCAGCAGACGGCGAGATTGGCCACGTCGAGGATTTTATCATCGATGACGAGACGTGGGCGATTCGTTATCTGGTAATCGATACCCGGAACTGGTGGCCGGGGAAAAATGTCCTGGTTTCACCGCAGTGGGTCGAACGCGTTAGTTGGAGCGAGTCGAAAGTCTTCGTGAATCTTCCCTGCGAGACCATCAAAAAGTCACCGGAATACACGGAGGAGTCTCTGCTGACTCGGGATTATGAGACCGGACTGCATCGACATTACAATCGCAAAGGATACTGGGTCGATGAACCGGCTGCCAAATAAAAGAAGTGTCTGAAGGGAGCATTGTTATGAAGGTGAAAAATGGGGTTAAGGAGAACATCGCCGTGGAAACGGAGAAGATGAAAAAAACGGACAAACCGTTGTCGCCCGAACTGCTGCGAAAGATGAACGCGTATTGGCGTGCCGCGAACTACCTCTCGGTCGGCCAGATTTATCTCTATGACAATCCGCTGCTGAAGGAACCGCTGAAACTGTCTCACGTGAAGCCGCTGGTGGTCGGACACTGGGGCACGACGCCGGGCCAGAACTTCATCTATGTGCATTTGAACCGGGTCATCAAGAAGTATGACCTGGATATGTTCTACATCGCAGGTCCCGGTCACGGCGGCCCGGCGTTGGTTGGCAATACTTACCTCGAAGGCGCCTACAATGAGATTTATCCGAACATCACGCAGGATGAAGCCGGGCTCAAGAAGCTGTTCATGCAATTCTCTTTTCCAGGCGGGATTTCCAGCCATGTTGCGCCGACGACGCCGGGGTCCATTCACGAAGGTGGCGAGCTGGGGTACTCGCTCAGCCATGCCTTCGGGGCCGCGTTCGACAATCCCGATTTGATCGTAGCCTGCGTCGTAGGCGACGGCGAAGCGGAAACGGGCCCCCTGGCGACCGCATGGCAGTCCAACAAGTTTCTCAACCCAATTACCGACGGAGCCGTGCTGCCGATCCTGCACCTCAATGGATACAAGATCAGCAACCCGACCGTCCTGGCCCGCATCGAACATGAGGAATTGGAGCAATTTCTACGAGGCTGCGGCTGGACGCCTCACTTTGTGGAAGGTGATGAGCCCGAAGAAATGCATCAACTCATGGCCGCTACTTTGGAAAAGGCCATCGAGGGCATTCGGCAAATCCAAAGCAATGCACGGAACAAGAACGATCCCACTCGGCCGCGCTGGCCAATGATCGTCCTGAGGTCACCCAAGGGCTGGACGGGACCCAAAGTAGTCGATGGCCTGCAAGTCGAGGGCACCTTCCGAGCGCACCAGGTGCCGCTCTTGGTGGATTCCAAACATCCCGATCATGTCAAGCAACTTGAAAGCTGGATGAAAAGCTACAAGGCAGAAGAACTGTTCGATGAGGATGGCCGACTCATGCCGGAGTTGGCCGAACTGGCGCCTAAGGGCGACCGGCGGATGGGCGCCAATCCCCACGCCAACGGCGGAATTCTGCTGCGAGACCTGCGCATGCCGGATTTCCACGTCCACGCGGTGAATGTGCCTTCGCCCGGCGCCGTTGACGGCCAGGATACGCTCGTGTTGGGTAATTTCCTGCGTGACGTGGCCAAACTAAACCAGGATCAGCGTAATTTCCGTATCTTCGGTCCCGATGAGACGCTTTCGAATCTTCTGGGCGCGGTCTTTGAAGCAACCAATCGTCAGTGGGATGCCCGAGCAGTAAAGAATGATGAATTCCTCGCGCCCGCCGGACGCGTGCTGGACTCGATGCTGAGCGAGCACCAGTGCGAGGGTTGGCTGGAGGGATATCTACTGACCGGGAGGCATGGGCTGTTCAACAGCTATGAGGCCTTCATCCGCATCGTCGATTCGATGTTCAGCCAGCATGCCAAGTGGCTGAAGGTAACGTCGGAACTGCCTTGGCGCCGGAAGATCGCGTCGCTGAACTATCTGCTCGCCTCCCACGTCTGGCAGCAGGATCACAACGGCTTCACGCACCAGGATCCCGGCTTCCTCGACCACGTCGTGAACAAAAAGGCCGATATCGTGCGCGTTTACCTGCCGCCGGATGCCAACTGCCTGCTGTCGGTCTTTGATCACTGCCTGCGCAGCCGGCATTACGTCAACGTGGTGGTGGCCGGCAAACACGCCCTTCCGCAATGGCTGACCATGGACGCCGCGGTTGTGCATTGCACGGAAGGAATTGGCATCTGGCAATGGGCCAGCAACGACCAGGACGCCGAGCCGGACGTGGTAATGGCCTGTTGCGGAGACACGCCCACGCTGGAGATCTTGGCTGCCGTTTCCATCCTTCGCAAACATCTGCCCGATCTGAAAATCCGGGTGGTAAACGTCGTCGACCTCATGAAGCTGCAGCCGCAAACCGAGCACCCGCACGGGCTTAGCGACAAGGATTACGACTCGCTCTTCACGAAAGACAAGCACATCATCTTTGGCTTTCATGGATATCCCTGGTTGGTCCACCGGCTGACCTACCGCCGGACCAACCGCAACCTTCACGTCCGAGGATACAAAGAAGAGGGCACGATCACGACGGCCTTCGATATAAGGGTGCAAAACGACCTGGACCGGTTCCACCTGGTGCAGGACGTGGTTGATCGGCTGCCACATTTGGGTTCCAAGGGGGCCTACCTGAAGCAGATGGTGCAGGACAAGCTGATAGAGCACAAGCAGTACATCGACAAGCACGGCCAGGACTTGCCGGAGATTCGTAACTGGAAGTGGAGCAACCCCAAATGAATGCGCAAAAGCTTATAGACACTGCTAGGACGTTGGTCGCCGGCGACAAGGGTTTGCTGGCAATGGACGAAAGCACTCCAACCTGCAACAAGCGCTTTGCCAAGCTGGGAATTGCGCAAACGGTGGAAGCCCGCCGGACCTGGCGGGAGTTGATCTTGACCACGCCCGGTTTGGGGGAATTCATCAGCGGGGCTATTCTATATGACGAGACCATACGCCAGTCAAAAAATGACGGCACGTCTTTTATCAAGCTCCTTACAGACAATGGGATTATTCCAGGTATTAAGGTGGACACGGGCGCAAAAGATCTGGCCGGCCATCCGGGGGAGAAAATCACCGAAGGTCTCGATGGCCTGCGGGAGCGCTTGTCGGAATACCGGCAGATGGGGGCCGGGTTTGCCAAATGGCGGGCGGTGATCGCCATCGGCGGGTCCATTCCCAGTTCCGGGTGCCTGGAAGCCAACGCCCACGCCCTGGCGCGCTATGCCGCCCTGTGTCAGGAAGCCGGTCTTGTGCCCATAGTCGAGCCCGAAGTGCTCATGGACGGCGACCACACCCTGGAGCAGTGCGCCCTGGTAACCGAGGCAGCCTTGCACATGGTGTTCAGCCAACTCTACCGGCAGCGGGTGCTTTTTGAAGGCATGATATTAAAGCCCAACATGGTGCTCTCCGGCAAAGATTGCCCCACGCAGGCTGGGGTGGAAGAAGTGGCGGACGCCACGGTATCCTGTCTGCTCAGGGCGGTGCCGGCGGCGGTCCCCGGCGTCGCCTTCCTGTCCGGGGGCCAGAGCGCGGAACTTGCCTCGGCCCGTTTAAATGCCATGAATCTCAGGTGGGGGTCCAAGGCGCCCTGGGCGTTGACCTTTTCCTACTCCCGCGCCATCCAGCAGCCGGCCATCGATACCTGGAAAGGCAAGGAAATCAATAGGGTCGCCGCCCAAAAGGCCCTGTATCACCGGGCTAAGTGCAACAGTATGGCGCGCCGGGGCGAGTATCGCGACGAGATGGAAAAACCTTGACTTCGCACTAAGGAAGCAAATGCCCATGGGCCTTATTCTCTACTTTCTTCGACATGGGGAAACCACCGCCAGCCTGACAGGCGGCTATTGCGGCGCCCTTGATCCGGACCTGACCCCGGCAGGGTATGAAATGGCCCGGGATTTTGCCGCTGCCTATAGAGAGCTTGCCTGGGAGGCCGTCTTTTGCAGCCCTCTGAAACGTGCCGTCGCGACGGCGCAACCTTTGTGCAAAGCCGTGGGTCTAACCACGCACCTGAGGGACGGGCTCAAAGAGATCGCTTACGGCCGGTGGGAGGGCAAGACCCCCAATGAAGTAAGCCGCGAGTTTCATGATGAATACGTCCGCTGGCTGTCCGATCCGGGTTGGAATGCGCCCACCGGCGGCGAAAAGGGAGTGGACATATCCCGCCGAAGCTCCACGGTGCTGGATGAGATTGAACGGACTTACCCATCGGGTAATGTCCTGGTAGTCTCCCACAAAGCAACGACGCGCATCATGCTGTGCTCCCTGTTAGGCATCGATGTGGGCCGCTACCGCGACCGCCTCGGCATGCCGGTGGCCGCGTTGAGCATAGTACAAATGATGGAACGGGGGCCTTTGCTGAGGGTACTGGGGGATCGCACGCATTTGCGTCAAAGTCTGCGCCTCGGTCCGGGCGCCTGATGGATTGCTTTCCCTGTTATTACTAACTTTTCTTTACCCTGCAATCCAAAAACGGGGCTACCGGTCTTGATAAGTTGTTATCTGCATGAAGTGAGAGGATGGTGTCTATGATTATCCAGGAGATCACCAATGACATGGCGCAGCAACAAAACGTTGAGCAGCTCTGGGCTGCCCTCGCTGCTTCACCCAAGGGGCTCTCCAGTGAGGAGGTCCAGGGCCGTCTGGCCCAATTTGGCCCGAATGCCCTGGAAGAAAAAAAGGTTAACCCTGTCTTAAAATTCCTGGGTTATTTTTGGGGTCCCATTCCCTGGATGATCGAAGCCGCCGCAATCCTCTCCGCGATCGTCAAGCATTGGGACGATCTAATCATTATTTCGATCTTGCTGGTTTTTAATGCCCTGGTGGGTTTCTGGCAGGAATACAAGGCCGCCAACGCCCTGGAGGCCCTGAAAAAGCAATTGGCTATCCAGGCCAGGGCGCTTCGAGACGGCAAGTGGCAGGAAATTCCTGCCGACCAATTGGTCCCGGGGGATGTTATCCGTCTTCGCCTTGGGGATATCATTCCCTCTGACGTCAAGCTTTTTGAGGGAGACTTCCTTAGTGTAGACCAGTCTGCTTTGACCGGCGAATCCTTGCCCGTGAGTAAAAAAGCGGGGGACATCGCCTATTCCGGATCGGTGGCCAAACAGGGGGAGATGGTGGCCCTGGTTACCGGTACCGGCTCTAACACCTACTTTGGCCGCACCGCCAAGTTGGTCCAGGCCGCCGGAGCCCCGTCACATTTCCAGAAAGCTGTCCTGCAAATCGGGGATTACCTGATTTACCTGAGCCTGGGGTTAGTAGCCGTGCTCATCCTGGTGCAATTGGAGCGTGGCGACCATATCCTGGCTCTTATCCAGTTTGCCCTTATCTTGACGGTGGCTTCCATTCCGGTTGCTCTACCTGCCGTGCTGTCGGTGACCATGGCGGTAGGGGCGCTGGCTCTGTCCAGGATGAAGGCCATTGTTACCCGTCTTGAATCCATAGAGGAAATCGCAGGCATCGACATCTTGTGTTCGGATAAGACCGGGACACTTACTTTGAACCAGCTTACCCTGGGAGACCCGGTAACCTTCGCTGCCCGCAATCCGGAAGAGTTGATCCTTTATGGGGCGCTGGCTTCCAAAGAGGAGGATCGGGACCCCATCGATTTGGCGGTATTGGCCGGGCTAAAGGATAAGGAAGCGCTGAAAAGATATACCCAGGTCCACTTTGTGCCGTTTGATCCGGTCCACAAAAAGACTGAGAGCACGATCAAAGATTCAGAGAATCGAACTTTTAAGGTAACCAAGGGCGCTCCCCAGGTCATCATGGAATTGTGCCTGATGGACCGGGAGATGACCACCAAGGCCCGGCAAACGGTGGATGCTCTGGCGGCCAAAGGATATCGCACCCTGGGGGTGGCCCGTTCCGAGGATAGCGGTTCCTGGGAATTTTTGGGGATTTTGCCGCTGTTCGACCCCCCGAGGGAAGACGCGGCAGCCACCATTGCTGACGCCAGGGAGCACGGGGTCGAGATCAAAATGGTGACCGGCGACGATGTGGCCATTGGACGTGAGATCGCCGGCAAACTTGGACTTGGCACGGACATCCAGCCTGCCGCCCAGCTCTTTGGGAAAGACGTGGATATCGACCACTTGAGCGAAGAGGCCATCACCCAGATCGAAAAAGCCGACGGCTATGCGAGGGTTTTCCCCGAGCACAAGTATGCCATAGTCCGGGCTTTGCAGTCCCGGGGACATATTGTCGGCATGACCGGGGACGGCGTGAACGATGCTCCGGCCATAAAGCAAGCCGATGTGGGCATTGCCGTGAGCGGCGCCACCGATGCAGCCCGGGCTGCTGCCGACCTGGTTCTCACTGCCCCGGGTCTTTCGGTGGTCGTCAGGGCGATGGAAGAAGCACGCAGGATATTTGAGCGGATGAACAGCTATGCCATTTACCGCATAGTGGAAACCATTCGCATCATGTTTTTCGTAGTTCTGGCCATGGTCTTCTTTAATTTTTATCCCATCACCGCCATCATGATCATCATGCTGGCCCTTTTCAATGACGTGCCCATCATGGCCATCGCTTTTGACAACACCCTGGTGGACCCACAGCCGGTAAGGTGGAGCATGCGCCGGGTGATGACGGTCTCTACCGTCTTGGGGCTCACCGGGGTGGCAGGGAGTTTCCTGATGTTGATCATCGCCAGAAATTGGCTGAAGCTTGATATCGCCCAGATTCAGACGTTTATCTTCCTGAAGATGGCGGTGGCCGGCCATCTCACACTCTTTGTGACCCGCACGCCACGCATGTTTTTGAGAAGGCCTTTCCCCGCGCCGGCTCTCCTGTGGTCGGCAATTATCACCAAGCTGCTGGCCACCTTATTCGTGGTGTACCCCTTCGGCCTCATCACTCCCATTAATTGGCAAACGGTGGGGATCATCTGGGCCTACTGCCTCGTTTGGCTCTTCATGGGCGACCTGGCTAAATTAGCGGTCCTGAGACACTTAGATATGGGCACCCGGCGGCACAAGACCTTTCTGCGGGTGCTGAAGTACTGCACGCATCCTTTTGCCAGGTAGAGAAAGATTCCTCCAGCCCATCCCCTTCAGGGGGCCGTTGAAAAAGGAGAGTTATAGGCAGAGACAGCCCCATTTCGACCATTAAACAGCGGTTTTTCAGAGCCTCATGGAATACAGCGTTACTCAAGTCAAGTAACTGTCTGAAAACGCACAAGGAGAAATGAAATGAGCAACCAGAACGCAGTCGTTGGAATCTACAAGACCCACACCGAGGCCGATGCAGCGGTCAAAGAGCTTCAGAAATCGGGCTTTGACATGAAGAAGCTCTCAGTGGTGGGGAAGGACTACCACACCGAGGAAAATGTCGTCGGGTTCTACAACGCAGGGGACCGGATGAAGTTCTGGGGGAAGCTCGGGGCCTTCTGGGGAGGTTTGTGGGCGATTCTGTTTGGCTCGGCCTTTTTCGTCATCCCCGGGGTGGGCCAACTGGTGGTGCTGGGTCCCCTGGTCATGATAATTGTGGGCGCCCTGGAAGGCGCCCTTGTGACCGGAGGCCTGACCGCTCTGGGCGCTGGACTGTATAGCATCGGAATCCCCAGGGACAGCATCGTCAAGTACGAGACCGCCCTGAAGTCGGATAAGTTTCTGGTCATAGCCCACGGCACGACTGGCGACGTCGCCAAGGCCAAGTCGATCCTGGAATCCACGGCCAGGGAAGATCTCGCGGTGCACCCTTAGTTACCAGGTGCTTGGGACTCACAAGAGATAGATTTCACCACAAAGGAGGCAGTACATGAAAGATGTCAATCGGATTCTGGTCGTAAGCAGGTCGACGAAACATTGTCAAAAAGCCGTTCACTACGGAATTTCGCTTGCTCAAAAATACGGAGCGAAGATCTTTGTGATTCATGTCATGCATAATCCTTTCATGCTCGAAGGTTGGAACCTGGCAATTCCTTCTTTGCAGTCGGAATATGAAAGATTGCAGCAAACATTCAGAAAAGACATCGATCACATGATTGACGCTGAAAAAACAAAGGGTCTCGCTATCAAAGCACTCATGAAAGAAGGCGACCCCTCTGATGAGATCGTAAAGGTGGTAAAGGAAGAAAATATCGATTTGCTCATCATGCTGGCCCACGAGGAAGGACATATGGAGCACTTTCTATTTGGCCGTGAAAATGAGGATCTGATACGCAAGATGCCCTGTTCCATCATGCTGGTCAAAAAAGAACCTCACAAGGTGGCAGGAACATGAAAAACAATCCTTTGAAACAATTGGAAACGCTCGGCCAATCCATCTGGCTGGACTACATCCGGCGAGATCTGATCGCCGGCGGCGGGCTCCGGCAGCTCATCGAGGAGGATGGACTGCGGGGGATGACATCCAATCCATCCATCTTCGAGAAGGCGATTGTGGAGAGCCCCGATTACGATGAGGAGATTCGGGCCCTGGCGCTTGAAGGGAAAGGTGCGCAGGCAATTTATGAAACCCTCAGCCAGCGCGACGTGCAGAGCGCCGCCGACCAGTTCCTGCCTCTCTACCACAGCACTGACGGCAAAGATGGATATGTCAGCCTGGAGGTCAATCCCCACCTGGCCCACGACACCGACGGGACGATTGAGGAAGCCCGCCGGTTGTGGGCCGCGCTGAACCGGCCAAATGTCTTCATCAAAGTCCCGGCGACCGCCGATGGACTGCCCGCCATCCGGCAACTTATCAGCGAAGGAATCAGCGTCAACGTGACGTTGCTATTCGGATTGCCTCGTTACAGGCAAGTGGCGGAAGCCTACATCGCCGGCATCGAAGCGCGCGCGGCCCAGGGGAAGCCCGTTAAGCATATAGCCTCGGTGGCCAGCTTCTTCGTAAGCCGCATCGATGCGCTTGTGGATCCGCTGCTGGAAGAGCTCATTGCACAGGGCGGCAAGGAGGCGGATCTCGCGAAACTAGTGCGCGGCCAGGTTGCCGTCGCCAGCGCGAAAATCGCCTATCAAATCTACAAAGAGATCTTCAGCGGCGACCGGTTCAGGAAGCTGGCTGCTCAGGGCGCGCGTGTCCAACGGCTGCTCTGGGCCAGCACCAGCACCAAGAACTCGGACTATGCTGATGTGAAATACATCGAGGCCCTCATCGGATCGGACACGGTCAACACGGCCCCTATGGAAACCCTTGACGCCTACCGCGACCACGGAGAGCCCAAACCCCGGCTGGAACAAGATGTGAACGAAGCCCGCCGGCTGTTGGAGCGACTGCCGGAGTTGGGCATCAACATCGACAATGTGACGCAGCAACTTGAGGACGAAGGAGTCGAAAAATTCAACAAGCCGTTCGACAAGCTGATGAAGATTTTGGCGCAATGAGGCCTCCTGCTCCCACCCCGTCTCGCGGGTGGGTAGGCGGGCCGTCGAGAATGAGCGGTCGGCCTCCGCGCTACGCGCTGGCACTTCGCTATCAGTACTGAACTACGCTCCGCTCCCTGAGGACTGAGAGTGAGACCTTGACACCATTGTGAAGGAGAAGTCATGGGCAAACAAACGCGTGTCAGCCATCCCTTATACAATCTTCTGCCCACGGAAATCGAGGGCTTCGATTCCCTTGCCGAGCTTGCCCTGAATATGCGCTGGTCGTGGAATCATGCCACAGACGAAGTGTGGCGCCGGCTTGATCCCGAGCTGTGGGAAATTACGCATAACCCCTGGGTTGTCCTGCAGACGGTCTCGCGCGACCGGATCGAAATCGTGTTGGCCGATCCCGTTTTTCGAAAAACAGTTGACAGCCTGGTGCAGACCAGGCGGCAAGTGCTGGATGCGCCGGCGTGGTTTCAACAGAATCATTCGCAGGGGCCCCTGACCTGCGCCGCTTATTTCAGCATGGAATTTATGTTGAGCGAAGCTTTGCCCATCTACTCGGGCGGTCTTGGCAACGTGGCCGGCGATCAGCTCAAAGCCGCCAGCGACCTTGGCGTGCCGGTAGTCGGCGTGGGGCTGCTCTACCAGCAAGGTTATTTTCGCCAGGTGATCGACAAGGACGGTGCGCAACAGGCCCTTTTCCCGTATAACGACCCCGGACAGTTGCCGATCACACCTCTGCGCCAGGCGAACGGCGAGTGGTTGCGGTTGGAGATCGCCTTACCCGATTACACGGTCTGGCTGCGCGCCTGGCAGGTCCAGGTCGGCAGGGTGAAGCTTTACCTGCTTGACAGCAATGACGCGGCGAACTTCCCCGCTCATCGGGGGATTACCAGCGAGTTGTATGGCGGCGGGCCGGAGCTGCGCCTCAAGCAGGAACTGCTTCTCGGGATCGGCGGATGGCGGCTGCTTGGTGCTCTTGGCATCCGGCCGGAAGTCTGTCATCTCAATGAAGGGCATGCAGCCTTTGCCGTGTTGGAACGCGCCCGCAGCTTCATGAAGGAGACCGCGCAGCCCTTCGAAGCCGCGCTGGCCGCCACTCGAGCAGGGAACCTCTTCACCACACACACTGCCGTGGCGGCCGGCTTTGACCGTTTCGCGCCGGCCCTCATCGAGCAATACCTCGGTGCGCATGCCGAGCAGGAGCTCGGCATCACACGCCACGATTTGCTGGCCCTGGGCCGCCAGAATCCCGACGACTCCTCGGAGAGTTTCAACATGGCATATCTGGCGATCCGGGGGTGCGGGGCGGTCAATGGCGTAAGCCGGTTACACGGGAAAGTCAGCCGTAGCATCTTCCAGCCTCTGTTCCCCCGCTGGCCCCAGGACGAAATCCCGGTCGGTCATGTGACCAACGGGGTCCACATGCCGACCTGGGACTCTGCGGCAGCGGACGATCTGTGGACGGAAGCCTGTGGAAAGGACCGCTGGCTGGGGCGCTGGCAGGGGACGACGGAAACCCTGGAGCAGGATATTCGCCGTGTCTCCGACACCAGCCTCTGGCAATTTCGCATCGCCGCCACCAAATCTCTTGTTGAATTCGCCCGCGAGCGATTGTGCAGGCAGATGGCCGCCTCCGCCAGGCCGCCCGAAATGATCGAGCGGGTGAAACATCTATTTGATCCCAACGCGTTGACACTTGGATTTGCACGGCGCTTCGCGACCTACAAGAGGCCGAACCTGCTGCTGCACAACCCGGAGCGGCTGCTTCGCCTGTTAACTAATCCCGAATTCCCGGTGCAACTGATCATCGCCGGAAAGGCCCATCCGCAGGACCAGGCGGGGCAGGCATTGATCCATGAATGGATAAATTTCATCCGCAGGCATGAGACCCAGGGCCACGTAGTATTTCTGAGCGACTACGACATGCTCTTGACCGAGCGCCTGGTGCAGGGTGTAGACGTCTGGATCAACACGCCACGGCGGCCATGGGAGGCGTGTGGAACGAGCGGCATGAAGGTGCTCGTCAATGGAGGCATCAATCTCTCGGAATTGGACGGCTGGTGGGCGGAGGCCTACTCGCCTGAAGTGGGGTGGGCGCTGGGGGACGGTCAGGAGCATGGGGACGATCCCGCCTGGGACGCACTCGAAGCCGAGACGCTCTACGACCTGCTCGAACGGGAGGTGATCCCGGAGTTTTATACCCGCGACGAGAGCGGCCTTCCCACCGCATGGGTCAAGCGGATGCGTGAAAGCATGGCGCGGTTGACGCCGCGCTTCTCCGCGAGCCGCGCGGTGCGCGAGTACACCGAACAACACTACCTCCCGGCTGCGTCATCCTACCGGGAACGTGCTGCCGATAAAGGATCGCAGGGCAAACAGATAGTTGACTGGCGCCGGGCACTGGAGCAGAAATGGACCGGGCTGCGCTTTGGAGACTTGAAGGTCGAAACCAGCGCGGACAACCACTTCTTTGAAGTCGAAATCTTTCTGAACGGTCTCGACCCGGATGAGGTCCGAGTTGAGCTTTATGCAGACGGAATCAACGGTGGCGATCCCGTGCGTGAGAAAATGGAGTGTGCCCGGCCGATGTCTGAACCATCCCCCCGCTGCGTCTATCACGCAACGGTCCCCTCTACGCGCCCGGCGAGAGACTACGTAGCGCGAGTGACTCCTCGGCGCTCAGGGGTGGCGGTTCCGTTGGAATCCACTCAAATCTTATGGCAGCGATGATGAAAACGCCCCAACGCGAGTTGCACGATTATATCTCGGAGGTCTGCGAGCGCGCTGACGTTCGGGCGGGCTCTCCTCTGCCTTTGGGACCCTGGAAAATGGGAGAAGGGGTTAATTTCTCCATTTTCAGCCGCAACGCCAGCCGCGTTCGACTGGAGTTTTTCGACGATCCCGAAGACGCCGCGCCCGCCAGGGTAATCGATCTGGATTCAACACGCAACCGCACCGGCGACGTATGGCACGTCTGGGTGAAGGGGATCGGTCCCGGTCAACTCTATGCTTACCGCATGGATGGTCCCTACGAACCCGCCCAGGGACATCGTTTTAATTTCAACAGGCTTCTCCTCGATCCCCACGCTGCCGCGATTTCGCGGCTACCCCCGTGGGATTTTGCATCGGCGCGTGGATACGACTCGACGGCGCCGGAGCAGGACATGGTCCCCTCGAAGCTGGACAACTCCGGATCGATGCCCAAATGCGTATTTGTAAACGAGCCCTTCGATTGGGATGGAGACCGGCCACCCCGGCATCCATGGTCGAAAACCGTCATTTACGAAACGCATGTTCGCGGCTTTACCATTCATCCCAGTTCGGCCGTTGACCATCCGGGGACCTACAGGGGCCTGATGGAAAAGATTCCCTATCTCAAAACCCTGGGAGTGACCGCTGTCGAACTGATGCCCATCCAGGAATTCAATGAAAATTCCCTCACGCGCAGCAATCCGCAAACGGGCCAACAGCTCAGGAATTACTGGGGATACGATCCCGTGGTTTTCTGTGCGCCCAAAGCTTCCTACAGCAGTTCGGGAGGTTTGGGCCAGCAAAAGCTGGAGTTCAATCAAATGGTCCGGGCCTTTCACAATGCCGGCATTGAAGTGATTCTGGACGTGGTGTTCAATCACACGGCGGAGGGAAACGAGCTGGGGCCGACACTCTGTTATCGCGGGATCGATAACGCGATCTTCTACACGCCGGCGGACGACAAACGCTACTACAAGGACTACACGGGCACAGGAAACACGATCAACGCCAACCATCCTCTGGTGCAATACCATATCATGGCCGCGCTCCGGTATTGGATGGTCGAGATGCATGTGGATGGGTTCCGGTTTGATCTGGCGTCGGTCCTCGGCCGGGACGGCGCCGGCAATCTGCTGGCTAATGCCCCCCTTCTCGAACAGATCGCCGAGGACCCGATCTTGAGAGACGTGAAAATCATCGCCGAGGCGTGGGACGCCGCCGGCGCATACGAGGTGGGTAGTTTTTCAGAGCGGCGCTGGGCGGAATGGAATGGCCGATACCGGGATGATGTCCGGCGTTTCTGGCGCGGCGACGATGGGATGCTCGCTTTGTTTGCCAACCGCATATGCGGCAGTGCCGACATCTATGCCAAGTCCGGCAAAGGCCCCGAGGCCAGCATCAACTTCGTCACCTGCCACGACGGCTTCACTCTGGATGACCTGGTGAGCTATCGCTACAAACACAATGAACCAAACGGAGAAAACAATCTTGACGGGACCGACGCCAACTTCAGCGAGAACTACGGCGTTGAAGGCGAGACGACTGACGCCGGGATCGAGACCTTACGCAAACGCCAGATCAAGAACTTCCTTCTGACCCTGCTGATCTCGCGCGGCGTGCCGATGCTGCTCGGCGGGGACGAATTCCGCCGCAAGCAAGGCGGCAACAACAACGCTTACTGCCAGGACAACGAAACGAGCTGGCATGACTGGAGCTGTCTGGAACAGCACAGCGAAATTTTCCGCTTCACCCGTGGCATGATCGCCTTTCGCCGCGCCCATGCGATTCTGAGTAAGGAGCAATTCTACTCGGACGCCGAGATCCATTGGTTTGGCCCGCAAGGAGGATTACCCGACTGGGCCGGCCCGAAAGAAAAACAGTTTGCCTGTCTGATCCATGAAGATGAGCAGTGCGCACTTTGCCTCATGTTCAATGCCTGCGACGATGCGGTAGATTTCCGTTTGCCTGCAGCACCGCCGGGGGCTCGGTGGTATCTGGCCGTTGACACCTCCCGCGAAGCGCCGCAGGACCTGTTTGAGGCGGGCGCAGAACCGCTTTGGGAAGATACACAAGCTTATCGCCTGAACCCCCGATCCAGCGCCATACTCCTTGCCCGATGCGCGAAATGTCAAAGGCCGCAGACGGAGTTGACGGAGGCCAGATGAAACCGGCTAAACCACGCATCCTGACGATCAATGGCGGCTCGTCGAGCATTAAGTTCGCGCTGTTCGAGGCCGGGCCGCTCCGACGGATTCTGGCGGGCGGAATAGAGCGGATTGGACTGCCGGAGCCCATCTTGCGGGTGAAAGGCTTGGACCGGGCGGACAACTTTTCGCGGTCAGTGACGGCGCCGGATCACACGACAGCGGTGGGCCATCTGATGGATTGGATCGAGGAACGCATCGGGCGTGACGTGTTGACTGCGGTGGGGCATCGCGTTGTGCATGGAGGGCCGATGTATAGCAAGCCGCAGCGAATAACTGCCGAAATGGTTGAGGAACTGCACCGGCTCAGTCCATTCGATCCCGAGCATCTGCCCGAGGAAATCCTGTTGACCGGGGCGTTTCATCGCCGATTTCCCGACTTGCCCCAGGTAGCCTGCTTCGACACGGCTTTCCACCATGACCTGCCGCGCGTGGCCCGGCTGTTGCCGATCCCGCGCCGCTACGAGGCGCAGGGGGTCCGGCGGTACGGGTTCCATGGTTTGTCCTATGCTTTTCTAATGGAAGAGCTGGCCCGCCTGACCGGAGCGGAAGCGGCACAGGGCCGGGTCATCCTCGCCCACCTCGGCAATGGCGCGAGCCTGGCGGCGGTGCGTGACGGCAAACCCATGGACACGAGCATGAGTTTCACCCCGACAGCCGGGGTGGTGATGAGCACCCGCTCAGGCGATCTCGATCCCGGACTGATTTGGTATCTGGCGCGAACTGAAGGCCTCGATGCAAAACAATTCAACGAGATGGTCAATTTCCGGTCCGGGCTGCTCGGAGTGTCTGAGACCAGTTCCGACATGAGTGACTTGCTCGAACGTGAAACGCAGGATGTGCGGGCAGCTGAGGCGGTCGCGCTGTTTTGCTACCAGGTCAAAAAATGGATCGGCGCATTCGCGGCGGCGTTGGGCGGACTGGATACGCTGGTGTTCGCCGGCGGCATAGGAGAGAATGCGCCCACGGTCCGCGCCCGGATTTGCGATGGGCTGGGATTCCTTGGAATCGAACTCGAAGAAAAGCGAAACGCGGCGCATGAGGGCGTGATTTCATCGGAGGTCAGCCGGGTTTCGGTCCGCGTCATTCGCACGGACGAAGAACAGATGATAGCCAAGACGGTATGCCGCGTTCTCGGCCTTGGCACGGCCGGTTAAAAGGAATTTCGGCCATGCGGCGAAATATACATCTCTCACTTTGTTCATCGGGCGGCAACAGTGAACAAAAACGGAACTCAAAGAACGATAGGACTAATGCGCTAGTGTCCATCCGGAAACTCCGGGGCAAATTCCACACCCCGCGAGGTTTCTGTTTGAAAAGGATACTGACCCCCATGCATAGGAAACCGGAAGTCGTGTTCCTGTTTGACGTAGACAATACCCTGCTGGACAATGACCGGGTGCTGGATGACCTCAGGAACCATCTTGAACACGAGTTCGGAGCTGAGACTCGGGACCGTTACTTCGCTATCCTGGAGGAGTTATACGATGAGCTTGGCTATGCGGACTACCTGGGTGCTTTGCAGCGCTACCGGCTCGAGGACGTGTGCGATCCGCGGCTGCTGATGATGTCTTCCTTTCTGGTGGATTATCCGTTTGCAAACCGGCTGTATCCTGGTACGCTCGCCGCCCTTGCCCATGTTCGCCCGTGGGGAGCAACGGTAATCCTGTCCGATGGAGACGTGGTCTTCCAGCCGCGCAAAGTTCAACGATCCGGACTATGGGAAGCGGTCGAGGGCCGCGTGCTGATCTACACCCACAAAGAGCAGATGTTGGAGGATGTCGAACGGCGCTATCCGGCGCGGCATTATGTCATGGTGGACGATAAGCTGCGCATCCTGACAGCGATGAAAAAGATCTGGGGAGAACGGTTAACAACTGTATGGCCTCGCCAGGGACATTATGCCCTCGACCCCAAAACCTTCGCTGCGCATACGCCGGCTGACCTCACGGTTGAGTTCATCGGAGATCTGGTCAACTACGGCCTGACCGCATTGCTCGGCGCCAATGCAGGCCGTAGCACAGAGCTTCGGGTTTGAGATCGGCCGCAAATTATGGACCGGCACTGAACCAGCGACTCCGGCGAATCCCCGGAGCCACGGCCCGGAGGACAATCGGGGGCCGCGCAATTTAGGGATGCTTGAGTTTCCTCAAGGAGATATGGTAATGGTAGGAAGACCGTTTGCAGGTCTTGAGGACAAGGGTTTCGCCAACGCCGTTGACCGGTACATTCCGGTCAAGCGCCCGACCCCATCAGCGAGCCATGGCCATGGCTAAGACCAGGCTGGGACTGCCCGACACCATCCACGCATGCCTCTTCGACCTCGATGGTGTGGTCACGGAGACCGCGACGCTCCACGCCAAAGCATGGCAGCAAATGTTCGATGGCTTTCTCTCCGCTCGCTCAAACGGCCGGCCATTCGTCCCGTTCGACATCGTCCGCGACTATGACCTTTATGTCGACGGCAAACCACGCGACGACGGAGCGCGTTCCTTCCTCACCTCGCGCGGCATTCAGCTTCCTGAAGGAACAGACGGCGACCCAGCGGCGGCAGAGACCATCCAGGGGCTCGGCAAGCGCAAGAACACCATCTTGCTCGCCTTGATGCGAGAACAGGGCGTAGAAGCATACCCGGGTTCGGTACGCTATGTACGCGCGGTAAAAAGCGCCGGTCTGCGCACCGCAGTGGTGTCATCGAGCGAGAATTGCCACGAGGTGCTCATTGCCGCCGGCATCGCGGAGCTGTTCGACGCCCGCATCGACGGCGTCGTCGCTGCCAAGCATCACCTCGCAGGCAAACCGGCGCCAGATACCTTTCTCGCCGCGGCCCGCGCTCTCGGTGCCACTCCCGCCCATTCAGCGGTCTTCGAGGACGCCCTTGCCGGTGTCGCGGCGGGTCATGCGGGCAGGTTCGGCTTCGTCGTCGGCGTAGACCGCATGGGCCAGGCCGATGAACTTCGCCGTCACGGCGCCGACGTCGTAGTCACCGACTTGGCCGCGCTCCTGGAGGCGGTATGATCCTGCATCCAGCGTTTCACGTCGAGCCGTGGGCCCTCCACGAGACCGAGCTACACCTCGACCTCTTGGCTCAGAGCGAGTCGCTTTTCGCGCTGTCGAACGGTCACATCGGTTTACGGGGCAACCTCGATGAGGGTGAACCCTGCGGGCTGCCTGGCACGTACTTGAACGGATTCTACGAGCTGCGTCCTTTGCCCTACGCTGAGTCTCAATACGGATCGCCGGAGTCGAGCCAGACACTCGTCAATGTAACCAATGGAAAGCTGATACGCCTGCTCGTCGACGATGAGCCCTTCGACGTCCGTTACGGCGTGCTCCGGAACCACGACCGCTTACTCGATTTTCGCGCAGGGACGTTGAGGCGGACGGCCGAATGGACCTCTCCCGCTGGACGCACGATGCGAGTGACGTCACACAGGTTCGTCTCCTTCACGCACCGATCGATCGTCGGGATCGGCTATGAACTGGAGCCGCTCGACGGACCCGCTAACATCGTCGTGCAGTCTGAGCTTGTCGCCAACGAGCAGCTACCATCAGTCGCCGGAGACCCGCGCGTCGCCGGCGCGCTCGAATCACCCCTCCAATCCGAGGAGCACTTGTCACGCGAGACGGAGACGGTGTTGATCCATCGGACCCGAAGCAGCGGTCTGCGCATGGCGGCAGCAATGGATCACTTCATCAGCGGCACTTCTAAAGTGCATATCGCGACGGATACGTCGCCCGACTCAGCTCGCGTCGTCGTCACCGACGTGCTCGAACCGGGACAGCGCCTGCGCCTGGTTAAGCTGGTGGCCTACGGCTGGTCCCTCGAGCGCACCGTGCCGGCGCTGCGCGATCAGGTTGCCGCCGCCCTCGCGGCGGCGCGTCAGGCTGGATGGGACGGTCTGCTCGCCGACCAGCGGCGATACCTAGACGACTTCTGGGCACGCGCCGATGTCGAGCTCAGCGGCGATTCAGAGTTGCAACAAGCGGTGCGCTTTGCGCTGTTCCACGTGCTCCAGGCCGGCGCGCGTGCCGAGAGGCGCGCCATTCCTGCCAAGGGACTGACTGGCACAGGCTACGACGGCCACTCATTCTGGGACACAGAGATGTTTGTCCTGCCAGTCCTTACGTACACCATACCGACTGCTGCGGCCGACACGTTGTGCTGGCGCCATTCGACGATTTCGGCTGCGCAGCAGCGCGCACACGAGTTGGGCCTGGCCGGCAGCGCCTTTCCATGGCGCACCATCCACGGCGAGGAATGTTCGGGCTACTGGCCCGCGGGAACCGCTGCCTTTCACGTCAACGCCGACATCGCCGATGCCGTGATTCGCCATGTCAACGCAACAGGCGACGAAACCATCGAGCGTGACATCGGCGTCGACATCCTCGTGCAGACCGCGCGACTCTGGCGTTCACTCGGCCACCACGACCTGCAGGGCCGCTTCCGCATTGATGGTGTGACCGGACCCGACGAGTACAGCGCCCTCGCCGACAACAACGTTTACACCAACCTGATGGCGGCGCGAAACTTAGTCGGCGCGGCTGGCGTCTGCGAGCGTCATCAGGACAAGGCACGCGAGCTTGGCGTGACCCCTGAGGAGGTGGCCGACTGGCGCGCCGCCGCCGATCTCATCTTCATTCCCTACGACCAGCGGCTAGGCGTACACCCGCAGGCTGAAGGCTTCACCGATCACGAGATGTGGAACTTCGCCGAGATGAAACCTGACCAGTATCCGCTGATGCTGCATTTCCATTATTTCGATCTCTACCGCAAGCAGGTTGTGAAGCAGCCCGACCTCGTCCTAGCAATGCAGCTCTGCGGCGACGCATTCACCGACGAGCAAAAGGCGCGCAACTTCGATTATTACGAGCGCATCACAGTGCGCGACTCGTCGCTTTCGGCGTGCACTCAGGCGGTACTCGCGGCCGAGGTTGGGCACCTCCGTCTCGCGCTCGACTACGCCGCCGAGGCCGCCCTCATGGACCTCCATGATCTCGGGCACAATGTACGCGACGGCCTGCACATCGCGTCGCTGGCAGGGACATGGATAGCACTGGTGAATGGCTTTGGCGGCATGCGCGATCACGCCGGCGTGCTGTCGTTCGCGCCCCGGCTGCCGGATGGCCTCACGTCTCTGTCCTTCTCAATCGTGCGTCGCAAGCTTTGCCTTCACGTGGAGGTGACCACGCGCGCGGCCACTTACCGGCTGACGCGGGGCCAGGGGGCGCTACAGATCATGCATCATGGAGAGCCATTAACCCTGAACGGCTCCGATCCAATCGAGCGGCCGATTCCGGCGCCGGTGCTGCGTGTGCCGCCCGCGCAGCCTCCCGGCCGGGAGCCGCGGCGCCGTTCGCATGGAGGGGTATCTCGGTGACAATTTAAGAACGAGCCGTGAAGTGGCCTGCAGGAATAGGAATCCGGCGGGCTTGTGCCTCTTTCGCACAAGATCGATTCCGTAGCTGCATAGGTTTTGAGGTTGAGTTAGAAGCTGTAAGGCAAGCAAAGCCGAAGATTTGAAGGTCATGACGGCGAGCGGCTTGTTTGCGGCCCGGCCGTCCGACGCGGAGAACACCTACAAAATCTACGCCGAAAGCTTTAAAGACCAGGCCCGTTTGGACGCCATTGTGTCTGAAGCCCTGCGGATCGTTAATAACGCTTTGGAGACGTCTTCGGCTGACCTGAAGCACCGGGGGATCAACAATGAGCGACGACAGCGGATGTCCTCGTACCTGATAGGACGAAAGGATCGCGAACATGACAACAGGCATGGCGCCACCCACCGAACGGCCGGCTTGGAAGGCCCTGGAAGCCCACTATCTAGAGGTCCGGGAGCTGCATCTCCGGAAACTCTTTTCGGACGATCCGGGCCGAGGCGAGCGGATGACCGCCGAGGCCGTGGGCCTTTACCTGGATTACTCTAAGAATCGCATCACCGGCGAGACCCTCGAGCTGCTTGTGCAACTGGCCGAACAATCCGGCCTGCGAACCCGGATTGACGCTATGTTCCGGGGAGAAAAGATCAACCTCACGGAGAAACGAGCCGTCCTGCACGTCGCCCTGCGCGCCCCGAAGGGAGCGGTTATCGTTGTGGACAACGAGAACGTGGCGCCCCGGGTCCACGCCGTACTCGACAAGATGGCTGACTTTTCGGGCCGCGTCCGGAGCGGCGCATGGCTGGGCCATACCGGCAAGCGTATCCGCAACGTCATCAACATCGGCATCGGGGGCTCCGACCTGGGGCCGGTTATGGCCTACGAGGCGCTCAAGCACTACAGCGAGCGCGCCATGACGTTCCGATTCGTTTCCAATGTCGATGGCGCCGACTTTGCCGAGGCGGTCCAGGATCTTGATCCGCCGGAAACCCTCTTCATCATTTCTTCCAAGACCTTTACCACGCTCGAGACGATGACCAACGCCCACACGGCCCGCAACTGGTCGTTGGCGGGTCTTGGGGGCGACGAAAAATCGGTGGCCAACCACTTTGCCGCGGTCTCGACCAACGTCGGGGAAGTGGCTAAGTTCGGTATCGATACCGCCAACATGTTCGAGTTCTGGGACTGGGTCGGCGGGCGCTACTCCATGGACTCGGCCATCGGCCTTTCTACCATGCTGGCCATCGGCCCGGACAACTTCCGGGCCATGTTGGACGGCTTCCATCAGATGGACGAGCACTTCCGCACCACCCCCTTCCATCGTAACCTGCCGGTGCTCATGGGCCTCCTGGCCGTCTGGTACAACAACTTCTTCGGCGCCCAGACCGTGGCGGTCTTGCCGTACGAACAGTATCTGAAGCGACTCCCGGCCTACTTGCAGCAGCTCACCATGGAGAGCAACGGCAAACACGTCACACTGGATGGGACCGAGGCCGCCTGCCAAACCGGTCCCATCTATTGGGGCGAGCCGGGCACCAACGGCCAGCATTCTTTCTACCAGTTGATTCATCAGGGGACCAGACTCATTCCCTGTGACTTCATTGCCTTCGCCCAGCCGCTTAACCCCATGGGCCGGCACCACGACATACTTCTGGCCAATGTCTTTGCCCAGACAGAAGCGCTGGCTTTCGGCAAGACGCCCGCGCAGGTGAAAGCCGAGGGCACCCCGGATTGGCTGGTGCCCCACCGGGTCTTCCAGGGCAACCGCCCTTCCAACACGATCCTCGCCGAACGTCTTACCCCGGAAACGTTGGGCAAACTGGTGGCCCTCTACGAGCACAGCGTATTCACCCAGGGGACCATCTGGAGCATCAACTCGTTCGACCAGTGGGGTGTCGAGCTGGGCAAGGCCCTGGCCCAACGCATTATTCCGGAACTGGAGAGCCGGGAGGAGCCCCGGCTCGGCCACGATAGTTCAACGAACACCCTGATCCGGCGCTACCGGAAGCTCAAGGAGGCCTCATGGTGACTCTCTGCTTGCCCAAGCGGGTGGGAATCGCCACCGATCAGGCATCCCGCGCTAACCCAGCGCGTGCGATACACACGCGATGCGGTCGACTCCCGCGCTCCGCGATGTGAAGCTATTCAGGGATGACTGCGAGCAGGCTTCACAAAGTGAAGCCATGCGAAGCACGCGAAGCGAGGCTTACACTACTTTTCGTTTCACTTATGAATGTGCTCGACGGTGGGCTTGCCTTCAACCGCACGACACTCGCTTTGAGTCCATCTCGGATGGCTCCGCCAATAGCAGCGGTCGCAAAATAGCCACCTTAACTGGGCAAGCCGGGAGGACCCCCGGCTCGGCCACGATAGTTCAACGAACACTCTGATCCGGCGCTACCGGAAGCTCAAGGAGGCCTCATGATGACTCTCTGCTTGTCCAAGCGGGTGGGAATCGCCACCGATCACGGTGGGTTTGGTTTAAAAGAGGAACTGGTGGCCCAACTCCAGGCCGCAGGCCATGAGGTGGTAGATTTCGGTGCCCATGGTCTGAACCCCGGCGACGACTATCCCGATTTCGTCATCCCCCTTGCCAGGGCCGTAGCCGCCGGTAAGGTGGAACGAGGGATAGCAATCTGCGGCAGCGGCGTCGGCGCCTCGGTCTGCGCCAATAAGGTTCCGGGCATCCGCGCCGCCTTGGTTCACGACCACTTCTCCGCCCGGCAGGGAGTCGAGGACGATCACATGAACATAATCTGCATTGGAGGCCGGACCGTGGGACCGGCGGTGGCCTGGGACCTGGTGGAGACCTTCCTGGCGGCCGAATTCAGTGGGGCGTCGCGGCACCGGCGCCGCCTGGACAAGGTGGCTTCACTGGAAGCGCAGCCAGGCAGAGGAGCAGGACTGAGGACTGAGGACTGAGCAAAAGCTGCGACAGCCCGCCCACCCATCCGAGATACGGGGCGGGAGCGGGAGGCCTCATCATTTTGGTCCGGTCCGGGAAGCTGGATCCAGCTCCACCCGGCATGTGCCCATTTCGGGGCTGAGGATCTTGAATCCCATCTTTTTTACCAGACTAAGCATGGGCCGGTTTTCGGCCAGCACGTCACCGGACAGAGTCCGCACTCCATTTTCCTTTGCAATTTCTATGACCTGCTCGACGAGCTTCATACCAAGACCTGCGCCCTGCCATCGATCGGCCACGATCACGGCAAATTCGGCTGAATCCCTCTCCGGGGTCATCACCAGCCTTCCTACCCCCATCATGACTGATGGACCCGGCGGCAGCCCGATGGCGGCAATACCGATTTCCCGGTCGTAGTCGTTTTGGGTGAAGCGGATCAAAGACTCATGGGGCCAGTTCTTGTTCACCCCAAAATAGCGAAAGTAGATCGTCTGCTCGGAGCAATTGTGCAGCAGGTCCGCCACCAGAGGTTCATCTTCGGGCTTCACGGGACGGATCAGCACAGGGGTGCCGTCTTTTAGCAGCCAATTGCTTTCATACTGATTGGGATAAGGACTGATGATCAGGTGCCGTGGGGCAACCACCTCGCTGGGCTCGATCGCAATGCGGGCATCGACGGCCACCGGGCGTCCGTCGCTGATGACCACGGGGTTTAGGTCCAATTCGACTATTTCCGGGAAATCGCTCACCAGTTGTGAAATTCGAACCAGAAACTCGGCCACCAGATCCACGTTGGCTGCGGGAATATTGCGGTAACCCTGGAGGAGGCGATAGACGCGGGTCCGCTCCATGAGACGACGTGCCAGAAGAAGGTTGAGAGGCGGCAGATCAACCGCCGAATCCTTGAGCACCTCGGTCAAAATGCCGCCCATACCGAAGACGATGAGCGGACCGAACTGCGGGTCGCGCTTGCTTCCAACGATCAATTCGATTTCGGATTTTTTCACATGGCTTTGCACCGTAACCCCCGAAATCCTCGCTTCGGGTTTTAGCCTCCTTGCCCTGGAGGTGATTTCTTCGAAAGCCGCTGTAACCTCCTGCTCGCTCCTCAAGTACTCCCGGACGCCGTCCACATCGGATTTATGACTGATATCGGGTGAGTAGATCTTGACTACGACCGGAAAGCCGATGCTTCTGGCAGCCTCGGCGGCTGCCGGCGGGCTCGATGCCACGATGGTGCGGTTGACCGGGATGCCATAGGCCGACAAGATGGCCTTGGATTCAATTTCCGTAAGGACTTTTTCGCCGCGCTTTAGGCACTCGTCGATGAAGGTTCGCGCCTCCCTCGTATTGACCTGGATTCCGTACGGCAGGCTTGGCGGCGTCTCTTGCAGGAGTTCCAGATTGCGGGAATACGAGTACATGTGCATGAAAGTATCCACTGCCTCCTCGGGAGTGGCAAAGGTGGGAATGCTCGCCTCATTGAGTATTCTTATGCCGGCTTCCACATTTCGCGCGCCCATCCATACGACCATGAAGGGCTTGGACCGATTCTTGATCTCGGCAGCCAGGGCTTGGGCTACTCCCGTAGGGTCCGTCATGGCCTGAGGGATTATAATCACGATCAGCCCGGAGAGTTCGGGGGCTTCCAGGCAGACGTGCACCGCCTGCACATAGCGATCCGGCGGCGCATCTCCGAGAATATCGATGGGATTTCCCCTGCTCCAGAAGGGGGGCAGGAACGCGTCGAGCTTTTGAACCGTTTCAGGGCTGAGCGTTGCGGGATCGAGGCCCCATTTGCTGAAAGCATCCGCCGCCATTACCCCTGGACCACCGGCGTTGGTGATGATGGCCAGCTTGCCTCCGGTGGGCCTCCGCATCTTTCCCAGGGCCTGAGCACAACTGAAGAGCTGACTTATAGTGTCCACCCGGATGATTCCCGCACGGCGAAACGCCGCATTGTAGGCTTCATCCTGTCCGGCGAGGGCCCCGGTGTGTGAGGCTGCGGCCTTGGCGGCCGCTTCGCTGCGGCCCGATTTGACCACGATGATGGGCTTGACCCGGGAAACGGAGCGCGCTGCACTGATGAACTTGCGAGGCCGGGTCATGTTCTCCATGTAGATGATGATGCTTCGGGCGGTCGGGTCGTTGCCAAGATAGTCGATCATGTCGGCGAAGTCCAAATCGGCCATGGAACCGACGCTGACAAAATGTGAAAAACCGATCTTTTCGCTGGCTGCCAGATCCAGGACGGCCCTGCAGATAGCCCCGCTCTGGGAGAGCATTGCGAGGCTTCCCGCTTCGTAGGAGCGGCCCGCAAAACTGGCGTTCGGGCCATTGATGGGGGAGAAAATCCCCATGCAGTTAGGTCCAAGGTAGCGTATTCCACTGCGTTGCGCCTCGGATCTGATTTCCTCTTCTATGCGCACACCTTCCTCTCCCACCTCTTTTCCACCGGCCGAAATGATGATGGCCCCTTTCACCCCGGCCTCGCCGCATTCCTTCATGACTGCCGGCACCCCCCGGATGGGGACTGCGATAACGGCCAAATCGATGGGGGAGCCCACTGCCGCGATGGAAGGGTACGCTTTAAGGCCCAGGATCTCCTCGTGCTTTGGATTTATGGGGTAGATCGGCCCGGGAAATCCGTCTTTTTTTAAATTAGTCAGCAGCGCGCAGCCAATGGAACCCTCCCTGGGACTCGCCCCGATGAGTGCAATGGCCCCGGGCTTGAAGAAATAGTCGAGGACCGGTTTTTTCAGCATCGTTTCTCTCTCCAATCGCTCGAAATGGGTGATTGATTCCTGGACAAGCCATCACCTGCATAGTTAATCATCAGGGTTGATAAAAAAACGGCCGAACCCGGAGGATTATCCGGCTTCGGCCGCTTATTTTACGGCCTGGCGCTGGTGAGGCCCCTCGTACATGCAGCAGATCGGCATGCCGCCGGGCAAAACCAACTCACCCCACCACAACTTTGCTTCGCTCTATTTGAGGTTGTTGTGCACCTTGCAAGCGCGCACGGTGTTTTTCATGAGCATCGTTATGGTCATCGGCCCCACTCCGCCGGGCACCGGCGTAATGGCGCTCGCTCTTTGCGCCGCCTCCTCGAAGGCCACGTCTCCCTTGAGGAGCCGCTTGCCATCGGCGGTTTTTCCAACTTCGTTTACTCCCACGTCAATCACGACGGCCCCGGGCTTGACCCAGTCGCCCTTGACATATTCCGCGACCCCGGCGGCAACGATCAGGATGTCCGCACGCAGGCAGTGTCCCTTGACGTCCTTGGTGCGGGTGTGGGTGACGGTCACCGTGGCGTTTGCACCCGGCGCCTTCTGCATGAGCATCATCGCAATCGGTTTTCCGACGATATTGGACCTTCCGACTACCACGACTTCCGCGCCTGATACCTGGGTCCCGGAACGCACAAGCAGTTCCTGGATCCCGGCAGGGGTGCAGGGCAGATAATCGGGCTCCCCTATCATCAGTTTTCCGACGTTTACCGGATGAAAAGCATCAACGTCCTTTCCAGGGTCAATTGCCAGGAGCACGCGGTTTTCGTTCACATGCTTGGGCAAGGGCAACTGTACCAGGATTCCGTCGATCTTCGGGTCCTTGTTGTACTTGTCGATGAGCTTGAGCAGGGCGTCTTCGTTCAGATCGGCGGGCTGGCTGTCCTGGATGGAGTAAAAGCCAAGCTCGTGAGCAGTAGTCTGCTTCGCCCTTACATAACTCTGCGACGCCGGGTTCTCGCCAACCAGGATAGTGACCAGTCCCGGCACGACCCCATTTTTTTCAAGCAACTGTTGGACCTCGATTTTGAGTTCGGCCCGAATCTCCTTGGCCACCTCGGCCCCTTTTAGCAGTTTGGCAGACATATGCTACCTCCGGTGATTATTTGAGTTCCTGGATAAATCTCGACCTTCCGAGAGGTATCCAGTATCCGTCTAGAACAGGCCCGTGACTTTTCCCGTCTTCACATCGACGTCCACTTTGCGGAACGCCGGGTCCGAAGAGGTCCCCGGCATGAGGCTGATGGCGCCTGCGCACGGACAGAGAAACTTGGATCCCGAGTAGATGAGAACGTCGCGGATCGGCAGTGTCCAGCCCTTGGGCGTGCCCTTGACTGCCGGATCGTGGGTCAGGCTAAGGTGAGTCTTGACCATCATCGTGGAGTAGTCATCGAACTTGGAGTCCGCCTCGAGCATCTTGGCCTTTGCTTCAGCTTCGGGCGTCCAGGCGACGCCGTCAGCGCCGTAAACTTCCTTGGCCACCATCGCAACGCGCTCTCTAAGCTTCATTTCCAGGGGATAGAGGAATTTGAACTCGCTGGGTTGTTCGCAGGCTTCCACAACCGCGTCGGCAAATTCCAGGGCGCCTTCACCCCCGTTGGCCCAGTGCGTGGACACGGCACAACGGGCGCCTGCGGCTTCCGCATGCTTGCGGACCATGGCGATCTCAGCCTTGGTATCCGTATGGAAAGCGTTGATGCAAACGACCGGGTTGATCCCCGACTTGCGGATCGTGTTGATATGGTGGACCATGTTGGGAATACCCTTCTCGAGCAGAGCCAGGTTTTCTTTGGTGTAGTCCACGGGGAGCGGAAGACCGGCCACAACTTTGGGACCGCCGCCGTGCATCTTGAGCGCGCGGATGGTCGTTGTAAGAACCGATACGTGAGGTTTCAGGCCGCTGTTTCGGCATTTCACGTTCCAGAATTTCTCGAACCCGATATCGGCGGCAAAACCGCTCTCCGTCACATGGTAGTCGAAGAGCTTGAGGCCGACCCGGTCGGCGATGATCGAAGACTGGCCGACGGCTATGTTTGCGAAAGGACCGGCGTGAACCATGCACGGCTGGTATTCGGCAGTACACATAAGGGTCGGGTTGATGGTGTTTCTCATGAAGGCGGTCATGGCGTTTCCGACTTCCAGGTCGCCGGTGGTGACGGCTTTTCCGCGCTTGTCGAACGCCACGGTGATTTCATTGAGCCTTTTCTTCAGGTCGGGCAGATCTCTTACGATCGATAGAATGGCCATCAATTCCGAGCTGACCGCGATCCCGAATTTTGACTGCATCATGAAGCCGTCCATCCTGCCGCCCATACCGATGTTGATATTGCGAAGCGCCTGGGCGCAGAAATCCATGATCCAGCCCATCTCGACGCGGGTGGGATCGACGTCGAGGCGCCTCATTCTGGTCAGGCGCTGGAGCTGCTCGTCGTTGTAGTTTCTTTCGTGCTGCATGCGGGCCGTGAGGGCCACCATCGCCAGGTTGTGGGCGTTCATGATGTCGTTGATATCGCCAGTCAGGCCCATCGAGAACTCGGTCATCGGGATGAGAAGCGAGTTGCCGCCGCCCGCTGCCGTTCCTTTTATGTTCATGGTCGGGCCGCCTGAGGGCTGCCTGAGGCACCCGCCCACATTTTTGCCTCTTTTGCCAAGGCCTTCCATCAAGCCGCAGGAAGTCGTGCTCTTGCCTTCTCCAAGAGGGGTGGGGGTGATTGCGGTTACTTCGATGTACTTTCCATCAGGGCGGCCCTTCAACCGCTCGATGATTTTCATGAAATCGAGTTTGCAGAGCCTGCCCATGGGGAGGATTTCATCTTTTTTCAGTCCCAGTTTTTCCTGAAACTCCCATGGCGTGGGCATGTTCACTTCCGCTGCTTCCGAAATTTGCCAATCCTTCATTTTTGTCGCATCGTAGGGCATGTTAAATAGAACCTCCTTCTTGAAATTTTTTAATTTGTCCTGAGCCCAAGACTCGGTAAGGACTCCGTTCACATCCTTGAATTTGACTTGGCCGGATCAAACTTGTGCACCGCTTGGAATTCAGGCTCCCTTAGAACCTGAAGCGACAGATAGAAACCTCTGGTTTGAACAAGTGTCAGTGCTGCGGAATCGTTGAGATCGCAGCGAGATAGCGAAAGAGCTCACAAGGCAGAAATCGATCCACGGGGAAACTAGATTAGGGGTGCCTGCTTTGTCAAGAAAAAAGTCGGGATATTCCGCATGGAGTCCAATCCCTTATAGTACGGGTTTTGCCTGTTGGCGCTGACCGACGACAAAAAACACTTTGCCATCCCGGTGCTTCCGAGATTGGATGTTTTATCAGGGGTCAATTTCTGCTAGAATTTTTAGTTTTGCATGAAAGGGTTTGAGAAATATCGCAGAATTTGGCGCCCAATTCCTGCGAAGGATTGTTTTTGTAGTTATAATAGAGAACAAAGCGGACCGAGGCAATTTCTTAGCTTTGCGTCCATACGGAAACTCCGGGGCAAATTCCACGCCCCGCGAGGTTTCTGTTCGAAAAGGAGGCATTTTTCGTACTGGCAAGGAAATTGAGGGGTTGCGCGGAGGCGTACTTGGGTACGCCGCACAAGCGAGCCCGAAGATTGACGCCGCGAGGACGGAAAAGGACCCTTTCCGGATGGAAACTAGCCTGGCTCTCTTAGACCGGAACAATAAAACAGGATGGCGGGAGGAACACATATGTGGGACTACACCGATAAAGTCAAAGATCACTTTCTCAATCCTCGAAACGTTGGAGAAATCGAAGATGCGGACGGGGTTGCAGAAGTAGGATCGATTGCGTGCGGCGATGCGCTCAAGTTCACCTTCAAACTGGATGAAAACGGCAAGATAAAAGAGGCGAAGTTCAAGACATTCGGATGCGCCAGCGCAATAGCTTCAGCCTCGGCAATGACCGAAATGATAAAAGGCATGACGGTCGAGGAGGCTGCAAAGATCACAAACCAGGACATCGCAAACTACCTCGGGGGACTTCCTCAGGAAAAGATGCACTGTTCCGTTATGGGGCGGGAGGCCCTGGAGCAGGCTATTGCAAATTTTAAGGGCGCCCCCGCCAAAGCTGCAGACGAAAAAATCGTTTGCGAGTGCTTCGGAGTAACGGAGAAGGAAATCGAGCGGGCTATCCACGAGAATAGACTCACTACGGTAGAAGAGGTGACAAACTACACTAAAGCTGGAGGGGGCTGCGAAACCTGCCACCCGATTATCCAGGAAATAATCGACAGGACGATTACCCAGATGGGAGCAGCCCCGGCTGAAAGGCCAAAGCTGTCTAATTTACGGAAAATCAAAATGATAGAGGAAACCCTGGAACGGGAAATCAGGCCTGCCCTGAAGCACGACGGCGGCGACATCGAACTGGTGGACGTTGTGGGTAATCGCGTGCTGGTGGCAACGCGCGGCGCATGCGCATCCTGCCAGGCATCCGACCAGACTTTGAAGAATTTCGTCGAGGCGAAACTGCGCGAACTGGTCTGGCCGGAGCTTGTGGTTGAGGAGGTATCGGCGTGAAACCTGTATATCTGGATAACAATGCTACGACCCAGGTGGCCCCGGAAGTGCTGGAAGTAATGCTCCCATATTTCGATAAACTCTATGGAAATCCTTCGAGCATGCACTCCTTCGGAGGCCAGGTAATGCAAGAGATCAGAAAAGCGCGCGAGCAACTCGCCGCCCTTCTGGGCGCCTCTACTCAGGAGATCATCTTTACGAGCTGCGGCACCGAGAGCGACAACGCGGCCATCCGCTCGGCCCTTGCAAGCTGCCCGGACAAAAAGCACATCGTGACAAGCAGGGTCGAGCATCCGGCGGTGCGAGCCCTCTGCGCTCACCTGGCCACCCAGGGATACCGGGTAACCGAATTGCCGGTGGATGGCGAAGGGCGGCTCGACATGCAGCAGTATGCGCGGGCACTGTCCCCGGACACGGCAATCGTGAGCCTCATGTGGGCCAACAACGAAACAGGGGTGATTTTCCCCATCGAGCAGGCAGCCCAAATGGCCCGGGAGCGCAATATCCTTTTCCATACCGACGCGGTTCAGGCGGTCGGAAAAATTCCCATCAATCTTGCCGATACCCCTATCGACATGCTTTCTCTATCCGGACACAAGCTGCATGCCCCCAAAGGAATAGGCGTCCTCTATGTGCGCAAGGGCACCAAGTTTTCACCCTTCCTTGTGGGGGGTCATCAGGAACGTGGAAGGCGTGGCGGGACCGAAGCCACCCCGAGCATAATAGGGATGGGAGTCGCTGCTGAGCTTGCGCAAAAAAAAATGGATATTGAAAATTCCTACGTCAAGGCCCTGCGCGACAGGCTCGAAAACACTATCCTCAATACCGTCGCCAATACGAAGGTCAATGGCGACAGGGAGAATCGGCTGCCTAACACGACCAACATCAGCTTTGAATTTGTGGAAGGCGAAGGGATCCTGCTCATGATGGACGAATTTGGCATTTGCGCCTCGTCGGGGTCGGCCTGCACCTCGGGGTCGCTCCAGCCTTCCCACGTTTTGCGGGCAATGGGGGTCCCCTTTACCATGGCGCACGGATCGATCAGGTTCAGCCTTAGCGTGTACAACACCGATGAGGAAATAGATTTCGTCATCGAGAAATTGCCTCCCATAATCGACACGCTAAGGAATATGTCACCCTATTGGAAAACTGGCGCCCATCTCTGCCGGGAGGCATGATTCCGGCAAAAAAGTATTTCCCCGAAGGCCGGCTCGCTTATCGACGAACCGGCTGTTTTTTTTCGGGGACCGGAACGTGATTTTCCGGTACGGAAATGTTAAACCGAACGTAAACCGCTCGCGCTTGGCCCATCTGACAAGGGCGGAAAACAACCCTTTGCGGACCAAAACTTGTCCAGGTTGGCGCAAATCGCTCTTCTTTTAGGTCAAAAAACTGGAGGTAGGACCATGGAAGACAAATTTATTTACGATCAGTGCCGGACCGAGATTGCGACGGAACTGCACTTTCGGGAGGAGATTCCCGGGATTGTCGAAAAACTGGTCGATTCTTGCTCGAACGTTGAGTGCTTTGACCATGTGGGACCCGAACCGATTCCGTCGAGAGAAGCCGTTGTGGACATCGTGGACCGAGTTAGAAGGCTTCTGTATCCGGGATATTTCATCAGGGGACGGCTCGAGAAGTTCAATCTTGCCTACTATTTCGGCCAGGAGGCAACGGCGCTCTTCGAACTCATGTCTGAGCAGGTAGCTTTGGCCCTCCGCCACGACTGCATACGTCACGACCTGCCCTGTGTTGCGTGTGAAGAACTCGGTCAGGCGGCGACAATCAATTTCATGCAGGACCTGCCTTCAATGAGGCTCCAGCTTGCAAGCGACGTGCGTGCCGCATACCAGGGCGATCCTGCCGCCAGGGGCTTCGATGAGATAATCTTCTGCTATCCAGGCCTTTTTGCCGTATCGGTCTATAGAATGGCCCACCATCTATGGGAGCAGAGAATTCCCTTGCTTCCCCGCATCATTACAGAATATGCCCACAGTGTGACGGGAATCGACATCCACCCCGGCGCCCATATCGGAGAGAGCTTCTTTATCGATCACGGAACCGGCGTCGTCGTGGGCGAGACAACCGAGATCGGGGACCGCGTAAGACTCTACCAGGGCGTTACCCTCGGGGCGCTTTCACTCCCGCGCGATGCGGGCGAGTTGCTAAGGAACAAGAAACGGCACCCAACTATCCAGGACGACGTTATCATCTATTCAGGAGCAACGATACTTGGCGGAAATACCGTTATCGGGGCGAGATCGATAATCGGAGGTAATGTCTGGCTTACCGAATCGGTTCCGCCGGACACCCGTATAATCCTGAAGAAACCCGAGCTTATCTTTACGGGGCAAATAGCGGCAGAGAATAGCGCTCAATAAACGGATCCTTGGCATGACCCTAAAGACGCTCAGTGCAGAAAGGGCAGCGCGAAGATCTGCAGATATCCGTTTGCGCACATGACGACTCCGAGTAGCGCCGCCACGAGAGAGAAACCGAATACTACGCCGCTTGCTGCGATTATCGACACCGAGGCCATGACAATGGCTATCTGAAGGAGCACTTCCGCGTATTCGAAGTAGGGGTCCCTGGACCTGTACTCGTCCCTTTCCTTTTCCAGTTTCCTCGCTTCCTGCTCGATTTCCTTCTTATCTTTTGCAAACTTCGATTCCTCCCCGGCAAGAGCTTCGATGGAGGCCTTGACCTTTTCTGCCGACTCGGTGTTGAGAGTTTGAGACAGCAGGTTGAGTTCGTTTTCGAGCATAAACTTTTGACTTTTGTACAGGTGCTCCCGGATTGATTTCGCCTGGTAGAAAGCCCACTGGTCCGATGCCTGCTGCTGGGCAAGGAGCATTTCTTTCATTGTGCGGCCTCCGCCAAGTGAGGCTATAGCCAGAACCACCGCAAAAACCGCAGTCACCAGCGCCACCCCCCTGGTAAATTTCTTCTCCTTGATTTCTTCGAGTTCCTTCAGATTTGGCAGTTCCACTTCAGCCATTTTACATGCCTCGCTTGTGTTTTATTAATTGCCTTTAAATCCGCCTCTACGTCATTATAAACTAGTGTTTGTTCCGGTTTATTCAATGCCGGCTTACGTTGATAATTTAAAAGCCTTCATAAGATGATCCGTAATGCCTTCGCACGATCGGGTGATTAACGTTGCCGGAGGGACCATGCCCGCGAGGTTCGATTTAAATGGCGGTTTGCAAAAGGGGAGCGGCTGGAAAGCGCCACAATGAAGCGGAAAATCCTCGAATACCTTATATGCCCGGCTTGCCTGCCTGAAGAGAACCCTTTGCGCCTGGGGCATTCTCAAAGCTCGGGGGGTGAGATAAGCGATGGCGTGCTGCAGTGCGGCGGCTGCAAGCAGGCATACCCGATAAAAAGTGGGGTCGCCGCCCTGGTGGCGGATCATGCCCGCTTGAGCGGGGAAGGCTTGCGCTATGAGGCCCCTGAGCTTCTTTCAGCCTACCTCTGGAGCCATTATGCCGATCTTTTCAAAGACCCGGAGGCAACCGGAGCTTACTCCGAATGGGCCGGGCAGATCTCGCCGGCCGCCGGGGCGGCCCTTGACGCAGGCTGCGCCGTTGGAAGGTTTTGTTTCGAAATGTCGCTCAAGTGCGACCTGGTGATCGGGGTCGATCTTTCCGAGACATTTATATCCATGGCCAGGCAGATCATGGAGCAACGTAAGCTTAATTTTCGTCTCAAGCAAGAAGGCCGCATTCACTCGGAAAAGGCCTTCGTTTTACCTGCTCAATGGGACTCGAACAAGGTGGAATTCATAGTAGCCGATGCCGGCGCGCTTCCGTTTCGCTCGGGCGCATTCAACTGTGTCGCCTCTCTTAACTTGATAGACAAAATCCCCCACCCGCTCGAACACCTGGGCGAGGCAAGCCGCATCGCCCGCCCCAATGAGGCTCAGTTGCTCATATCTGACCCGTTTTCATGGTCCGAGGCGGTATGCGCTCCCGACAGGTGGCTTGGCGGCGCACCCGACGGCAGATTTGCCGGGGCCGGGATAGACAACATTGCACGCGTGCTCTCCGATGATAACCGGTCCGGGACCCCTGCATGGAGAATCGTCCGCAGGGGGGCGGTATGGTGGAAAATCCGTAATCACAGAAACCACTTCGAGCTTATCCGAAGCCTGTTCGTAAAGGCTGAACGGTAATAGCGGCAGTGATTGGTAATTAATGATTAATGAATGGTGGGCAAAGAAGATTTTCCTTTTCCAGTCACGAGTCACTATTCACCAGTTACTGCTTTAATGGAGGATTGCTCTATGCTGGACTTTGATTTTCTTGCCTCCATTGCCAGGGAGGCCGGGAAGGCTATCCTGGAAGTCTATGACACAGATTTCGAGGTGGAACGCAAAGACGACCAGTCCCCGCTCACGCTCGCGGACAAACGTTCGCACAACATAATCGTTGATCGGCTGATGCGCCGCTACCCCGATATTCCCGTTCTTTCCGAAGAGGGAAAACAGGTCCCATTCGAAATCAGGCGGGATTGGGACCGGTTCTGGCTCGTCGATCCGCTTGACGGAACAAAGGAGTTCGTCAGACGAAACGGAGAATTCACTGTCAATATAGCCCTGGTGGAAGATCGTACGCCGGTTGTTGGAATAATCCATATCCCGGTGACAGGCCGGCTCTTTATGGCGGACGTGCGCAAAGGCTGCTGGGAAGTAACCGATACCGGGCAAAAGAGGCTCAAAGTGGCGCAAGTCTCCTCCAATAAGCCTGTGCGGGTCGTGAGAAGCCGCTCTCATCCGACCCGGGGGTTGCATGATTTTCTGTCGCTTATCCCTTCCTATCGGATCATAAACCAGGGGAGCGCTCTCAAGTTCTGCGCCGTAGCCGGGGGAGAAGCCGATTTTTACCCGAGGTTCGGCCCTACCTGGGAATGGGACACTGCGGCCGGCCAAGCGATCGTCACCGCCGCAGGGGGAATCATGCTCGACTTGTCCGGCAAGCCCTTTGTCTATAACAAGGAGAATTTGCTCAACGGACCGTTTATAGTATCTTCGAGCTTGGAATGGCTTAGGGGAACCGGGATCCTGGAAATGGCAAATATGATGTCGGACAAAGCGAGCAAATAAAAAGGCGGCACGTAATCGCAGCCGCCTTCATAATCCCGGTTTGGTTTGCGCTATACGGCCTTGCCGGCCGCAACAAAGCTCCTTATTTGGAAGTTCCGCACCTGGAAGTTCTTGATGTTGATCTCGTCATGGAGCAGAATCGCGGCCTGAAAGGCACTGAGTCTCAGGCAGTCTTTTGCGCATACATCCTTGTCGTGATCAATGAATTCGCAATTTCTACACGGGCTTTCGACGGTTTTGGCAAGAGCGAGCATGGCTGATCCTCCGGAGGCGAATGAGTAAGTGAACGGGGTAGCGCCAAGGCTTTAACAATAGAGCATATTTTCACAATCTGTCAAGCGAAAAATGTCTGGAAGTTGTCTATCCCCTGTGAATAATTTAAAGTTTTAAAATGTGGCGGCTGCACAAATTCCACAGAACCGGCCCTTGCCGCCCGCCATTATGTTGAATTTGCCAGACCGGCAACCACTTTTTTTCACGACCTCCCCATCAATTCATGTTGACCCGCCGAGGAACTGCTGGTATAGGAGAAGACTGAGACTATTTTCACAATTCACTCGTCTTCCCTGTTACGGCCAGGGGCGGCGTGTGCGTTTTCCGGCCAATCATCTTTACGTGTTACGGCTCAGGTTCATTTTTCCTGTCCGGGAAAATGGCCAAGAGCGCCAAATCGTGTTGCACTTTGTGCTTATTTTAACAGGCCCTGCTGATGCAACCCGCGGGGTGTCGTGTGGAATTTCGCCGTTGAGGAGGTCGTCTTATGTTCGATGAGAAGGTACTTCAAAAAATTCAAGCTGGTAGAGAAAAGTGGGATCAGGGACCTGTTGCGAAGACACTTTCCAAGTCGCCCGAAGCAAGACCTGTCTTTACTACGATTTCCGGGACCCCGGTCGAAAGGCTCTATACGCCTCTGGATGTAAAAGGGCTCGATTACGATCGCGATCTTGGCTACCCCGGACTCTATCCCTTTACTCGAGGCGTGCAGCCCACCATGTACCGCGGCCGCTTCTGGACCATGCGCCAGTACGCAGGATTTGGAGACGCCAAGGGCACCAATGAGCGCTACCGCTACCTGCTCCAGCAGGGACAAACCGGTCTTAGTGTCGCGTTCCAGCTTCCCACCCAGGCCGGTTACGACTCCGATCACCCGCTTTCCATGGGTGAGGTCGGAAAGGTTGGTGTGGCAATCGACCACATCGATGACATGAAAATTCTTTTTAACCAGATTCCGCTCGACAAGGTCACCACCTCGATGACAATGAACGCACCTGCCGGCGTGCTGCTCTCGATGTATCTGGCGATCGCCGAGGAGCAGGGCGTGCCTTGGGACAAGGTCGGCGGGACCATCCAGAACGACGTTTTAAAGGAGATCATCTGCCGGGGCCAGTATATTTATCCGCCCAAGCAGACGATGAGGCTCACGGTAGACCTGATCGAGTTTTGCCAGAAATATGTTCCTAGGTGGAATTCAATCAGCATAAGCGGCTATCACATACGTGAATCGGGATCGACGGCCGCTCAGGAAATGGCTTTCACCCTGGCCGACGGTATCGCCTATACCCAGGCATGCATCGAGCGAGGCATGCCGGTCGATAGTTTCGCCCCCCGGTTGAGCTTTTTCTTCAACGCCTTCACAAACGTGCTCGAAGAAGTCGCCAAGTTCCGTGCAGGCCGCAGGTATTGGGCAAAGGTCATGAGAGACCGGTTCGAAGCCAAAGACCCGCGCTCGATGATGCTGCGCTACCACGTGCAGACGGGCGGCGTCACGCTCACGGCTCAGCAGCCGCTAAACAACATCGTTCGAGTTGGCCTGCAGACTTACGCCACGGCCCTTGGCGGGGCACAGTCGCTGCATACCAACTCCTATGACGAGGCGCTCTGTCTGCCGACCCAGCAGGCCGTAACCGTCGCGCTTCGGACCCAGCAGATCGTTGCCGAGGAAAGCGGTGCGACCGATACTATCGATCCGCTTGCCGGCTGCTACTATGTCGAGAACATGACCGACAAGATTGAAGCCGAGATCGACGATTATATCAAGAAGATCGACGCGATGGGCGGAACGCTTGCCGCGATCGAGCAGGGCTTCATCCAGAAAGAGATTCAGAACAGCGCCTACCGGTTCCAGAAGGAGATCGAATCCAATGAGCGCGTCTATGTAGGCATAAACAAGTACACCATGGAAGAGCCCCCTCCGACCGGTCTTCTCAAGGTGGACATGTCCGTTGGCGAAGTTAAGACCGCCGAGCTGAAAAAGTACCGCGCCCAAAGAGACCAGGCAAAGTGGAAAGCGGCGCTGGACAAGCTGAGCCAGGTTTCCAAGACGGACGAAAATGTCATACCCTATGTTGTCGAAGCCGTAAAAGCCAAGGCCACCGTAGGCGAAGTCTGCAATGTGTGGCGGGAGGTTTATGGTGAGTATCGGCCCAAAGAATTCGTATAAGACTGGTCTCAACAGTTAAAATACAGTTATATCGGAGGAAAATTCCATGGCCAGAAAAATTAAGATGATTATGGCAAAGCCAGGTCTGGACGGACACGACCGTGGCGCCAAACTCTTGGCGAGGATATTTGCTGAGGCTGGAATGGAAGTGGTTTACACCGGACTTCGCCAGACTCCTGAGATGATCGTTGCTGCCGCAGAACAGGAAGACGCCGACGTTGTAGGTATGAGCAGCCTGTCGGGCGTTCATAACTATTTCTTCCCAAGGGTAGTTGAGCTTTTGAAGCAGAAGGGGCTCGATGACGTGCTGCTGGTGGGCGGCGGCATTATTCCCGAAGAAGACTACGATTTTCTGAAACGCTCGGGCATGGCCGCCATTTTTGGACCCGGCACGCCGACCACCGAGATCGTCAGTTTCGTCCAAAACAACGTGCGCCAACGCTAAGAGCTGTTCAGATCGAGGCCGCCCGCAGCCGGCCCACAGCGGGTGGCCCGGATAATTCGCTTTCCGGCGAGAAGAGCAAAAATCAGGCGATATAGCCGCCCGCGAGGCGGGCGGCTGGGCGTCAAGGTCCAGGCTGTGGCGCCGTCGCCAGCACAAATCTTTATGCAGGACCAGGCGCCTCGGAAAGCGACGCCGAATCCCGCTGGCGGTCCAACCGCCCCGTCACCCTGAAAGGAATGAACTCCAATGTCCGTTGATTACGCTGCCGAAATCCTGGAAGGTTCTCATCGGGCGGCCGCACGCCTCATTTCCTGGCTGGAGGACGAGGATGACAGGGCGTATGAATGGATGGCAAAACTCTACCCGCACACGGGAAGAGCGTACATAGTGGGAATTACCGGGTCACCGGGGGCCGGCAAATCTACCCTTACAGACAAGTTGGCCCGCGTCATCCGCAAACGCGGTCTCAAGGTCGGAATCATTGCCGTGGACCCTTCAAGTCCCTTCACCGGGGGCGCCTTGCTGGGCGACAGGGTCCGAATGAGCGAACTCGCCAACGATCCGGATATCTATATCCGGAGCATGGCCACTCGCGGATTTCTAGGAGGCACGGCCAAAGCCACCGCAGACGTTGTAAAGGTCCTGGATGCCCTCGGAAAGGACCTGATCATAATAGAGACCGTAGGCGTAGGGCAGGATGAGATCGACATAATCGGCATTGCAGACACAACCTGTCTTGTTCTGGTGCCCGGCCTTGGAGATGCGATCCAGAGCATGAAGGCCGGCATCATGGAAATAGCCGATGTGTTCGTGGTTAACAAGGCCGACAAGCAGGGCGCCGATCAGCTCTGCAGCGAAGTTTGCTCGAGGATCGAAATCGATGCTCATATCAAAGAGCGCGCCTGGACTGCCCCGGTCAATAAAGCAATTGCTGTCGAAGATATCGGCATAGAGCCACTATGGCTCGCCATAGAGTCGCACCGCAAATACCTGCTCGATTCCGGCAGGTTTTATGAAAACAGGCGGCAAAGGACCTGCCGTGAAACACTTCGGATGATTCATGCAGAGCTCTTTCGAGTCGTTCGAGAGCAGTTGGAGCAGAACGGAAGGCTGGATGCCGCCGTCGAACAACTGATGAATAAGAAGAGCGACCCTTACACTCTGATGCAGGACATTGTCAGCGAGTGGCTTTCTATTCCCAAATGCAAGGAGGCGTCATGAAGATACTCAAAGTTGACCACATAGGCATTGCTGTAAGCAGTATAGAGGAAGTGAAGAAGCTCTATTCCGACATTCTGGGACTAACGCACCTGGGAAGCGAAACTGTTGCCGAACAAAAGGTTACGACCGCCTTCTTTCCGGTGGGAGACACCGAAGTCGAGCTTCTCGAATCGACCTCCCCCGACGGCCCGATCGGCAAATACATTGAAGCCAAGGGACAGGGGGTCCAGCACATCGCCTTCCGCGTGGACAATATTGAACAGGCCCTCGAAGAACTCAAGGCAAAAGGGATCAGGCTGATCGACGAAAAACCGAGAAAAGGCGCAGGGGGCGCCAAGATTGCCTTCCTGCATCCAAAGTCTACTTTCGGCGTACTCGTTGAGCTGTCGGAAAGATAATGGTCCCACCGCCGGCGGGATTGGGCTGAGCTGTTTTATCGAAACCATGCACGTTAAATTTGTCGCACAGGAGCGCTTTCGAGCGCTTCTTCTTCTTCCTATTCCCCGGTACCGCACCTCCTCGCCGCTACAGGGCTCATACTTTCGACGCTCCGCGTTTAGCCGCACGACCTCGGGGCCGCCACATGGACCCGCATCCCTCTTGGCTCTTTTCCCTCCCGCGAAGCCGCTATAATATTCGCCTAAGAGTTCAGCAGTATGGAGCGTGGAGCAAAAGCTTCACGCTTTAATCTTTGTCTGATTGGGTTTTAGCGCACTCAGTGCATCGGCCGAATTCGTCGACGCACTCGCCGCAATGCAATCGCTCACAGACCTTGCATTCCGTCATGACCTTTGTGGCATCACCTTCATATTCCTTGCCGCAGGCTGAACATACGAATCCAGGATCACTCATTTTTCACTCCTTTATCGGCCGCAGACGCAAACCGAAGAATAAAGATACCGCCGGACTTCCAGGGAAGCCCGTGCGCGCCCTGATAAACCGGTCACCACTCTGCCCCGGAATGTCATTTGTTCTGGCGCCGTCTCGCACTAGTCAACCAGCCACCCGGCATGTCCAAACGGTCCATGCCAAAAATTGCGCGTTGCCGGTGCAGTCAGGCGCACGTTTTGAACTCGTTTTTCATATACTGCTTCCACTGGCCTGCGATCTCAGTGCGATTCTCCCGGAGATAAACTTCGCCCCGACTACGCAGTATTCCTTCAACCCACCGGCACAGCTTTTTAATCTGCCACGATTCGGCCGGGATAATTTCCGCCCCCAGCAGCTCAGCAACCTTCTCGGGGGTCAAAACTGGCACGGGAAACTCCTCCCACGCTGCGTCGATACGGGCTGTTGCGGCTATCATCCCCCTGTGGGCGATGGGCCATCCTCAGTGCTTTGAGTCGCCGCCGGCTATGCCCCTTCCACCTGAGTTCCATTTTTGAGCAGCGCCAGGCCCTTTGTAATTTCGAGCAGAACGCCCATTCCCTGCTTGACCTCAGGGTTGCACATAGCGCACGCCGCGCCGAAAACCCCAACCGGCTTAGCACGGGACATATCCAACTTTCCAGGGATTTCCGCGGCCTTGTCCAAAAGGTTCAGGGCATTCGGTGAGGTAAGTTTTTTGGCTATGCCCACCAACCGCACCACGCCATCACCTATTTGCTCTAAATCCTCCGCCGTGTAAGTCTTGGCAATTTTTTGCGTGACCTCGAACATAGCGGAAATAATTTGAAAGATCCCCTGTTGCTGCAACTGGTCCAGGAGATAAATCGACTGAGGTACGCTGGACTTGAGCAGGGGTTCAACGCTCCTCAGAAAATCGATAAGGCTCTTGAGCTGGTCCAGGGACCAGTTCATGTTTCGAACACTCCTCATCGCGTTCTTCACAAGGTATGCCACATCTTCGAGCGTGCAATCCGCCTCCACTTCGGCCAGTTCCTTGATCAAAACCGCGATCGCTTCGTTTACCCTTGGCGAGAGCTCTTCTCGCAATTCTTGCAGCGATCTGGCCGAATCGGATATTGAAGAGATATCCTTTCTCAGGTAATCGAGTTGTTCAAGAATCAAACTTTCGTCATTCATGACCGGTTCCTCCAGGCTATGCGGCTACCTTTCTTATCTTGCCCGCAATGTTGAACTGCGCCTCGAGCGGCAACTCGAGCCCCTTCATCATGAGGTTCCAGTAGACCCATTTGAAGAGCATCTTGCCACAATGGTTGCTGAAGGTCTCCCCAAGCAGGCTGAACGGCCCCAATCCTGGAAATGGGAACTTGCCTGCCAGTGGCTCGACTGTGTAGCTGAAATCGAGCAATATTGCCTTCTCGAAACCTGAAGCCAGAAAACAGGTGGCATGGCCGTCAAAAGTCGGCATCGGGTCCTGGCCTTCTATTTCACGAATCAGGTTCTCCGCAACTGTGTAAGACATATAATGGGCCACTGATCCCGCTTTGGACGTGGGTACGTTTGAGGCATCTCCTAAAACATAGACCCGGTCCAGGTTTTGGGCTTTCAGCGTCTGTTTGTCCACCGGCATGTAACCCATGGGGTCTCCCATACCGGAGTCCATGATGGCGCTGTCCCCGAAATTGGGCGGAATCGACACCAGAAGGTCATAACCTACCTTTTGCCCTTTGTGGGACTCGATTGTCTTTTCACCAGGATTTACTTTGGCGAGGTCGAAATAAGGAGTCACCTTGATGTTTTTCTTTTCGGCGAATTGGGCCAGGGCCTTTGCGGCCACCGGCTTGGTGAAAATGTTGTCGATAGGAGTTACGAATTCGATTTCCACCTTGTCCCGGACCCCATTGACTTGGAAGAACCAATCGGCCATGAAAACGAATTCTATGGGAGCGATCGGACACTTATAGGGGAATTCTGCTATATTCAACACGACCTTCCCGGAATTGAAGTATTTGAGCTTTTTGCGCAGCGCCAGCGCCCCTTCGAGAGTGTAGAAGTCGAAGATATCCTTGTGCCAGACCTCCATCATGCCTTCCACATCCTCAGGAACGATCCGGCACCCAGTTGCTATCACCAGCCAATCGTAGCCGTACTTGTCTCCTTTATGAGTCTCAACCCTGCGCTGGTCCGTGTCGATTTTGACCACTTTGTCGATCACGAGGTCAACACCCTTGGCAATGAAGTCCCGCTTGGGTTTCAGGACGTCTTCCCTGGAGTAGAGTCCAAAAGGTATGAAGAGATATCCCGACTGAAAGTGGTGCTGCTCCTCTTTGTCGATTACCGTGATAGCCCATTCGTCCTCGGCCAGTTCCTTCCGCAACTTGGCCGCGACCATCGTGCCCCCCGCCCCGGAGCCCAGAATGACTATTTTTCTCATAACTACTCCTTCGGGTGTCCAAAAAAGTTGAAGTATATGGTTCAGATAATCGCAACCAGGTGACAATTGTTAGGAGAATTCAGAGCCAATAATAAAATCCATCGCTTTAGCAGGAATTGAAAAAGTGGGAGAAAATCTTTCTTAGCTGAACCGCTTCTTGCGTTTAGCGGGGCTCTCACCCCCACTTTACAAAATGCTGTTGACGAAAATGTAATCCGGCTGCCCCGAAAAGTGTTGAACCTTCCTTTGGAGCGCCTTCACAAAATCACCGCGTTGCTGCTTTTCCTTCTCAAAACCGAGCTTTCCCTTAGGGGCTATATGGCGAGAACTTGTGCTTCGGTATCAACCAGAAACTGGCACATGCCTTTCATGAAGGACATGGCTCAATTCCCCCCATACGGGTCAATGAAAAGAGTTTTAAACAGGTGACTTCGCATGGGTGGATTAAAACTGCGCATTTATTATTTTTTGTCAACCCTAACAGGAACATCTTCACCTCATCTGAAGTTCTCAAAACGTGTAAGGAACATTATTGCTTGGCTTCATGCAGGCGGTTATATTAAAGGTTATAGGTTTCTTCCCCGACTGTGCTGCAAGCGATCCGGCCATCCGATCCGCTGATCCCGAGCCTTGCAGCTTAATGCAGCGGCACACCATCCGATCAAAGCAGGCCGCTGGTAGTGATGGAGAGCAACATAGCGAAGAGCTTCACCCACCATGCAATTAACCCCCAGAGGTAGTGGTGTTGGCGCATGACCCGGTCCCATCGGCTGCGTTGCTCCCGGGTGATGGGTCGCACCTCCAAGGAAGGTGGCAGCGCCATTGTGCTCGTCGTATCGGGTTCTCTCTCATGGTCCATTCCGTCTTTTTAATTTATTCGAAGGACAATGTTCAGTGATTTTGACTTTTGCCGTCATTACAATCAAATCGCTAAATGGATAACGCAACCCTGACCCGAAGCGAAACGCTTTGACATAGCGCGGATTTTTGGCTATTTAACTAAAGGTTCTCCTTCTGCTTTCGTTAGACCCGGCCGGCCCTGTGGAGACCAGGCGAAACCGGCAAGCTTACTGAACAGAATTCGGATTTCCCAATAGTGGACGCTTCCGCCCTGCCCAACTTTATGCCTACCGGTACGCAAAACCTCAAGGAGAGGATTTACGCCCAGGTCGGCCCGGACATTGTGAGGATAGAGGAGGAAATAAACCGCCTGCTTGAGTCCAATATTCCCTTAATCCCGGTTGTGGGACGCTATATAATGGGCAGCGGAGGCAAACGGTTGCGGCCCCTGCTCATGGTTCTGTCCTCCAGGCTTTGCGGGTATAACGGAAACGACGACGCCCTGCTTGCCGTCGTATTCGAATTCGTGCATGCGGCAACCCTGCTGCACGACGACGTCGTTGACCATGCCGAATTGAGGCGAAACCGGCCCTCGGCAAACACGGTCTGGGGCAATCCTGCCGTTGTGCTCATTGGGGATTTTCTCTATTCGAAGTCCATACAGATAGCGGTCGGATACCGGGACATCCGAATCCTGGAGGTGCTGCTCGAAGCCACGACCAAGATGTCCGAAGGCGAAGTTCTCCAGCTCATAAATTCCGATAATCTTGAAATAAACGAGGGCGAATATCTCGAAGTAATTACGAGAAAAACCGCCGTGCTCATCAGTGCTGCGTGCTGGACCGGCGCCATTTTCGGAGGCGGCGGTCTGGCCGAAGAGAGGGCCCTGAAGGCTTACGGCCATAACCTGGGCATAGCCTTCCAGCTAATTGACGATACACTGGACTTTACCGGCGAGTCTGAAGAACTCGGAAAACCGGTCGGAAATGACCTTCAGGAAGGCAAGGCGACCCTGCCGCTCATATATGCCCTGCAAAACGCAAAAACCGCCGAACGGCTTCGACTTAGGCAGATTTTCACCTCAGAGCATATTCAGGCAAAAGAGCTGAGTGAAATCAAAAGCCTGGTAGTTCACAGCGGTGGAATCGAATACACGAACAACAAGGCCTGCGCGCATTCCATAAGGGCCAAAGAGGCGCTCCGGATATTCCCCCACGGTCCGGTCAAAGAAATCCTACAGGACATCGCCGATTATGTCATCTGCCGAAGGACCTGAGAGGCAGCCGGACCGCCGTTGGACCACGTCTTTGCGTGAAAATATTTCTTGTGCCCCTCCTGCTTATGCCCATATGGGCCTTACGGCGCCGCCCAGCCGCTGCTAAAGCCTCCCGTAAATATAATGCCGCATTTGTTCCTCCCCCCAAGCGGTTCAAATATCGGGCGGAGGTCCCCCCATTGCCCGCAATACTTGTTTAATAAACCTATCAATGATAAATTAGGGCGTCTGGGTGTAAGTAGTTACGCACTCTTGAGACTGATACCGTTAATGGAAAAATCCACCAGGATGCCGGCGCGTTACTACCCTCTTTTTCTTGCCATAGAGGGCAGGACCTGCCTTGTCGTGGGCGCTGGGGCCGTAGGTGAGCGCAAAGTCAGGACACTCCTCAAGTATGGCGCCAAGATACGGCTCGTCGGCCGTGAACTCTCGGCATGGCTCGAGGAGAAGCGCTCTGAAAAACTGCTGATCTGGGCAGCCGAGCGATACGACAGATCGCATCTTCTGGGGGTCAGCCTGGCGTTTGCCGCCACGGACGACCCGGATTTGAACCGAGCCATTGCCGCCGACGCCGGCGAGCTTGGCGTCTGGTGCAACATGGCCACTGACCCGGAGCTGGGGTCTTTTATCGTCCCATCCGTTTTCGAACAGGGGGCCTTGAGCATCGCCATATCAACCTCAGGCTTGAGCCCTGCGGCTGCAAAGCTGCTCCGGCAAAAGCTGCAACAGGAAATCGGCCCCGAATGGGATTTTTTTATCCGGTTGCTGGGGGAATTGAGGCAGTGTTTTAAATCCAGGGGAGTAGCGGAAAAACAGGCCCGGGAGATATTCACCAGGCTTGCGGGGCTGCCCATCGCTGAACGGCTCAAGCAGGGCCGCCCGCAGAAGGCTTTTGCAAAAACGCTTGAGGCCTGCGGCCCGGTTATGTCCGAAGCCGAAATAAAAGCTGTCTGGGAAAATCTATGGAATCTCTTTTCCTGGTAATCGCAACGCTTTGCTACCTGATCGGTACGGTGGGGTACTTGGTCTATCTTTTCAGGGACCTTGAACAGTTGCACCGTATCTCCTGGTCTATATTGCTCGTAGGCGCCCTGTTTCATGGCGCCGCGCTGGTAATGCGCACGGCCGGCGCCGGGCATCTTCCGGCTGACACGATCCAGGAATCGCTCTGCCTGTTTGCATGGGTCTTTGTAGTTACCTATCTTATCCTGCAAATCTGGTTGCAGCTTCGCATCCTGGGTTCATTCGTCTCCCCGCTTGCCGTAGTTTTCATGCTTTCATCGTCGCTTCTGCCGTCGCAGATAATGCTTAAGAGCGAATTTATCAAAAGCGGCTGGGTCATCGTGCACGTGGCAAGCATTTTCCTCGCGAACGCTCTGTTTACGCTGGCTTTCAGCGTTGGTGTGATGTACCTGCTGCAGGAAAGACATATCAAGAAAAAGAATTTCGGTTTCCTCTACGAGCGGCTGCCTTCGCTGGAACGGCTCGACTCCATTGCCCATTACTGCATCATGTCGGGGTTCCCTCTCATGACCGCGGGCCTGATAACCGGGTTTGCCTATGCGGCCGTTGTCTGGCACTCGCCCTGGAACTGGGACCCTAAAGAGATACTGTCTCTGGTCACCTGGATCATATACGCTGTCCTAGTGCATGAGCGGCTCGCGGTCGGATGGCGGGGCCGAAGGGCTGCGTGGCTTTCGATCCTTGGTTTTTCGGCAATCATTCTGACCTTTGTCGGAGCGAGCCTTTTGCTCGGCGGCCACCATTCTGTTCTTGCGGGTAAGATGTAATGTCTCACATCGTCCTTTTGGGCATGAATCACAATACGGCGCCTGTGGAAATACGCGAACAGCTTGCTGTGGCATGCCGAAAAGAGGTAAACCCTCTGCATATGCTCCCGCATCTGGAGCAAGTCGATGAGATGGTTTTCCTTTCCACCTGTAATCGAGTGGAATTCCTGTTTACCTGTGACTCCATCGCACAGGGCATACGGGAGGTAAAGACCGTGCTGGGGGCCCACATAGGGTTGCCGGACTCCGTTCCGCTCGATTCGTACCTTTACGTCCATAAGGACATCGAGGCCGTTAAGCACCTGTTCATGGTTGCATCCAGCCTCGATTCAATGATCGTCGGAGAACCGCAGATACTCGGCCAGTTAAAGAAGGCCTACCGTGATGCCGTCGAGTACAGAACGGTGAAGGTAGTTCTCAATAGGCTTTTACATAAATCTTTTTCCGTCGCCAAGCGCGTGCGAACTGAGACCTGCATAGGCTCCTGCGCCGTATCGGTGAGTTATGCGGCCGTAGAGCTTGCCCGGAAGATTTTCGGCGGCCTCATGGACAAGAGCGTGCTGCTCATCGGCGCCGGAGAAATGGCCGAACTGGCCGCTGAACACTTTCTCAGGCAGGGCGTGCGCCGGATGATGGTGGCCAATCGCACGCTCGAAAGGGCAATGGAACTGGCCGCCAGATTCAAGGCTGAGACGGTTGCATTCGACCGATTTCTCGAGGAGCTGAAGGTGATGGATATAGTGGTCTCCTCCACAGGGTCGGAGGAACCGCTCATCCTCTACCAGGATGTGAGGTCCAGGATGCGGGAGCGGCGCAACAGGCCTCTTTTCTTCATCGATATAGCCGTACCCAGAGACGTAGACCCGAGAGTAAATGAGATTGATAACGTCTATGTTTACGATATAGACGACCTGCAGGGAGTGATCGAACACAACAGGGAAGAACGGCAAAACCAGGCTCAGATAGCCGAGCACATCATCAATGAGGAAACCATCAAGTTCAACAACTGGATGAACAGCCTGAGCGCGGTGCCCACGATAGTCTCCGTGCGGCAAAAGGCCGAGAACATCAGGCGAAATGAGCTCAGGAAGACATTCTCCCAGCTTCCGCACTTAAGCGATAGCGAAAAAGAAGCCATTGAAATCCTGACTGCATCGATCATCAAGAAATTCCTGCACGACCCTATCGTGTTTTTAAAAAAGAAGGCACAAAGAAGTGCACAGGCCATTTACATGGACTTTACCCAGCAGCTTTTCAATCTGGCCGAAGGAGCGAGTGAAGAGGATGCAGCGCCTGTTGAAGGCGAGGATGCACAAGATCAAACCTTTTTAAAAACCGCCAAGAAATGAGGCAATGTATGGCCGATATCATCGAATTCGGTAAGAAAGCCGAGAATTTGAGGTCTGAGCGCGACAACGCTGCGCGCCGTCGCAAGATCGAAGCCCTGCGAAAGATCTTTCAGTGTACCCAGTGTGTGGTTAGGTGCGCTAAGTGTGGAGCTCAGATAGAATCCCAGGCAGAAGAATACGCCAAGTTTGCCACTCCATACAGTTTCTGCAATTGCTGCCGGCAGGAGTACGAAGAATACCGCGCCAGGGCCTGCGGAAACCGGGCTGATTCTGACTGTTACTGGCATAACTCCGGGTGGATGGAGGCATGGGAGACATGGCTCCAGCATCAGGAGGCGCTTGCCCGGTACAGGCAGTCGAAGGAATTCCTTCAGCTCATCGATGAAGTCGAACACCTGCTCAGAAAGTAAAATAAAATAAGAAGGAGCAAAAACTTCCCGCTTCACGCCGCCAGGGCGGGAATTGCTAAACCCATTAGTAAATGCTCTTCCTGAGCCAAATTGTCAGCGGTAGGGCTAAAATCCCTTAATTCGTTGAGGTGACAGAGACTCACCAATTTTATTTCTCCCTGCTCCCTGCCCCCTCTTCGCGTGAAACCAGCTTCCCGCTTTCCTTCTATTCATTTAATAAGATCGACACCCACAAGCGGCTCCAACCGGGCAAGCGCCTTATGAAACTCGACCATCGATTCGTAATATTTGAGTTGGTATTCGAGAAGGGACATCGAGGCGTCTATCAGTTGGAGGAAATCGATTTTCCCGACCTGGTAATTGGCTATTGCGGAGTTAAGAGCCAGGTTGGACTGGGGAACTATGGCAGATCCATAGAGATTGGCGAGCTTTTCGGAAGTGGTTGCCATAGTATAGGCTTCTTTGACCTGGTAGAGGACAGTTGATGAGGTGCTTTCGCGCATGCTCCTGGCGCTCGATAGATTCAGCCGGGCAGCATCGAGCTCGGGCTGCTGCTTTCTCCAGAAGTAAAGCGGCAGTTTTGCACTCATCATCAGGCCGTACATTCCCGGGTTCTGATCTCTTTCAGCATAGGCAAATCCGAGGGCAAAATCCGGATAAAATTCTTTGCCGGCCAGTTCCACCCCCTGCTCTCTGCTGCTTATCTCGCTTTCGGAGACTTTAAGGGCCGGGGAATTGCCCTGGGCAAGCTGAGTGAGTTCTTCGAGCGAATAAGCAAATTCGGTTTTTTTGAATTCGGCGGGTTTGCCGACCGGGGTCTCGGCAGGCCGGTAAAGAAGGTTATTTATTTTTGCTTCCGCTATCCGTTTTTTTTGCCCCTGCACCAGCAGCCTGTCTAGAACTTTGGATATTTCAACCTGGGCCTTGAGGACGTCCTGCTGCGTCGTTTGGCCGACCTTGTATCTTGATTCCGCGATGTCCTCGAAATTCTTAAGCAGTTCTTCATTCTTCAATAAAATATTCATTGACTTATGGATCAAATATAAATCAAAAAAGGCCTGCTTTAGCTCCGACATAACCTTGAGATGCACAAGCTCATGACTCCACTGCCGGCCTTCGGCTTCGACCGAAGCAATATTTTCCTTGAGGCCGAGTTTTCCGGGAAAAGGAATTTCCTGCTCGACGCCGTAGGTGCGGGCTGAAGACGGGTCCCCCTTCATGAGTGTTGGAGGAATCAGGTTCCCCATAGTTTCGAACTTAACGGTAGGATCGGGAAGAGCGCCTGCGGCAGGAATCATCGCCTTGGAAGCAGCGGCGGTCTGCGCTGAGGACTTGATTTCCGGATTATTTTCGGCAGCGGCTTTCAGCAGATCTTCCAAAGTGATTTCTTTAGAGTCCGGTAGACCTTGCTCTCCGGTGACCTGAGAAAAAACACAGATGGGCGCTAGCATGCAAAAGAACCAAAGGACAAACAACCGGATAAGATTTTGCCGCAGCATGTGTTTCCCTTGATTATTGAGAAGTGGAATATGTTTTAAGCAATGATCTCTGCCGTCATGGTATGCGGGATGCTGAAGAGATCGTCGTAAGTCGTTTTCTTTTTTGCCGGCCCTGACATGAGAGACCCTCGTTTCCCCGGCAATTCTACTAAAGGTCATTTAAAAAAGCTAATTGGAAAGCCGGGGGCACATTTGTGAGCCTGCAATCGAGTGTTGTTAACCCATTTCAGCAATATCCGCTTCATTGTTTTATCCTGGGAAAAAAGCTTTCATTCCTTTTATTATGCGGCATAATTCAGGACTCCCGGCCCTATTCGGACGATGGCCGGGAGAGCCGGCTCTAAACATTGGCCGGCAACGGACCCGAGGACAGAGTTGAAAGAAACCCAAGGAATTGTTTTAATTGGCATTCTATTTACGATATGGTTCCCGTCCTTACATCTTGAAGCGAGGAGAAATTCAGCCAAATGAGTGCCGGCAAGATTTATGGTCCCGATGAACCCCCCGTTCCCGGCAAAAGGCGGGGTTTTCTCGTCCCATTGCTGTTCTTCGCGCTTGGTGCCCTCTGCGCTTTCGGCTACTCTCACTGGTACGGCGGCCGCAACGCAGGCGAAATGAAGACGGCGTCCTCCAAGACCGCAAAGCAGCCTAAAATCCTTTACTATGTCGATCCCATGAACCCCTCCAATAAGTCTGACAAGCCAGGCAAAGCCCCCTGCGGAATGGACCTGGTCCCGATCTATGAAGACGAACAATCATCGGCGCCGGTAAAAAAGCAGCCAAAAATCCTTTACTATGTCGATCCCATGAACCCTTCCAATAAGTCCGACAAGCCAGGCAAAGCCCCCTGCGGAATGGACCTGGTACCGATCTATGAAGACGAGCAGCCGGGGGCGGGTGATCTGCCTGCCGGGACCGTCAAAATAAGTCCGGAAAAACAGCAGATGATCGGCGTAAAAATTAGCGAAGCTTCTGAAATGGACATGTCAAAGACCATTCGCGCCGTGGGTCTGGCCACATACGATGAAACCAAAGTCGCTCACGTACACACTAAGTTTCCTGGCTGGGTGGATAAAGTTTACGTGGATTTCGTCGGAAAGCTGGTCAAGAAAGGTCAGCCTCTTCTAAGCATCTACAGCCCCGACCTCGTATCTACCCAGGAGGAATTGCTGATCGCAAAAAAGTCCAAAGACATTCTCAAGAACAGCGAATTCGCAGACATCGGGTCCAGGTCGGAATCACTTTACAGCGCTACTCGCGATCGGTTGAAGTATTGGGACATAAGCGACTCCCAAATCAACCGGATCGAGCGGTTGGGGACCCCACTCAAGTCGCTCACACTCTATTCGGCCCTGGACGGTTTTGTGGTCGTCCGTAACGTATTTCCCGGCCAGCAGGTCGCCCCCGAAGCGGACCTGTTTGTCATCGCGGACCTTTCCAATATTTGGATCCAGGCCGAAGTATACGAGTATGAAATCCCATCGGTCAGCCTGGGGCAGAAAGCTTCGGTCACTTTCCCATCTTTTCCGGCAAAGACTTTCACAGGTAAGGTTACCTACATATCTCCCGAAATGGACCCAAAGACGCGGACGCTGAAAATCCGTGTGGAGCTGCCCAATCCGGACTTTAAGATCAAGCCGGATATGTACGCCAATGTCGAGCTGAAAACCGATTATGGAAAAAAACTTTCAATTCCTCAGGAGGCGGTGCTGGATTCGGGTGCGAACCAGACCGTTTTCATCGCCAAAGAGGGCGGCTATTTCGAACCGCGTAAAATAACCCCCGGCCCACGCATGGATGGCCGCCTGATCGTGCTCGACGGCCTCAAGGCAGGAGAGCGGGTAGTGACGTCCGCAAACTTTCTGATCGACTCGGAGAGCCAGCTCAAGTCCGCCGCCGGCGGCATGGAGAAAAAATGATGAATGATGAGTGATGAATGATGGAAATTAACTGCGGCGATGGATGATGATGTGTTTTTATTCATTATTCATCATTCCGCATTTCGCATTCCGCACTCATCATTGGAAGAATGGCCATGATCAACAGAGTCATCGATTTTTGTGCGAACAACAGGTTCATCGTTTTCCTGTTGGTTGGAGCGGCGGTTGCAGCAGGCGTCTACTCGATGCGGCACATCACGCTGGACGCCATTCCCGACCTCTCGGACACGCAGGTAATTATCTATTCGAAATGGGACCGAAGCCCCGACATCATCGAGGACCAGGTTACCTACCCTCTGATCACGGCCATGCTTGGGCTCCCAAAAGTAAAGGACATTCGCGGCTTTTCCGATTTCGGCTATTCATTCGTATACGTCATTTTCGAAGACGGGACCGACATTTATTGGGCAAGGTCCCGAACTCTGGAATATCTGAATAACATTCTTCCAAAGCTCCCGCGCGAGGTCCAGGTGGAGCTTGCCCGCGATGAGACAGCCATCGGGTGGGTATTTGAGTATGCGCTCGTGGACAAGACCGGACAGCATGATCTTGCGCAACTGCGGTCCATTCAGGACTGGTTTTTGAAATACGAAATCCAGTCGCTGCCGGGTGTTGCCGAAGTGGCCCCGGTCGGAGGATTTGTCCGCCAGTACCAGGTAAACCTCGATCCAAATGCCCTGCTCTCATATAAAATCCCCATAGACAAGGTGATTAACGCGATTCGGGAGAGTAATAACGACGTGGGGGGACGCCTCGTTGAGTTCTCCGAGCGCGAGTACATGGTGCGGGGCCGGGGATATGTAAAGTCGTTGAGCGACATTGAAAACGTGGTCGTAGAGACCAATGAGATGACCGGAACCCCCGTTCTGGTCAAAAACCTGGGCAAAGTTGTCCTGGGACCCGATATCCGCCGGGGCGTGGCCGAGCTCGACGGTCAGGGTGAGACAGCAGGCGCAATCGTGGTCATGCGCTATGGCGAAAACGCCTTGAATGTTATAGACAGGGTCAAGGCCAAGCTGGCCGAAATAACCCCCAACCTTCCCAAGGGGGTGGAAATCGTTACGACATACGACCGCTCGGACCTCATCCGCCGGTCTATCGAAACCTTGAAACATACTCTCACTGAGGAACTGATAATAGTCAGCCTGGTTATCCTCATCTTTCTATGGCACATTCCCAGTGCGATTATTCCCATTATCACCATTCCGGTTGTGGTCATAATATCGTTCATCCCGATGTACGAGATGAATCTTACGGCCAACATCATGTCCCTGGGCGGGATCGCGATAGCCGTGGGCGCCATGGTGGACGCCGCCATCGTCGTTGTCGAGCAGACACATAAGAAGCTCGAGCACTGGGGCGCCGAAGGAAGGCCCGGAGATTTCAAAAATGTGGTGATCGGCGCCGTAAAGGAAGTCGGAGGGCCGAGCTTTTTCGCACTGCTCGTTATAGCGGTTTCCTTCATGCCGATTTTTACGCTGGAGGCCCAGGAGGGCAGGCTCTTTAAACCCCTCGCATTTACGAAAAACTTTTGCATGATCATTGCCGCCGTTCTGGCCATCACCCTGGACCCGGCAATTCGGTTGCTCTTCACGCGCATGAAGAACTTTTCATTTCGCCCGAGGTTTCTGGCGCGCGTGGCGAACGCCGTGCTGGTCGGCAAGATTCACAGCGAGGAGAACCACCCGATAAGCCGTCCGCTGATGAGAATTTATCATCCGGCCGTGGAATTCGTGCTGAGGCACCAGTGGTCCACAATTGCGGCGGCCTTCCTGGTCGTGGCGGTTACGTTCGCCCCCCATATCGGCGTCTTCGAAAAAATCGGCTCGGAGTTCATGCCGCCCCTGGACGAGGGTTCGCTGCTCTACATGCCTACCACGGTCCCCGGCATTTCCGTCACTGAAGCTCAGCGGGTCCTCCAGATCCAGGACAAGATCCTGAAATCGTTCCCGGAGGTCGAACGCGTGTTCGGCAAGGCCGGTCGGGCCGAAACGGCCACCGACCCTGCGCCTCTTTCAATGATGGAAACCGTGGTCCTTCTCAAGCCGCAGTCTGAGTGGCCGAAAATTCCGACCTGGTATTCGGGCTGGGCGCCCGAGTGGTTAAGGAACGTTCTGCGCAGGGCATGGTCCGACCACCTGAGCACCGAGGACCTCGTCCACGGGCCCAACGGCCTGGATAAGGCCATGCAGATCCCGGGGGTCGTAAACGCCTGGACCATGCCTATCAGGGCCAGGGTGGACATGCTTACGACAGGAGTTCGCACTCCTGTCGGAATCAAGATACTAGGTCCCGACCTCGACAAAATCCAGGAAATAGGCCTGCAGATTGAAGCCGCACTAAAGGGTCTTTCCGCAACTTCCAGCGTATATGCCGAGCGGACAACCGGAGGCTTTTTCCTCGACCTCGATCTTAAAAGAGAAGAGCTTGCCCGCTACGGTCTCACCGTCGCCCAGGTCGAAAGCACCATCACCTCGGCAATCGGCGGGGAGAACGTTTCGACCACGGTCGAAGGCCGGGAGCGCTATCCCATAAACATCCGCTACTTGCGTGATTATCGAAGCACGGTTGACCGGTTGAACAGGACTATGATCGCCACCACGAGCGGCGCACAGATCCCTATGGCCCAGGTAGCCGACCTGAAGCTGGTATCCGGTCCCGGAATGATACGGGATGAAAACGCAAGGCTCAGCGGATATGTCTATGTGGATATCTCAGGACGGGATGTCGGCGGCTACGTTGAGGACGCCAAAAAGGTCGTAAGCACTCACGTTGCATTACCGCCGGGATACACGCTCGTATGGAGCGGACAGTATGAAAACATGCTGCGGGTATGGGACAGGCTCCTTGTCGTCGTACCGATCACGATCCTTATCATACTCCTGCTCATCTACTTCAATACCCGGTCGCTGGCGAAGACGCTGATCATTTTCCTTGCAGTCCCCTTTTCGGCCGTCGGGGCAATCTGGTTCATCTATCTGCTAGGCTATAACATGAGTATCGCCGTTTGGGTCGGCCTGATTGCACTCATGGGCGTCGATGCCGAAACAGGTGTGTTCATGCTCCTCTACCTCGACCTCGCCTATCACTCCAGGCTGGACCAGGGGCTTATGAAAACGAAGGAGGACCTGCGCCGCGCCATTGTAGACGGGGCGGTCAAAAGGCTCCGCCCCAAGTTCATGACGGTCGCGGTCATGTTTATGGGCCTGGTTCCCATAATGTGGTCTACGGGGGCCGGCTCCGATGTGATGAAGCGCATTGCGGCCCCGATGATCGGGGGCATTTTCACCTCGTTTATTATGGAATTGCTGGTTTATCCTGCAATTTATGAAGTGTGGCGCTGGCGCTTTCACCTGAAAAAAGGGGGGCGCCCTTCAGGGGAAGTCCAGGCTTAGGGATTGTCCGTAATATGAAAACGGCAGGTGCGGGCTTTGCTCGCGATTTGGCTTCAATCCACAAGGGAGAAGAAAATGAGAAAGATTAAATTGATCGTGCTGTTGGGTGTTACATTGGGGCTGCTAACCTGTGGCTGGAACATGCCCGGGATTGCACAGGCTGACCCTCAAACCAAGTGTCCGGTCATGAACGGAAAAATCGATGAAAAAATCTTTGCGGACTATCAGGGCAAGCGTATTTATTTTTGCTGCGCCAGCTGCTTGGAAGAATTCAATAAAGACCCTGAAAAATACCTTAAGAAAATGGAGGCCGAAGGAGTGACCCCGGCGAAGACGCCTTAAGCCGAAGTTCATTCACTATAACAAATACGGATGAGTAGCTTGAAACTGAGGCTTGGCCTATTTCAAGCTTGAGCCTGGCGGCGGTCTTTGTCATTTTGGGTATAGCCTTACTTCGCTGCGGATCTTTAGAGATCCGCAACCTGTTCTTCTATTCCCCCTTGCCCTCGGTTTTTTGAATTGCTAAGTTCATAAATTGATCCATCCAAATCGTGTTGGCAGTTTACATCTCCGGAAGAGAGCTTTATGACCAAAGCCGGAAAAATATTTGTGTGGGCCGCTTGTGGGGCTGGGACTCTCCTGGTTCTGCTTGCCGCTGCGGCGGTGCTGCTTCCGCATGTCCTCGATACCGACGCTCTGGGCCGCAACATTGCAACCGAAATCGAGGCCCGTCATCACCTGCACTCGGAGCGAATCAAGATAAGTTTTCTGCCCTTTCCCCGCATGGTCATGCACGGTGTCAAAATGACCGTTCCTGAGACGCTTAAGGCATCGGCCGAATCGGTAATACTTCATCCGAAGATACTGCCTCTTTTTGTAGGCAAATTCACACCTGCCGAAATAGAGCTTCTCAATCCGAAGATCACCGTCATACTGCCGGACCAGGCGCCCGAAAGCTCGGCAGAGTCTTCTACTAAGCGGCTTCTAAGCCTCCAAGACAGGATTTCCCAGTTCCAGGCAACACTTCTTGCGGCAATGCCCGGCGCGACTGTAGACGCTCGCAACGGCAGGCTCGATCTCTGCTGCGGACAAAACCGCACCTTCTTTTTCGAAGAGATCGACCTTAAGACTTCCGTCCACGCCCAAAGGGTCGATTTCGAGCTGACGAGCGGCAAATCCGATCTCTGGCAAGCCCTTGAATTCAGCGGATGGGTTGACCTTGGCACTCTGAAGAGTTCTGCAGAGTTGAAGCTGGCCGGTGGCAATCCAAGGGATCTTATGCGATACCTAAATAAGTCCGCATCCGAAAGGATCGGCGATTCTCGTATAAACCTGACCCTTACCCTTGCTAACAACGGCGCCGGAACTGCCCGGGCTGATTTCACGGCTTCGATCCCGCAGTTTACTATCAGCGACGGACCCCAGAGCACTGTTATGAGCAACGGCGCTCTGAGCGGCACATTAGCCCTCGACAACGATGGCATCGATTTTTCCATTGCACATCTCCGGTTCGACTCCCCGCGTCTAAACCTCACTGCGCGCTACGCGGAAAGATACTCCGATCAAAGCGTCACGCTGGACATCGACGGGCAGGAGACCGACGTCACCACCGTAAAGAGCATCATGCTCGCCGTGGACAAAGAAAACAAAATCACCCAGCGGATTTTTGAAATCATACGTGAGGGCGAAGTTCCGAGGATCATTTTCAGCGCACGCGCAAACCAGGCTTCCGGTTTGAAACAACTCGAAAACTTCACCATAGAGGGTTCGATCGTAAAAGGTGTCGTATTTGCCCCCAAAGCGGACCTGCTCGTCTCCAACGTCAACGGAAACGTGCTGGTTAAGGATGGTATACTGAACGCAACTCACGTCTCGGGCCAAACCGCAGAGTCTTCAACGAGCAATGGAGAGCTGAGAATCGGGTTGCCGAAAGACGACTTTCTGTTCCATCTGGATCTTCCAATTACCGCCGATCTCTCCGAGCTGCCCGATGTTCTGAAACGGGTTGTCAAGGACCAGGCATTCACGCAGGAACTCGCGCAAATTGAAGATGTGGCGGGCAAAGCGCAGGGCAGATTAGTCCTTGGCGAAGACATTAGGGCGCTAGACGCCAGAGTTGAGTCCGGCCCTTTCCGGCTCTCCGCCCGGTACGGCCGCCTTCCTGAACCCGTTGATCTGCAAGGCGCTTCTTTCCTGCTGGAGGGCAAGAAGGTATCTGTGACATCTTTGACCGCGAAGAGTGGAATCTCGAGTTTGGACCGGGTGGATCTTAGCTACGAATGGGGTGCGTCAAAAGTTCTGGGGATCAACTCTGAGGACACGTCCGTCGTTTCCATGGACCTTCTGGGGCAACCCATGAGAGCACATGAATACTGGAAAAACTTCCTGGACGCCGCGCCTAAAGGGGTGCTGCGAATTAACTCCTTTCGGTTCATTGGCCCGCCTGCTGACCGCTCCAAATGGGTTTGCAAAGCCAGCGGTTCAGTCGAAGACGTTGTATTTCAAAATAAGCTTTTAGGCGGCCCTCTAACCTTGAAGACAGGCGCTTTCGAGATTGACGGGGACCAACTCGCCTTCAGGGAGATCAACGCCGTCGTGGCGGACTCATCACTGTCAATTTCAGGAAAAATTACAGGCTTCCTGGATCATCCGCAGAAAGTGGACTTGCAATTGAACGGCCAGCTCGGCCCGGAAGGGAACAAAATTGCCGCTTCGCTCGCTGGTTTCCCGCCCTCACTCAGGGCCGTCTCGAATCTAAACCTGCACAACGCCCGCCTGACCTGGGAAACGGGACCGAAAACCGCTTTCAATGGGGAGATGCTGCTTTCAGCCGGGCCCAGCATTACAATCAGTCTTGTTGAAACGCCCAAGGAACTTTCCATTGAAAACCTCATCATAAAAGATGAGGACTCTGACGCCACAATTTCGATGCGCTCAGGGCAGAATCAGTTAGAAATCAAATTCTCCGGGACGCTTAGCAACAAGACGGCCGACCTGCTCCTTGTCGACAACAAGCTGCTTACAGGGCCTATAAAGGGCAAATTCAGCACACATCTCTACCTCGACTCTCCAGAAAAATCGAGCGCTAAGGGAGTGGTCAGTATTTCGGGCTTCCAGCCGCCGGTTAACTTCCCAGTGCCTGCGCGGATTGAAAACGCGACGATTGAGGCTGATGGAAACAAACTAAATGTGAAATCGGCCATAATAAGCTGGAACGGGAGCAGGCTGAGCCTTATAGGGAGCGTAGCGGTCGCTGGGGACTCTTATGTTGTGGATATGAATGCCTTTGCGGACAGTCTTGACCTGGAGAGCATTCTTAAGTCCAGGGCGTGCCATCCGAAGCATATGGATAACAAATCCCCGAAAAAAGCTTGGGAATCCCCTGTTAAGGGTACTATCCGGTTAAGAAGCGAGCACCTGTCCTATGGAAAAATTAGCTGGGACCCGGCCAATGCCGATGTAGTCCTGAGCCCCGAATCCATCGACGTTCGGCTGAATCAGGCAAATCTTTGCGGGATCTCCACTCCGGGGAGCATCAGGGTCACTCCTGAGGGACTGAATATCTCTCTGAGCTTATCGGCCAAGGACCAGGACCTCGAATCAGCCATAGCATGCCTCTTCAATAAACAGCACATCCTTTCCGGCAGTTACACTCTCACCGGGAATGTTACGGCAAGCGGCTGCGATGACAACCTCTTGGATTCACTCGAAGGCGACGTGGAGCTCAAGGCGAAGGACGGACGCATTTACAGTTTCGATACATTAGGGAAAGTAATTTCGCTGCTCAGCATCTCTGAAATCTACAGGGGCGTGGTCCCGGACCTCATCGGCCAGGGCTGTGGATATAAATCTATAGAAGCTAAAGGAAAAATAAAGAACGGAACGCTCGTCCTGTCCGATTCGGTAGTTAATGGACCGTGCGTCAAGATGGTCTTTCATGGAAAGATCGACCTCTCTAAGCAGAAACTGGACGTGATTGCCCTTGTCGCACCGATTCGGACCGTCGAGAGGGTGGTAGATGCAACACCACTTATGGGGAAAGTGCTGGGCGAGGCATTCGTAACTCTGCCGGTCCACATAAGCGGAGACCTGGCCGACCCCGCAGTGGTTCTTCTTTCCCCCAGCGCCGTGGGCGAGGAACTTTTCGGAGTGATGAAAAGGGTCTTCAAGTTGCCATTGATCATTTTTCAGCCTCTTGTAGAAAATGGAGCGGCTAGCAACACCGATGGATCAAAACAGGCAAAGTAGGGGGACTTAACAAGCAGGCAGCCAGATTAAGTTAGAAACGGGGTAAATGGAAAAACACTCCTTCCAAATAAAAGGCATGTGCTGCGGCCAGGAAGTAGAGCTGCTCAAATCTGAGGTGGCGCCCATCGTTGGTGGCGATCAGAGGATTTCTTTCGATCTGCTGCAGAGCCGTATGACGATCAGCGGCAGTATCGACGCAAGCGTTTCTGAAAGAGTCATGGCGGCGGTTGCCAGGACCGGCATGGAAGCGGTGCCCTCCGGGGAGGTCTGCTCCGCAGGAGTATGCGCGGCAAAAGGCGGGAGCGCCTGGGAAAAACATGGAAGATTTATCTCATGTGCATCGAGCGGCCTCTTGCTGATCGCGGCATTTGTTTTTCAAGCGCTCCACCTTGGGAACATCTCCGCCGCACTCGCGGGCCGGAGCGGCGGCCCTCCGGTCTTTTCGGTTGTTCTCTTTGCTTCGGCAATCCTTGCCGGGGGCTGGCTTATTTTTCCAAAAGCCCTCTATGCGGCAAGAAAGCTCAAGCCCGACATGAACCTTCTCATGACCGTGGCAGTCCTCGGGGCAATCGCTTTGGGCGAATGGCTGGAGGCCGCTTCGGTGAGTTTTCTTTTCTCGCTTGCGCTGTTGCTCGAATCATGGAGCCTGGAGAAGGCCAAACGTGAAATAACCGCACTTTTGGACATCACCCCGCCGATGGCCCGCTTTATTTGCCCCGATGATGGGAACATCGCGGAAAAACCCGTGGATGAAATACCGGTCGGCGCTACCGTCGTGGTCAGGCCGGGCGAACGAATCCCGCTCGACGGCGTAATAACACGGGGAACCACATCGGTAAACCAGGCGCCCATAACCGGTGAGTCCGCCTGCATTCCCAAAGGATTGGGCTCCGAGGTGTTTGCCGGAACAATCAACGAAGAGGGGACCATAGAGTTCAGCTCGACCCGGCCTGCATCTGACACCACCTTGTCGAGAATCATTCGCATGGTGGATGAAGGCCGTTCCAGACGCGCTCCCGTCGAGCAGTGGGTGGATAAGTTCGCCAGGGCGTACACTCCTTTTATGATGCTGGTAGCCATTGCCATTGTTGCAGTTCCCCCACTTTTCACAGGCGGGGGCTGGGCAAAGTGGTTCTACGAAGGCTTGGTCGTTCTGGTTATCGCCTGTCCGTGTGCGCTCGTAATATCTACTCCCGTGACAATTGTGGCAGGACTCGGTTCAGCGGCGCGAAACGGCGTCCTCGTGAAAGGAGGCGCTTATCTTGAAGCCCCGGCGCGGCTCAAAGCGATTGCTTTCGATAAAACGGGGACTATTACCTTCGGAGAGCCCGCTGTAAAGCAGGTCATTCCGATGGGCGACCACACCGAGACCGGCCTTCTTGCAAACGCAGCCGCCCTTGAAGCGCACAGCACGCACCCATTCGCGCGGGCTATTATCCGGCATGTGGAATCAAGAGGCATTCAGGCCACCGTTGCCGACAACTTCACAATTTTGCCGGGCCAGGGGGCTGAAGCGTCAATCGGGGGAAAAGCTTTCTGGATTGGAAGCTACAGGATGCTCGAAAGATGGCGGCGGGAAAGTCCGGTTTTTCATGACGCGATCAACAGGATCGAGGAGGCCGGCAATTCGCTCATGGTGATGTGGTGCGATGATCACGTCTGCGGATTGGTAAGCGTCGCCGACCAGGTGCGCCCGGAAGCAAGCCGGGCGGTTTCAGGCCTCAAGGCTCTCGGTCTGGAAAAAGTCGTAATGATCAGCGGCGACAATCACAAAACCGTCGAACTTATAGCCAAAGCGGTTGGAATCGATGAATTCCACTCTGAATTGCTCCCCGAAGATAAGGTTCGGCTTGTCTCCGAACTCAAGACAAGATTTGGCGCAATTGCGATGGTCGGAGACGGAATCAACGACGCTCCGGCATTGGCCGCTGCAACCATAGGGATCGCCATGGGGGCCATGGGCTCGGATGCTGCGATTGAAACCGCCGACATAGCGCTGATGTCCGACGACCTGTCCAAAATACCCTGGCTGATTCGCCACTCCAGAAAAACGATGACCGTGATCAGGCAGAACGTGTTTTTCGCCCTGCTGGTGAAGGCCCTCTTCATCTGCATGGCGGCCGCCGGTGTCGCGACCCTGTGGGAGGCGATTGCCGCCGATATGGGGGCTTCGCTGATTGTTATCTTCAATGGGCTGCGCATGCTGAGCATTACGGGGACAGGCGGTGACAACAAATATCCCGCCCTCTGCCGCTCCGAGTTGGCCTGCTGCACAAACCCCAGGCTATGAAGCAGTATGTGCTTCTTTCTGAATTCATCCTAATCGCGATAAGCAATCCAGCCTTTCGATAAGGTCTCTGAAATCCTCGGACAGAGGAGCGTTGGCCGAAACAGTGGCGCCGGTGACCGGATGGGTGAAGTCGAGCCGGACCGCGTGCAGCATCTGGCGTTGGGTCCCAAACAGCAGATCTCTCACCGGGGCCGATTTGACGTTTCTCGCCCGCCTCCTGTCCCCCCCATAAGTCTCGTCGCCGACGACCGGATGTCCGATATGGCTAAGATGTACCCTGATTTGATGTGTCCTGCCCGTTTCAATCTGTACCCTCAGCAGCGCGGTTTCCCCCCAGTCCTTCTCCACCCGCCATCGTGACAGGGCCTCGCGGCCTCTGTTCTGAAGAACCGCTATTTTTTTCCTGTGTGTTGGATCTCTGCCAAGCAGCGACGAAATCTCTCCCTCAGCTTTAGCCGGACTACCGTAAACCAGGGCCAGATATTCCTTCCTGACCCCCCTGTCCTTGAACTGCCTTACCAGGTTCAAATATGCACGCTCGCTTTTTGCGATGACGAGCGCCCCGGAGGTATCCTTGTCCAAGCGGTGAACGATTCCGGGCCGAAGCGGGGAACCCTGAACGGCCAGTCGCGCACAATGGGCGAGCAGTCCATGCACGAGCGTTCCTTCGTGGTGGCCTGCCCCTGGATGGACCACAAGGCCCGGCGCCTTGTTCACGATGAGCAGGTCCTCGTCTTCGAAAAGAATGTCGAGGAGCATCGGCTCGGGCTTGAGGGCCTCATCTGCTCTCTGTCCCGGGACCTTCGCAATGATGAGGTCGCCCGCCCGGGTCTCGTGGCTCGGCTTTACGGGATTGCCATTCACCAGGATCAGATCTTCTTTGATCAGCTTCTTGAAATGGCTGCGTGAAAGGTCCGGAATCACCCTGCTCAAAAACAGGTCGATCCGTTGTCCGCCTTGTTCGTTTGTGACCACGAAAGAATAATCGCCGTTTGAATTTGCAGTCTCTATCAATGGAGTCAGCCGTCCTTTGAAAGATATTTTACTTGAAATACTTGATAAAATATAGATCTGGGCAGATTGTTAAAAAAATCTCTTGACTCTGAAAGCCGATTTCATTAGATTCAGGTCAAGTGACCAAACTTGTGCATCTTGAGGCGCATTGTGACATGGACCCGGTCTTTGTCGTTAATGCCTCAGTTGCAAAATCGCTCTTTGAAAAAGCTGGCGGCGGTGGGCTAGGTGTGAAATTTAGCGCAACTTGTCCATCTCGTGCCTGTCAAAAACATGGCTTCGCGGTTTTAAGACGTTTTCAACCGTACAGGCTGATAAGACCCTGTGCTCGTTGTCGCTGTGACATCTCTTGTTGTTGGTCGGTTGCTCTTGTTTCTTACTCGCTTTTGGCTCGGTAAATGGAGGAAAACGCTATGGCTGAAGCCAGTCCACAAAAGGATGCCGATGACGGGAGAGATCCCCGTTACAAAGGCATCGACCGTGTTTTAAAAAGACTGCAATTCAAACAAGACGCTCTGATAGAAGTGCTGACTACGGCTCAGGAGGGCTTCGGTTACCTGCCTGAAGAGGTGATGATCTACGTCGCCAGACAGCTCAAGCTGCCGTTCAGTTGGGTCTACGGAGTGGCCACCTTCTATCATTTCTTTTCACTCAAACCTCAGGGAAAACACAACGCTATAGTATGTCTCGGAACGGCCTGCTATGTCGGGCGAGCAAGCGACATAGTTGAAGCGGTTTCCAAAGAGTACAGCCTTGAGCCGGGCCAGACAACTCCCGACGGAGAGCTGACCCTGACCACGACCCGCTGTCTTGGGTGTTGCGGCCTTGCGCCGGTAGTCGTATTCGAAAACCAGGTCCTCGGAAAGGAAACCCCTGAAACCACAGTGCAAAAGGTAAGACAGGTTCTTGCCGGCGGAAGCATGGGGGCGGTCTTCGAGCCCGAAGCGCCACAGGAGGTAACTGCCAGAGCCTAATCGTTGCAGAACCGGTTACAGTCTGAATGTCGCTCATCTTTAATACTTGAGCGCAGTGAATCGTTCAGAACTCAAGGAGAATACAGCGTTATGAACCGAATGGAACTCTTGGAAATGGCCCAGAATGAACTGGACCGCCAAAAGCAATTTCGCTGCCGGCTTCTCGTCTGTGCCAGTACTCCCTGTATTTCTTCCGGGGCCTTTGCAGTTGAGGACGCCTTGAAGAAAGCCGTGGAGGCCGAGGGGCTTGTGACCGAGATCGAAACGGTCGGCACCGGCTGTCTTGGCCCGTGCAGCCGCGGCCCTTTGGTGACAGTTCAGTTCGAGGGAAAACTGGACGTCATATACGAAGGGGTAACCAGCGAGCTTGCTAAGCAGATAATCGCGAAGCACCTCAAAGGCGCATCGGTCCCAGAACTAGATGCCAAGGAGATCGCTCGCGAGTGGCCCTTTTTTGCCAAACAGAAGAAACTTGTCCTGGCCGAAAGCGGCACGGTGGACCCGGAGAAGATCGAGAGCTACATAGCCCGGGGCGGCTACACCGCTATCGGACAGGCCCTGAGGGAAATGACCGCCGAGGAAGTTTGCTCCACAATGGTCAAGAGCGGTCTTCGCGGACGAGGCGGTGCGGGTTTTCCCACAGGTCTCAAATGGGACATGGTCCGAAAAGCGCCCGGTGAGCGCAAGTATGTCGTTGCAAACGGCGACGAGGGCGATCCCGGGGCTTATATGGACCGAACCCTGATGGAATCCGATCCCCACCGCGTACTCGAAGGAATGGCCGTAGCGGGTTTCGCGGTAGGCGCCGACCAGGGTTATATCTATGTGCGCGGCGAATATCCTCTGGCGGCAAAACGTTTAGAGAAGGCCATCCGGCAGGCGGAGCGCAAGGGCCTTCTGGGCTCCCGCATACTGGACAGCAACTTCAATTTCCGAATCGATATCCGCATGGGCGCAGGCGCATTCGTGTGCGGAGAGGAAACAGCGCTCATGCAATCGATCATGGGACGCCGAGGGCAGCCGGTGCCACGCCCGCCATATCCTGCAAACCGGGGTTTGTGGGGCGGCCCGACCCTGATCAACAACGTTGAGACATTTGGAAACATTACGTGCATCATTCTCAAGGGCGCTGAATACTACGCTTCGTTTGGCACCGACAAGACCAAGGGCGCAAAGATTTTTGCTCTCGCCGGTAAAGTCAACAACACCGGCCTCATTGAAGTTCCCATCGGGATCACTTTGCGCGAAATCGTCTTTGACATAGGCGGTGGCATTCCAGACGGGCGCCCGTTCAAGGCTGCACAGACCGGGGGGCCTTCGGGCGGATGTATCCCGGCTGAATATCTCGACACGCCTATAGACTATGAAACCCTTCAGAAACTCGGCTCAATTATGGGTTCGGGCGGTCTGATCGTAATGGACGACCGGAGCTGTATGCCCGACGTAGCGAAGTTCTTCATGGAATTCTGCATGGATGAGAGCTGCGGTAAGTGCGGCCCGTGCCGGGGCGGAACGGTGCAGATGCACCGGATTCTCGTAAAGATTACGAACGGAAGCGCGACGATAGCTGACCTGACTAAGCTGGAGGAACTCTGCCTGATGGTGAAGGAGACCAGCCTCTGCGGACTTGGAAATACCTGTCCAAATCCCATCTACAGCACGCTCCGCTATTTCAGGGACGAATACGAGTCGCACATTAAAGACCATTACTGCCCGGCCGGAGTCTGCCAGTTTACGGAGGAGCCGCTCAGAATCGCTGTGGCATGATGATCCTACAAGCATGAATCTCCAATGGAGGCGCCAATATGTCAGTTGTCACATTCACGATTAACGATAAACTTGTAAGCGCCCCGGCAAACATCTCGCTTCTTAGTGCGATACAGGAACAGGGGATAGAAATGCCCACCCTCTGCCATCTCAAGGGGCTGAGCGAGCGTGGCGGGTGTCGCCTGTGCATTGTAGAGATGGAAGGAAGCCCCAGGTTGTTTGCCTCCTGCGTGACTCCCGTTGCCGAAGGCATGGTGGTTCGCACCCAAACCGACAGGGTGGTCAAATACCGGCAGATGATGATCGAACTGCTTCTGGCCGAGCGCAATCACATTTGCGCTGTGTGCGTCCAGAACGGCCACTGCGAACTGCAGACCCTGGCTGCAAAGCTCGGTGTCACAAGCGTTCGCTACGATTACATTTGTCCGGATTTGCCAATGGACGCCAGCCACGAACGCTACGTCCTGGACCATAACCGCTGTGTTCTGTGCGGCAGGTGCAACCGGGTATGCGACGAAGTGGAAGGCGCGCACACGCTTGATATGGGCGGGCGCGGCATCCAGTCAAGAGTCATCGCGGGTATGAATCAGCCTTGGGGGACCAGCCGGAGCTGCACTGGTTGCGGCAAATGCGTCCAGGTCTGCCCGACCGGAGCTCTTTTCAAGAAGGGCTCGAGCGCGGCGGAGATGGTGAAGCAACTCGACTTTCTGACCTGGATACTGGATGGTCGTGAAAAGAAGATCTATCACTGGTCCTGATAAGAGGAGATGCCTAGCATGGCAACATCGACAAACACCAAAGCTCGGCTGGCTACCGCGTGGTTAGGCGGATGCGCCGGCTGTCATATGAGTCTATTGGACCTGGATGAACGGATCGTGGATGTCCTCGGCCTGGTGGACCTGGTCTATAGCCCGGTCGCCGACATAAAAAAGTTTCCCGACGGTGTCGACGTTACACTGGTCGAGGGATCTTGCTGCAATTCGGAGAACGTACACCTGGCCCGTGAAATCAGGGAGAGAAGTAAACTGGTTGTTGCCTTCGGTGACTGCGCGATTACGGGAAATGTCCCGAGCATGCGCAATCGGCTGAAGCTCCAAAACATACTGGACGTGGTCTATGAGGGCCCTGGACCAGCCCCGCCCGCTGAGGGCGATTTGCCGATCCTTCTGCCCAAAGTGGTGCCGCTCAACCAGGTGATCCCGGTCGATATTTACCTGCCCGGCTGCCCACCAGGTCCCGACAGAATTTGGGCTGCCGTTACGGCGATACTCAAGGGTGAACCTGTTGAGCTGCCCGTTGAAATGCGTTCCTTCGGTTAGCTCCTTTCGGATTGGGGGACGATGATTTCGTCATACGTCCCGGCTGAAAATCGAATACAAAGAGAAGGACGACTATGGCACAAACTATAACAATCGAACCTATCACTCGAATTGAGGGCCACGGAAAGGTAACGATTCAACTGGATGACGCAGGGCTTGTGTCCGACGCGAAGTTCCATGTGGTCGAGTTCCGCGGCTTCGAAGAGTTTTGTTTGGGGCGCACTTTCCCGGAAATGCCGGGCATCACCATGCGAATCTGCGGTATTTGCCCGATCAGTCATATGCTGGCATCCGCAAAAGCCTGCGACGGCATTCTGGGCGCCAGGATTCCTCCGGCGGCAAATAAGCTGCGCCGTTTGATCAATCACGCCCAATACACCCAGAGTCACGCGCTTAGCTTCTTCCATTTGAGCGCGCCCGACCTGCTGCTCGGAATGGAGAGCGACCCGGCCACCCGAAACGTAGTCGGACTGATCCAGAAGTTCCCGGCCCTTGCGGTAAAAGGGGTGAGGCTTCGAGCATTCGGTCAGAATATCATCCGAATGCTTGGCGACAAGTCCGTCCATCCGCCCTGGGCAGTTCCGGGTGGAGTGCGCGAATCGCTTTCCCAGGAGCATCTGGAGACGATCAGGCAGGGGCTGCCTGAAGCGTTCGAGACGGCCGAAACTGCAGTTAACCTGCTCAAGGACAACCTGGACAACTTTAAAGACGAGATCAGGACCTACGGCGATTTCCCCAGCCTTTTCATTGGCCTGGTTACGCCCGAAGGTGGTCTTGAGCACTACGACGGGTTGCTCCGGGTTATGGACGCCGATGGCAGGATTATCGAGCCGGGCTTGCCCACTGACAGGTACCGGGAGATAATCGCCGAGGCCATCGAACCCTGGAGCTACATGAAGTTCCCCTACTATAAACCGGCTGGAAATGGAAACGGCAACGGCCTCTATCGAGTCGGGCCGCTTGCGCGGATCAACATCTGCGACTTTGCCGGCACTCCTCGAGCCGACCGGGAGATCCGGCAGTTCCGAAGGCTCAACCACGGCAAGCCCGTGTTGGGCAGTTTCTATACCCACTATGCACGCCTGATCGAGCTGCTGTTCTCGCTCGAAAAGATCGAAGAGCTGATCGAAGACCCACAGCTTTTCGATCCGCATATTCGGGCCATTGCGGGGGCAAACGAACCCATGGGCATCGGAATCATGGAAGCCCCGCGCGGGACCCTGATTCACGAGTACCATGTGGACAACAACGGAATAATGACCAAGGCCAATTTGATCGTGGCCACCGGCAACAACAACCGGGCGATCAATAAGACCGTTCAGCAGATCGCCCAGGCCTATATGACCGGCAAGACCAAGATCACCGAAGGCATGATGAACCGTGTCGAACACGGGATCCGGATCTACGATCCATGCCTGAGCTGTGCAACACATGCGGTCGGCCAGATGCCGCTCCACTTCCAGGTGTTTGATCGCACGGGGTGCATGGTCGAAGAGAAGATAAGGAATTAGGACCTTGTTTTGAAGCAATTGGCGGTGACCCATTTGCCGCCCATTGCTCTTAAGCTGATACGATCGGCCCGATTCGCTCATTGAGGCGAATTCGCGGTCCATCGACGGGGTGGGCGGGGGTAAAGCCCTGCCCTACCCCTTTATCGGCTCGACATTCATAGCGCCGGGGGCACCGATCCTTTCGGCCTAAAAAGTCATTTTGGCGATAACATAAAACATGGTGCTTATTCTCGCCTATGGAAACAGCCTGCGCCGCGATGACGGCGCGGGCTTTGTTTTAGGTGATGTCGTCGAGCGGATGCTTTCCGAAGCGGGATTGGAGGTTATGCGAATTGACTCCCACCAGCTCGAACCCGAACTTGCTCTCGACATCAGCGGCGAGAAAATCTCCGCTGTCTTATTCATAGACGCGCGCGCGCTCCCTGAAACACCCGGCGACAATAACCTGCGCGTTCAGTTCCACCGAGTTGTTTCTACCGAAAACGCATCCTCCGGCATGGGTCATCATATGAACCCCCAAACCCTTCTCGCTTACTCCCTATTCCTCTTTAAAAAGGAGCCCCCAGCCTGGCTGGTTACCGTTCCCGGAACAGATTTCGATCATGGAGAAGGGTTGAGCGAGACCGCCCGCACGGCTATCAATTCGGCGCCGGAAATATTGACTGAGTTGATTCGGCTTCTTCTCGTCCGTTAAGCCGGCATTTCTGCGGGCCAAAATTCCACAAGTTAAACGCAAATTTTAATAGCTCCATGTCCGGCGGCAGTATTCGCAACTGCTTGAAGAAAAGCGGACTTTAATTTTAGGATGAATTCTTGATTTCCACCACTTTCAGCAGGTTTGTCGTTCCGGCAACTCCTACCGGAACGCCGGCCGTAATAACAATGCAGTCTCCCGGTTTGACCACCCTTTTTTCCATCGCCTGGAAGCGCGCCGATGAAACCTCCAGGCCCGCTTTAAGACCGGTTGTTTTGACTGCTTTTTCCACCGGCGCCAATAAAGCAGGCCTTCGAACGACTAATCGGAGACTTGTATATCTTTGTGATAAGTGATAACTACGGCTAATATGTGTGTTGACAGAGCCGGTCAAAAGGGATATTTTCTAAATCGTTAAACCTGGAGACTGAATTTGACTCTTCATGAGATAAAAGACCTTCTTGAAGCGGAAGTGCTTATTGGTGAAGACCAGCTGGACAGGGAAGTAAAAACAGCTTTTGTGGCTGACCTGATGAGCGATGTCCTTGCCTTTGCGACAGCTGGGAGTCTGTTAATAACGGGACTAACCAATCCGCAGGTTCTAAGAACAGCAGATGTAATTGATATCGCTGCAATTATTATGGGTCGCGGGAAGACCCTTTCCACGGAAACTATCCAATTAGCTGAGATTCTGAATATCCCCGTTCTTACAACAAAATATATTCTTTTTGAGGTTGCCGGGCGTTTGTACTCAAAAGGCATCAGAGGCTGTATTGAAAAAGTAGGGAGCAAATAACGTCACTGTGGATGAAAAACCCTTGTATGAAGGATGTCTTACAGTTGTCGGAGGCAGTTTCGATAATGCAGGGGAGGTATCGGGCAGCATCAAGACGATCTTGAAACGAATGGGGTTGCCCAGTGACGTGGTCAGGAAAGCTGCTCTAGTCGCTTATGAATCTGAAATCAATATCGTTTCTTATGCAAGAAGAGGGATGATCCGTCTTTACGTCGTGCCTGGTTCTATTATGATCGAAGCAATAGATGAAGGCCCGGGAATTCCGGATATCGAACTTGCCATGCAACCCGGCTATTCAACTGCGAGTTCAAAGATCAGGGAAATGGGATTTGGTGCCGGAATGGGACTGTGCAATATAAACAGTTTTTCTGACATGTTCGAGATTTCATCCGAGGTGGGGAGGGGCACGTACCTCAAAATTATTATCAAGACGAATAAAGTCCCTCTCAATAGTTGAGAAAAGGAGGTCGATGACGTGGATTTACAGTCTATTGTCAAAACCTTGGATTTAAGAATCAGATGCGGTGAAGACAAGCTGAAAGAAGAGATAAGGGGAGGATACACAGGAGATCTGCTGAGTGATGTAATGGGCAACAGTAAGGCCGGCGATATCTGGATCACCCGCCAGATTCATCAGAACATCGTTGCTGTCGCCAGTCTCAAAGAACACGCAGGAATTATCCTCGTCCAGGGTTGTGAACCCGCGAAGGATACCCTCGATAAAGCAATAAAAGAGGGCATCCCAATACTCGTATCAGATCTATCTGCTTTTGAGCTGACGGGCAGAATATATAATTTAATTAAACCACTGCCAGCTGAAAGGAAGTAGATTTTGGGGTTACGATTGAAAGTCGGTCGTGCGCCTTAAGCCAAAAAGGATCTTGCCTTTGAGAGCTGAGCTCAAACCCGGTTTTCGTTTCTTTCTTACTGTCATCCTTAAGAGCTAACCGTGACTTACCTCAAGTGCTAAAGCCGCTTGCCTTAATAGCGAAGGATTCACACCTGCACATGAAAAATTAAAAAGAACAGATTGACACGCGAACAAACAGAAAAAGAGACCATGATAACCGTCTTTTCTTCGTTGGGATAAGGATGCAATATGTGCAGAGCGTTTCGTTGTGACCTTCACGTACATACATGCCTTTCACCATGTGCGGACCTGGACATGTATCCCAGGGCTGTGGTGGACAAATCCATCGAAGAACGGTTGGATATCATTGCTATATGTGATCACAATGCAATGGAAAATGTGCGATTCGTATTGAAGTCAGTTGAGGGTAAGCCCCTTACTGTCCTCCCAGGGATGGAAATAACAAGCAGCGAAGAAGTTCATCTGCTTGCTATTTTTGATACTTTCGACGGCCTGATGAAGATTCAGAATATTGTCTATGATCATCTGCCCGGTAAGAATCGAGAGGAAATATTTGGATGTCAGGCCATTGTCAACGATTTTGACGAGATTGAGGGTTTTAACGACAGATTTCTTCTCGGAGCGACTGAGATATCTTTACTTGAAATCATTCATCATATTCATGGATTCGGTGGACTTGCAATTGCGTCCCATATTGATCGGGAAGGCTTCAGCATCCTTGGCCAATTAGGTTTCATCGATCCGGACATTCCTCTTGATGCCCTTGAGATTTCACATCGGACAGGGATAAGAGATGCCCGCTTAAAATATCCGGAATTATCCCGTTTCCCGTTTGTCGAATCATCGGATGCGCATTCCATCAAGGATATCGGACGAGGGGTGACGACGATGTTTCTCGAAAGAGCAACGATTTCCGAGTTGAAGATGGCCTTTGAGCATCGAAGAGGACGATATATTCAGGACAAATAAGTGATCGAACCCTCTATACAGATTGGGCAACTTATCAGCATGATTCCCGCAGCAATGTGAAATGAGTGGTTCAGTAGCCGATTGGACATTTTCGATTTCCCGCCGAAGCTTTTTACTTCGTGCTCACTTCCTTTCAGGTCAGTGCGCTTGGATCTTTCTAACTTTATTGGTCCACAGGCCACTGACGGCCCGTTCTTCCAAGCAATCCACCCGCTCGCCTGCTTGGGGTGAGCCGATTGCGAGCACCGCAAAAAATTGCGCACGCGACTTTTTTTATCCCTAATTTTAGTGGCGTTTAACCCGATTCGATTTTTTTTTTGCGATCCGATATTTGTGAATATTTTCGCGATGTTTTCCCAACGTCTGTCAAATTTGGGTTCCGTTAGGGGATTTTCGTGTTTTTTTTCGCTTGACAAGACATTGGATACACGCTTAACTGGTTGCGTATTCTAGCAAAGTGACCGATAAGGTTTGTCCGCGCATGTTAAATTTACCACTTGTTGGAGCTGCTCTAAGATGCACAAAGAGCACAATCGTTACGGACTCTTTCACCCTGCACGGAAATGCCAAGGCGTTCCGATGAACGTAGAGCAAAGTAGCTCTTCTGCAAACAAGCCGCTGGGGGTGATTTGGGTTCTACCACGCTTCGTCGGCGCCACGGCCGTCGGATGGGCCGTTTTTGCGGACCTGCTCTATTCTAGAAAGGCTCAACCCATTAATTTCGGCCGTGTGGCGTGCAAGAGCGAAACTGAGGCCAAGCCCGTTGGCGACTATGTGGAGAAGAACCGGGAAGTGCCCTGGAAGGTGTATGCCTGGCAGCCCGACAACGTCTGTTTCTCCCATGCTCCGCACAAGGGACTGGGTCTTGAGTTCGCCTGCTTTCACAGAGACGTCTCAAATGAGGAGCAGATGAAAATCTCAATGATGCCGGTAAAATTTTCTGAATTCACATCCAAGTTGTTTCGGTGGGGTATCTGATGCAATCCCTGCGCATTTCTTTTTCTTGCATCACGGCATGTGACGGAATCAATGGAGACCGATTCCACCTTATTCCCTGTTCTATGCGCTTTTGATATCGGCAAAGGGGTGACGACGATGTTTCTCGAAAGAGCAACGATTTCCGAGTTGAAGATGGCCTTTGAGCATCGAAGAGGACGATATATTCAGGAGAAATAGATGATCGAACTCTCCCTCCATATTCTTGATATTGTGGAAAATTCAACGCGGGCCGGTGCTAAAAGGGTTTACATTGACATTATAGAAGACACAAGAAGGGACCTCCTATCCATAGAAATACGGGACAATGGGTCCGGCATGAGTGAGGATGTTCTCAAAAAAGCCATGGATCCATTCTTCACCACAAAAACGGTTCGCGATGTCGGGTTAGGGCTTCCAATGCTTGCTCATGCCGCGGAAAAAACGGGCGGTAGATTTATCATAGAATCGAAGGGGGAAGAAGGAACGAGAGTTGTGGCCGAGTTTAAGCTTAGCCACATTGATCGACAACCCCTTGGGAATATAGCAAGCACTCTGGTGACACTGGTTGTGGGCAACACGGATATTGATTTCATATACCGTCATCGACACAATGATCAGGAATATATCTTGGATACCCGGGCTATCAAGAAAGAAATGGGGGATCTGCCAATAGATGATGTGAAAGTGCTCACTTTCACTAGGAAACATGTCGAGGAGGGGCTGAAAAACATAGGAACCGAAGCGTGAATCATCCATCCCAAGGAGAGATACTGTATGAAGTCACAATTGGCAAATGTTGAAATCGACATATCCAAGGAATTCACAACGGAACAACTTAAAAATTTAGACGAAATTATAGTCAGGAATAAAGACAAGCCTGGGTCATTGATCCCCGTTTTGGAACAGGCTCAGGCGGTACTTGAATTCCTCCCGATGCCCATCCTTAGAATCGTCGCCACCGGGCTTAATCTGCCTCTGAGCCGGGTCTATGGAGTGGTGACCTTTTATTCATTCTTTACGATGACGCCGCGCGGCAAGCACACTATGCGCGTGTGTCTGGGTACGGCTTGCTATGTCCGCGGCGGTAAGGCCATCTGCGATACGGTCAAGAAAGAGCTGGGAGTGGAAGAAGGAGAAACGACCCCCGACAGGCTTTTTACCCTGGAAACAGTGCGTTGCGTTGGCGCCTGCGGATTGGGCCCCGTGATCTTTGTTGGTTCAAACGTCCATGGCAGGTGTAAGCCGGCGAAGGTCAAAGAAGTATTACGTGAGTACGAATGAAGGGACGAGGTGATCAGCTATGGCAAAATTATCGATAGCAGATTTGAAGAAAATCAAGGAAAGGGTCCTTTCCGAGATCTCCGTGAGAGAAGGGGGCCAGAAGGCAAAAATAACCGTGCATATGGGTACGTGTGGCATTGCCGCCGGTGCGAGGGCAGTGATGGACACATTGATGAGTGAAATCGCCGAAGCAGGGGTAACAGATCTCATGGTGACGACATCCGGCTGCGCAGGCATGTGCAGCCGGGAACCCATGATCACCGTAGAAATACTAGGGCAGGAACCTATCCTTTACGGACAAATGGATGCAAACAAGATGCGCCAGGTATTCAGGCGACATGTCCTCCATGGGGAGGTCCAGACCATGTTTGCGATGGCCAGAGGCTAAGTCCGCCGGATAATTCATAGAGGTGCGATGAGTGCTTCCTTGCTGAAGCATAATATAAATAGGTGCAGGAGGATAGTATCCAAATGAAAGTCTTCCGTTCGCATTTTTTGGTCTGTGGAGGAACCGGATGTCACTTATCCGGAAGCATCAATGTAAGGCACGCTTTAGAGCAAGAGATTGATAAAAGGGGACTTTCGGGTGAAGTCAAGGTCGTTGAGACCGGTTGCAACGGACTTTGCGCCCTTGGCCCCGTAATAGTGGCCTATCCGGAGGGCATCGTCTATATGTCGGCAATGCCGGAGGACATGCCGGAACTGGTAGAAGAACATCTGGTGAAGGGAAGAGTTCTGGAGCGGCTTCTTTACAAGGAACCGATCACAAAAGAAGCCATTCCACGAATGAACGACATACCGTTTTTCGCCCTCCAGAAGCTTATAGTATTGAAGAACCGGGGTGTGATCGATCCGGAAAACATTGATGAGACTATTGCCAGAGACGGTTATGCCGGAATGGCAAAGGCCCTCACGGAAATGACTTCGGAACAGATCATCAAAGAGGTCTTTGACTCGGGATTGCGGGGAAGAGGAGGTGCAGGCTTCCCTACCGGTCTCAAATGGAGGTTCTGCGCACAGACACCCGGTGAGGTAAAATACATTCTGTGTAATGCCGACGAGGGCGACCCCGGCGCTTTTATGGACCGAAGCGTCCTCGAGGCTGACCCCCATGCCGTCCTTGAAGGAATGGTAATTGGCGCCAAGGCCATTGGGGCTCATCAGGGTTATATATATTGCCGTGCAGAGTACCCTCTGGCCCTTCACCGTTTGGATATTGCAATCAATCAGGCGAAGGAATATGGACTTTTGGGAAAGGATATCCTGGGTACGGGATTTGACCTTGATATTGAGGTTTATCAGGGTGCCGGAGCATTTGTCTGTGGTGAGGAGACAGCCCTGATGACCTCTATCGAGGGCAAGCGCGGCATGCCGCGCACAAGACCACCCTTTCCTGCCATTGCCGGGCTTTGGGGCAAGCCTTCGGTTTTGAACAATGTTGAGACATTTGCCAGTGTCGGTCAGATTATTTTAAACGGGGCATCCTGGTATAACGCTATAGGAACGGAAAAAAGCAAAGGCACAAAGGTCTTCGCCCTGACAGGAGATGTTGTGAATGTCGGTCTTGTTGAGGTTCCCATGGGAACTACCCTCGGGCAGATTGTCTATGACATCGGTGGCGGTATCCCAGGCGGCAAGAAGTTTAAGGCCGCACAATTGGGGGGACCTTCCGGTGGGTGTATCCCGATAGGGCATCTCAATACTCCGATCGACTATGAGAGGGTCACGGAGCTGGGAGCCATTATGGGTTCCGGCGGTTTGATCGTGATGAACGAGGACAAGTGCGCCGTCGATATGGCCCGTTTCTTCATGGATTTCGTCAAGGACGAATCATGTGGGAAGTGTACCCCGTGCCGGGCAGGAACGAAGAGGATGCTCGACATATTGACCGACATCACCCAAGGCAGGGGCAAGGAAGGGGATATCGAGCGGCTCGAACAGATGGGCGCTATCATTAAAAACGCATCTCTGTGCGGTCTCGGGCAGACGGCTCCGAACCCGGTCCTCAGCACTATACGCTACTTCAGAGATGAATATGAGGAGCATATAAGAGAAAAGAAATGCAGGGCTGTAGTATGTTCGGCCCTGTTCAAATCACCTTGCCAGCATACCTGTCCTGCGGGAATGGACGTACCGGCTTACGTGGCCCTGGTTCGAGCAGAACGCTTCGAAGATGCCTATAAGATCATGTTAAGAACAAACCCTTTCCCCTCTGTATGCGGCAGGGTATGTGACCATAAGTGCCAGTCGAAGTGCCGCAGAAGCAATCTTGACGAAGCCATTGCCGTTAAATACCTAAAAAGGTTTGTTGCCGACAATGCACCAAGGCCACAAACTGCGCCGGTACCTGTAACCAGAAAGGAAAAGATCGCAGTTATCGGCGCGGGGCCCGCCGGTCTGACCGCGGCGCGAGACCTTGCACTCAGAGGATACAAGACAACCGTGTTCGAAGAACTCCCTGAACCGGGTGGAATGCTCCGTTGGGGAATTCCAGCCTACAGACTTCCCAGGGATATTCTGGCCGGTGAAATCAACGATAACATCCAGGCCCTCGGTGTGGAAATCAAATGCAACACTCGTGTGGGCAAAGAGATTTCCTTCGAGCAGGTGGACAGGGAATTCGACTACGTATTCCTTGCCACGGGCGCTCATCAGAGCCAGCCGATGCGCGTGCATGGAGAAAACCTGCAGGGCGTCTTCGGCAGTGTAGAGTTCCTGAGAGATTTTAATACCAATGAAGAAGCCTGGCTGAGCGGCAAGAAAACGCTGGGGTCCAAAGTAGCCGTCATCGGCGGTGGTAATTCCGCTATCGATGTCGCCCGAGTGGCATTGCGTCTGGGTGCGGATGTCACAATCCTCTACCGCCGCGAAAAAAAGGATATGCCGGCAGCGGAAGAGGAAATCCTCGCTGCTGAAGATGAAGGAGTCAAAATTCAATTTCTGGTCGCCCCGTTGAGGCTCGAAGAGAAGGATGGCAAGGTCTGCGGGATTACCTGTGAGCGCATGGAACTCAGCGAGTTTGATAAGAGCGGGAGAAAGATACCTGGCGCGCTTGAGGGATCTGCGTTCACCCTCAGTGTGGATGCTGTTGTTTCGGCCATCGGCCAGGTGCCGGATATGACCTTTGTCCAAGAGGACAGCGGAGTTAGTGTCAGCAGGTGGTCGACGTTTGAGCTGGCATCTGGAAGCAAGTCCCAAATGAAAAATCCGAAGTTCTTTGCTGGAGGCGATGCCCTGACAGGGCCGGACACAGTGATCGGCGCCATTGCTGCAGGACACCAGGCGGCGCGTGATATGGACGGCTACATCAGAATGATCAACGGTGAACCGGCATACGTGGAACCACCGGAAGAAGAGATCATGGTGCCGTTCGCCATTGACGAGGAATCTATAGAGGCGTCGCAAGCAAAGATGCCGGAGTTGGACGCCCTAAGGAGGAGGCGTGACTTCGAAGAGATCGAACTGGGCTTCGAGAGGATGCAAGCTGTGAAGGAGGCAAGCCGCTGCCTGCGATGTGATGCTGAAATTCCCTGATTCTTCTGAATCCTGATGTGAAAAGTGAGTAACTGTTGCTGTTACCATAAGAAACAAAACATCATATATCATCAGCTCATCATAAAGGGAGAAGTCACAAACGATGATGGTCAATATAACAATGAATGGCCAAAAAGTCAGCGCGCCGCCCGGCAGCACGATTCTCCAGGCTGCCAAACAGGCGGGTATAGACATCCCGACCCTGTGCGACCATCCTGCACTGATTCCGATCGGTGCCTGCCGAATATGCGTTGTGGAGGTTCAAGGACAGCGCACTTTAATAACGGCATGCACTTTCCCTATCACTGAGGGAATGGTAGTTGAGACAGAATCTTCACAGGTGGTTAGTGCGCGAAAATTCATCCTTGACATGTTGTTTTCGGAACGAAACCATTACTGCCCGTTTTGCGAGGCGTCCGGGGACTGCGAATTGCAAAAGCTGGGGTATCGCTATGGTCTGGATCACTGGATTTACCCAACTTATACAAAACCCTTCCCTATAGATGCCTCACACAAGCACTTGATGATGGAACATGGCCGGTGCGTCCTCTGCGGCCGGTGTGAACGCGCGTGCAGCGATCTTGTCGCTAATCACACGCTGGGTTTGCGAAACCGCGGCAATGCGGCCATGATCCACTGCGATGCTGATCTACCCTGGGGCGAGTCTTCCTGTATCTCCTGTGGTACGTGTTCACAAGTATGTCCTACAGGCGCCATATTCCATCGCCGAAGCTCCTTCATGGGCCGTGACGTGCAGACGGAGCAAATCAAGAGTACCTGCAACCAGTGCAGCATGGGATGCGGCACGGAAATCATCACCCGTGCCGGCAATGTCCTGCGTATTCAGGGCGATTGGGACGCAAAGGTCAGCGGCGGACGGCTTTGCGAATACGGTCGCTTTCGTGTGCTGTACGATGAGCGCCAGCGAGTCACCAGGCCCCTGCTCCGACGAGGAGGCAAACTTGAACCGGTAAGCTGGGATGAGGCGTTGCAGGCAGTTGCCGATCGTATTGGCAGGGTTAATGCCTATGAGCTTGGAGTGTTGACCTCCAGTAACTGTACAAATGAGGCGCTTTACCTGCTGGGCAAGTTGTTTCGTCAAGAACTGAAGGCAGCCAACGTTGGCTTGCTCAACACCGTTGCTCCGAAGTTGATTGATAAACCGCAAGGGTCGCTTGCCGAGGCCGCCAGGAGTGATGTCATTCTTGTAGTGGGCGCCAATCCGGTCAAGGATCAGCCGGTCTTATCCTTCCTCGTCAAACGTTCCGTTGACAAGGGTGCGCGGCTCGTGGTGGTGGACGGCAAAGACAATGGGCTGGCACCGTTTGCATCCATGACCCTGGAAATGTCTGAAATCAATAAGGCCATCGAGGTCGCCGAGCGTGCACAACAGCCTATCGTGCTGTATGGGGCGGGTGTTACAGAGGAGGCTGCCGGCGCCCTTAAAAAGTTGTATGGCAAGGCTGCTTTCGTGGCACTTGAGCCTGGTGTCAACACCCATGCTGCGGTGGCCTTCGGATTTGCTAACGGCTTCAGGCCGTCAACCGTAAAAGTGCTGTACGCTTTGCTCGGTGAGCAGGACTGTGACGGCATGGATGTGCTGAAGGATGTCGATAAGGACGCATTTATCGCCGTGCAGGCCAGCTTCATATCTCCACTGACCGAGCAGGCTGGCGTGGTGCTGCCGATGGCAATATGGTCCGAGCGAGCAGGCAGCCTGACAAATACAGAGGGCCGCGTGCAGAAAGTTAACAAAGCGGTAGAGCCCGCGGGAGAAGCCAAGCCGGACTGGGAAGTCCTCTCCTTACTCGCAGAAAAACTGGGCAAGAGACTTGGGGCTTCGTTGGACGAGATTTCGGTTGCGGCGTCCGAGCAACTCAAGTGAAAGGAGAATGAATGATGGCAAAAGTCAAGATAGCCACTGACTGGCTGGCCGGCTGCGCAGGATGTCATATGTCGATATTGGACATAGATGAACGCATCGTTACGCTGTTGGAAGCGGTGGAAATTACATCGAGTCCGGTGACGGATCTTAAACACCCGCCCAAAGAAGGTGTAACCGTGGGCATTCTCGAAGGGGCAATCTGTAACACACACAACATCGATGTTGCCAAACAGATGCGGGAGCGATGCCAGATTCTTATCGCCCTTGGCGATTGTGCCACTTTTGGAAATGTACCTGCCATGAGGAATCTGGTGGGCACGGCTGAAGCATTGAAGCGTGCCTATCTGGATGCGGAGAGTGTGGTAGATGGACTCATCCCTGATTCCCCTGAGCTCGGGAAGCCCCTCGACATGGTCACAGGCATTGGCGACGTGGTGAAGGTTGATCTCTTTATACCCGGCTGCCCACCGAGTGCCGATTCCATTTTCTTTGCGTTATCGGAACTGCTTGCAGGGCGCGTCCCCGTGATTTTGACACCGCAATATTTCAAATATGATTAGAGGAGAAGAGCATGGGTCCTCGAAAGATAACCATCGAACCTGTGACACGCATCGAAGGTCACGGGCGGGTCACGATCCACTTGAATGAACAGGGCGAGGTGGAACAGACGTTCTTCCACGTGGATGAATTCCGCGGTTTGGAGAAATTCTGCGAAGGTCGTCCATACTTTGAGATGCCGGAAATCACTCAGCGCATCTGCGGTATATGCCCGGTAAGCCATCATCTGGCCGCAGCGAAGGCGTGCGATGGCGTCGCTCGTGTCGAACTGCCACGACCGGCCAAGCTACTGCGCGAATTACTGCACATGGGTCAATTCATACAGTCGCACGGGATGCATTTCTTCCACCTGGCGGCTCCCGACTTGGTTTTGGGTTTCGACGCCGACCCTGCTATTCGCAATGTAGTGGGGATCATCCAGGCGAACCCTGAACTGGCATTGAAGGCGGTGAACCTGCGTCGCTACGGACAACAGATTATCGAGAGGCTGGGCAGAAAACGTGTTCATCCCACTTTTGCCGTTCCCGGGGGAGTGAACACAGCTCTCACTGCAAAAGACCGCGACGCAATCCTTGCCGAATTCGATACCATGGTCGAAATTGCCAAGGTGGCAGTGAGCATCGGCAAGGACTGGCTGGGAAGCAACAAAGAATTGGCTGCTAACTTCGCAAGTTTTCCCTCCAACTACATGGGTTTGGTGGATATGGAAGGGGGTCTTCAGCTCTACGACGGTGAGATCCGGGTAAAGGATTCCCTAGGCAAAATGATCGCACAGTTCAAGCCGGCTAATTACCTGTCACATGTAGGGGAGCATGTAGAATCTTGGTCATTCCTCAAGTTTCCCTTCTATCGGAAATTGGGCTGGCCGAACGGGACCTATCGAGTCGGCCCTCTGGGACGTCTAAACGTTGCGGACAAAATTGGCACGCCCATGGCGAACGCGGAGTTTAAGCTTTTCAAGCAGATCAACGGTGGCAAACCTGTTGAAGGATCTCTCTATTATCACTACGCCCGGTTGATCGAGCTTGTCTATGCCTTAGAGCGCCTTGCTCAGTTGCTGGACGATCCGGATATTATGTCCAACGATATCCGCGCCTATCCCTCACCGACCAAGCTTCCCGGCCAGGGAGTTGGCGTCATCGAAGCTCCTCGAGGGACCCTTTTCCACGATTACAGTACAGACGAAAATGGGCAATTGAGCAGGGTGAACCTCATCGTGGCCACAGGCAACAATAATTGGGCTATGCACACAGCCTCAGGACTCGTTGCAAAGGCTTGCATTGATGGCACAAAGCTGACCGAAGGGATGTTGAACCGAGTAGAAGCGGCTATCCGGTGCTATGATCCCTGCCTGTCGTGCGCCACGCATGCCTTGGGGAAAATGCCGCTGGAAATCACGCTTGTGGCGGCGGATGGGACGGTCCTGGACCGGATAGCCCGGAATGAAACAATCTGATCTGAGATGACATGAAACCTGAGAAACAACCACCTCGTACCCTGGTTATTGGTTACGGGAACATAGACCGCGCTGACGATGGTGTTGCTTTTTGCGTAATCAATGCTTTGCGACGGTGCCTGGGTCAAAAAACATTGAGCGAGGACAACACCGGCTTAGATGAACTTGGCGCACAGGTAGATTCTATCTTTCTGGTTCAACTTGCGCCGGAGATAATAGATGTGTTGGCTGATTACCGCCAGGTCATATTCGTAGACGCACATGTTTATGAGGGCGCGGACAATCTCCATTGCGCACCCATATCTCCGGCATACGCACCGTCTACATTCACTCACCACATGACCCCGGCGATGATTCTTGCGCTGCTCAAACTACTGCACCATGAGGGACCCACTGGACACCTTGTATCTATCCGCGGTTACGATTTTGACTTCCACCGTGACCTTTCTGCAGATACCAAGGCCCTTGTGGAACCGGCAGTGGAATATATCCTCCGAATGGTGACTGCGTTGCCTTTCGGCATAAGTGCATGAAAAAGGCCAAGAGTTCGTCCGTAGTCTGTTGCTACCGGAAAAGAGCGGTAAATGTGCAATAACGCCAGAACCTGTATCTTCGCTTCAGAAAAGGAGGAATGACATATGATTTCAGTAGATTCGCTAAAAAAGTTTGAGTTATTCGAAGGGTTTAGTGATGGAGACCTAAGAAAATTTGCGGACATAGGCACGGAGGAGTTTTATAAGTCGGGTGTCCTGCTATGGAAAAAGGGGGATCCGGCAAAAAGTCTCCTCCTGTTGGTTGAGGGAAAGGCCCTCATGACATTGGATATTGACACAGGACCGCATAGCCCCCCGATACGGGTCACCGTCGATATTCTGACCAAGGGTGACGGCCTGGGGTGGTCGACTGTCGTCGAACCTTATCTTTATACCAGAGCTGTGCGCTGTCTTGATGACTCGAAAGTAATTGCCTTGGACGCGGCAAAAATGAGGGAGATATTGAACGAAGACAAAGCCCTGGGATTTAAGTTTATGCATGCCATAGCAAAAGTTATACGGGACCGTCTTTCCCATACCGAGATCATACTGGTTGGTGAACGAGGCATTTCTACCTTGACAGAAATGTGAAAAAGAGCATAAATGGTAGAAGTGAGGAGGTGGTGGAATGTTCATTTCTCTCATGCTGAAATCCCGTCTGGCCGCAAGCAGAGTTGTTATATCCTCGTATGGAAGCTGTATATTTCGCACTGTGGAGCATGTTCAAACGACATTCATCGCCGAAGGAGGACCCAATGAGCCCAAGAATTCAATACGACGCTAATGCCTGGGTCGAGAAAGCAAAATCGTTTTACAGCCAGTCCGGCAAGAGGATAGCATTGGCTGAGTTCACGAACCCCAAAGGGGTATTTGTCGAAGATGAACTGTATATTTTTGTGTTGAGCGACAAGGGAACCATGCTTGCGCATGGAATCAATGAAGGATACGTGGGGGAGGACTGGATTGATGTCAAGGATTCAGACGGCAAGCCCTATATCAAGGAGATAGTCGACACTGCCAACGTTAAAGGGAGTGGCTGGGTGCGCTACAAATGGCATCATCCAATAACCAGGAAGGAGGCCCCTAAAACCGTTTATTTTGAGAAGATTGATGGCCTGATCATCTGCTGTGGTATCTATGCCGCAGAGACTTCATCGGAGGAAGGCATTCGGAGAGCAAGGATAACTGTACATATGGGTTCGTGCGGTGTCGCTGCCGGGGCTAGGACGGTAATGGATGCACTGATGAGTGAGATTGCCAATGCAGCGGCAGCAGACGTCAAGGTATCGACCTCCGGTTGTGCCGGCATGTGCAGTAAAGAACCCATGGTCACAGTGACAATGCCCGGGCAGGAGCCGATCATTTACGGACAACTGAATGCAGACAAAATGCGCCAGGTATTCAGACAACATATTCTCCAGGGAGACGTCCAGAAAACGTTTGTGGTGGCCAGAGGCTAACGTCATAGGATAATTTCTTTTGGGTATACCCCCGGCTCTGCCGGGGGAAAGCCCAAAGTCTGACATGAACAGGAGAAATCAGTCAATTAAGTTTCCCCGTGGGAGATTGCTCAGGATTTTTCCCATTTTTTCAAGATCATAGGGAACGTCCACAACCCCAAAGAATCCGTACTTCCCGAATTCTGAAACGGCCGGGTCGTCTGAATGCTTGGACGATAAGATCGCCATGATGTATGGATCTATCGCAAGTAACTCCCTCATGGCTTCCTTGCCCCCCATGCCCCCCGGCACATATAAATCCAATATGACGGCAGAAAATGGCCAGCCTTTTTCTTTTGCTGTTCTATAGAGATCGATGGCGTCCTTACCGTCCTTTGCGTATTCAACGTCGTATCCGAGATAGTTAAGGACAATACCTGCCGCATTGCGCACCGTCTCCTCGTCATCCATGAGAAGGATTCTCCCTCCTCTTGTATAACCTTGATCCGTCTTAGCTTTCTTAACAGAGGTTCCCAGAGGGGACGCTGGCAAATACACGGAAAAAGTAGACCCGGCACTCGGTTCGGATTTAACGCCAATAAATCCATGGTGTCTCTTGACGATGGAATAACAGATAGCAAGTCCCAGACCCTTGCCCCTTACGGTTGCTGTTCGCTTGGTCGTAAAATAAGGGTCCAATATTCTTTGCAAATCCTCCTGAGGGATGCCTGTACCATGGTCTTTTACAGACCATTTAACGTATTTGCCTTCTTTGAGAGGCAGACCGCTGCCTGCTGTTACGTTCACATTTTCGGCATCGATGTTTATTGTGCCGCCTTCCTGCATAGCCTCTCGAGCATTGACGACCAGATTATTGATTACCTGTCGGATCTGTACATCATCCATTTCAATAAGCCAAAGATCACCGGGCAGAGAAAATTCGCAGGTGACGTTGGAACCTGACAGAGACAGATCAACAGAATTCATTAGCAATTGTGAAATAGAACCAATTTTTCTGATGGGTTCGCCCCCTTTGGAAAAGGTGACCAGGCGATGGGCTAATTCCTTTGCCTGAAGTCCGGCCTTTTCCGCTATCTCCAGTCCTTCTCCCCAAAGCTCAAATTGTTCATCGGCGAGAGACAACTTGGCAGCAACTATGTTTCGCAACATGATAGATACCAACTTATTGAAATCATGTGCGATTCCGTCGGCAAAAACCCCAAGGGACTCGAGTTTCTTGATCATGATCAGCTGTGCTTCGGCCCTTTTCTGCTCCGTGACATCCTCGAGGGTCTCCATTGCACCAACCAGGTTTCCTTGAGAATCCCTGGTCACGGCTGCCGTAAAACGAAGCCATTTCCCACCACCTTTCAGTTCCGAGAAAAAGTCAGTTGCCTCGTAAGCCTCATCCAGCAAGCTGGACTTGGTATACTTTTCAAAATACCAGTGGGGAATCGCTTCCAGGGCCTGGTCTACCATCAGGTCCGCCAAAACTGGACGCTTCTCGCTGTAGAACGCTCTATGGGAATCTGTTGTCCCAATCACCTCTTCAGACTTGATGCCGCTGAGCTCCTCCAAGGCCTTGTTCCAGTAAATGATTATGTGATCTTTCCCGATTACAAAGGTAGGAATGGGAGAACCATGAATGATACTCTGCAACCTCAGTTCACTATTTCTTAGTGCCTGTTCACTAAGTTTATGCTCCGAGACATCCTCGAGGGTCTCTATGGCGCCGACCAGATCCCCACGAGAATCCCTGATCACAGCTGTTGTAAAACGAAGCCATTTGCCGGAATTACCCAGTCCCGGGAAAAAGTCTGTCGCCTCATATGCCTCCTTAATCAACCTGGATGTCATGTACTTATTTGAATACCATTGACTAATTGCATCCAGCGCCTGGTCCACCAGCAGGTCCGCCATACAGGGCCTCTCGCTGCTATAGAATGCCGTCCAGTGATGAGTTGTGCCGATGATTTCCTCAGCTTTAATGCCTGTAAGTTCTTCCAGTGCTGTGTTCCAGTATAATACTTTATGGTCCTGCCCGATCACAAATGTAGGGATAGGAGAACCCTGAATTATATTATGCAATCGCTGCTCACTTTCTGTCAGGTTTTCTTCCATCTGCTTGCGGTCAGTAATGTCTTTTGACGCCACTGTTACAGCTATTGTGGCTGTTCCATCAGGGCTTTTGACAGGACTGATAGTTCGGAGAAAGTAGCGATTGTCCCTCTTGCTTCTATACTCGTACTGGATAGGTATAGACAATTTAAAAACACGCTCTGCCATTTGCACAAATTCATTAGTTTCCTCTTCGGAATGGAACTCGCTATATGATCTGCCTATGATCTTGTTTTGTGGCAGCCCTAACCTTGACGATAGCTTTTCATTCACTAATATGTAGTTCCAGTCTCTGTCGATCATATACATTGGATCTGCAGTGTTGGCCAAGGAGCGATACTTTGCCTCACTCTCCAGTAAGGCATCTTCCGACTTCATGATTCCGTAAAAGAAAGTCTGAATGAATATCACACCTGCCACAATTACAATGGATGCACAAACGTCAATACATTTATTGAAATAGCTTATTCCATACATTATATTAATAGAGAAGAAAGACAATATATCTATAATGTGCCATACAGCCATAAGAGTAAATCCAATAGTTATTAGAAGCCATCCTGCACTGAACTTAGTAATTCTAATAAGCTTAAATGCTAACAGTGCTGCGACAACTAGTAGTAAACCAGAGGTGAATAAAAGTATTTCACTCATAAATCGGCTCCATCTTCCCGATCCAATAACCAATTAATATCATATCTATTCAGTAAATGTAATATCATATTACTTGTACACATTACCCCACTGTATTGCATTTAGCTCAATCTTTTTAAGTCGTCTCAGGCCCTGCTGCCGGCGCACCAAATACAATCCGTTGGCATGCGGAATAATATTCCCCAAACAATTTATTCATGAAGCCTCTTCAAAGGTGTTAACCGTGTGTGACTTTTCTATCATAATTACGGTTCATCCAGCTAACGAGTACCTCTGGGTATGTAGGCGGTAGAGGTGGAGCTTAAAATACTCCTGACCTCTGAATCCGTAAGCCTGCCTTTTGAGAGTTTTTTTTGATCGACCCCTCGACAGCGCCACTGGTGATGCGATGTTTGAAGTATCGGAGCTGAAAACGATCCTGCCGGCCACAAAATGAGTCGCTCTGTACTCAATACCCTTCAGCCCAAAAGCGTGGTAAAGTATCGAGGTGGACATGGCTCGGGCCTCCTCCGTATTGTTCGATTGCCGTCAAACAAGAACGGAACCCTGCCCTGCCATGCCCTTTTTTAGTTTTCAACTGTCCGGGTACGCGTTTACCGGAATTTTTATAATTATCACAAATGGATAATAAATTGAAGATATCATTGGCCGGGGTTCATGATCAGCATTAAACACTGTTTATTATTCGTTGATGACGGGAATTGCTTTTGCTCCTTCAATTTCCAACCAGGTCAGCAATAAGAATCTTCTTACTTTGATGTGAATTTCTGAAAAGCCTGGCCTGACTTGCAGACTGGGCGGGTAAAATATTTTGATGCCATCAATCTCGGCCGTCAGATATTTATCCCTCCCCTGGCAAGAAGGCTCGCCGGTAAAAACCGTTGGCACGTAACTTCCAGTTACGTGTTTTGAGGAACAGGGTCAGCCCCCCATGGCCGGTTCCAGTTTCATTTCGATCATTATGGAACCGGCGCGCCTGGAAATGTAATCTGTCGCCTTGTAACAGAGTTTAAACATGCGGCCCTCATGTCCATATTGACCTGCTGCTCACAACCATCAGCCAATTAGACCATTCTTTTTAAAACTCAGCCTGTATTTGCGAAGCTTTCTTAACAGGGTGGTCCGATGGATGCCCAGTGCAGCGGAAGCCAGGTGAAGATTCCCGTTGTACTGTTCCATCACCTGGGAAAGAACCTTTTTTTCAAAACAATCCACAGCGCACCTATAGTCGCCCTCCAAGACAAATGGTACTTTCGCGGCAGATGAAAGTACCATCCCCAGTTCATCAAGAACATGTTCCTTGGTAATCCTGGCATCGTCGCACAATATTACCAGCCGTTCAATCACGTTGTGCAGTTCGCGCACATTTCCCGGCCAGTGGTAATCGGTTAGCGCCTGCACTGCGGACGGGGTCAGGATTTTGTGTACATTGTAGCGGTTTGACAAATTATTCAGGGCGTAGTTCGCCAGTGCGTAAATATCTTCGGGACGCTCCCTCAGGGGCGGGATGTGAATAGGGACCACATTGAGCCGATAAAAAAGGTCCTCGCGGAATCTGCCCTCTGAAACCAAGTCGTTCAAGCTGCGATTAGATGCGGCAACAAATCTCACATCCACATGCTCGGGAATGGTGCTCCCAACGCGGTAGATTTCTTTTTCTTCTATAACCTTGAGCAGCTTGGCCTGGCCCTTCAGTGAAACCTCGCTGATCTCATCGAGGAAAAGGGTCCCTCCGGCGGCTGCCTGCAAGAAACCCGGTTTGCCGTTCTTGAGGGCCCCTGTAAATGAGCCTCCCCGGTATCCGAACAATTCTGATTCGAATAAATCCTCGGGGATAGCCGTCATGTTAACTTTAATGAAGGGCTTGCTCCTTCTGGGACTAAACTGGTGAATTACTGAGGAGAGGACCCCTTTACCCACCCCGGTTTCGCCCAAAATCAGGACGGTCACATCCATGGCCGCTACCTGAACTGCCCGCAGAAGGACCTTCTGCATGATCTTGCTCACCGCCACCATATTGTCCATGGCGGTGAAAGAAGGTGACGGATGCTCCCCGTGTTGATGCGGCTCATTGCAAAATTCGCGCGGGTAGACCGAGGTTACGACATAGATAACATCCCCGGCCTGATTGAATATGGGATTTCCGGTCACAACCACGTTTTTTGATGTGCGAAGGACCTTTTGCGGGATGGTCATGGGGGCTTTGTTTTTGAGGACGAGCAAAGAAACGGACCGGTCAAAAAAACGGTCCTCTTCGAGAGCATGCATATTCCGGCCAATGACTTCCCGCTCCTGAATCTCGGTCAGTTTCTCGTAGGCCTGATTCACACCCAGAGTCAAAGCTGAACCATCCGTAAGGTAAATGGCCGCCCCACCGGAGCTTACGACTTCTTTTCCTTCTTCGTTCAGGAGGTCCTTGATCCGGATCATCGCCGGTCCTTGCAAGGGTGAAAGGGAGGTTGGAAGAGCCGAAAATACCCCGCTTGGCACCTTTATAGCAAATACGCCGGAAAAAACAATATCCGCTGCTTTGTGCACGCCCGCACTTCAAATAGTGTGCAAAGCTGCACCACTTTCGATTTTGCATCTGCCGAACATCCGCGCAAAACCTTTTCACACATTAAATAAGCCACTTATTACAATAGTTTGGGCTGGAACCCAACCAAACGGATTTTCTCCGATTTACACATTTTCTCCATTGGCATTCTCCTTGCTCTTAAGAGATACTGTCCTACATAAAACTGAACCCGAAGCGTTCCCATCAGCCAACAATCAACGGTTAAGGAGAGTTCAATGAGCTTGTTAGGCCCTGTTTTCAAACGCGAGCCTGGCGGAAGGCAGCCCTATATCCCTCTGGGGCCTTTTCAGCTGAGACTGCCGTTCATCCACTACCGTTTTGAAGCGCCCGATTATATTCAGGGTTTGATCATGTGCGCTGTGTGTCTCGGGATCATACCCATCCTGACCGAATATCTTGGAATGCCTTTCGAGATTGCCTTAACGGTCGTTATGCTGAACGGCTTTCTCTACCTGTGGCATTCTCACCTGGGAGATCCGGTCGTGCCGGGATGGATCACCCCGGCGATCCCTCTGCTGCTTCTATGGCTTAAGACTTACCCTGAAGGTGTCCCGCGAATGCATGCGCTCATAGCCTTCGAGTGCGAGCTGGGGGTGCTTTCTCTGATTCTGGGGGCCACCGGACTGGCGAAAAAGTTCGTCGATCTTGTCCCGGACGCCCTGAAGGCGGGCATTCTGCTCGGCGCCGGGGTCGCGGCCGTAAAGCTGGTTTTTGAAGCCGGTGGCCGCTTCGATCACTATCCCTGGACAATCACGATCTCAATCGGTTTTGCATTCTTCATCCTTTTCTCAAATCTTTTCAAGTCCTTGCGCAACAAGCACAAGCTATTGACCTACCTGTCGGATCTTGGGCTTCTGCCTGCTTTGGTGCTTGCCATAGTCATTGCGCCCATTTTCCGGGAACTCCCCTGGCCCACCCTCGAGTGGGGATTTACAACCCCGCATTTCGTCACCCTTTTTACTGAGTGGACCCCTTTTTCGTCCAGAATCGGCTTTCCGCCATTTAGTCTCTACGTAGCAGCCGCTCCCCTGGTCTTTGCAACTTACATCGTCCTTTTCGGCGAACTGATTCAGGCGGAGGCACTCGTAGATGAGGCGCGGGAATATCGCCACGGCGACGAAGACGTCCATTTCGACGCAAACCGCAACAACATGATCGTCGGCCTCAGAAACATAACCATGTCGATGATGGGGCCGGATGCGTCCATGTGCGGTCCGATGTGGGCGGCCATGCAGGTGGTGGAGTGCGAGCGGTACAAGCACGGCAGGGAGGCTATGGACAGCCTTTTCGGCGGTATGGCGTCATTCCGCCTGGGCACCTTCACCGGCTACTTTCTCGCTCCGATAGTCACCCTGGTGAAGCCCATCCTGCCTATAGCACTCTCCCTGACCATGCTCGTCCAGGGCTATGTGGCCGTAAGGGTCGGAATCCTGAAGGCCAGGACGTTCAATGATCTTGGAGTGGCCGGAGTAGTTGGCGCGGTGCTCGTCTCCCGAGGGGCAGCTTATGCGTTTGCAGTGGGGATCGTCCTGTGCGCCCTGATCTACGGCAGGGATTTCTTCCGCAGATGGCCTACGTACAACAAAATCCAAGACCCCGTGTTCAACGCGAAGATATCGGGCGAGTAAATATAGGTTACAATGAAGTCTCAAACGGCAACTCGATTACTCAAGCTCAAGCTCGTTTGAAGGAAAAGCAAGGAGAAAAAGATGGCCCTTATGACAGGTGAACAGTACGAAGAGAGTTTGCGCAAATTGAATATGAAGGTCTACTTACTCGGTGAGATCGTGAAGAACCCGGTCGATCATCCGATCATCCGGCCTTCGATGAACTCTGTGAAACTCACATATTCTCTTGCCCAGGCCCCTGAGCATGAAGACCTCATGACCGCAACTTCCCATCTGAGCGGCAGCAAAATCAATCGGTTCTGCCACCTGCACAGGAGCACCGACGATCTGGTCAGGAAGGTGAAAATGCAGCGCCTTCTGGGGCAGAAGTCAGGAGCGTGCTTCCAGAGGTGTGTCGGAATGGACGCGATCAACGCCGTGGACAGTGTCACCTTCGAGATGGATCGGAAGCTGGGCACGAAATACCATGAGCGGTTCAATAAGTTCCTCCTGATGATGCAGGAAGAAGACCTGACGGTGGACGGCGCCATGACCGACCCCAAGGGCGACCGAGGACTGCCTCCCCACAAACAGGCAGATCCCGATCTTTTCGTGCGCATTGCGGAGAGGAAAAAGGACGGCATTGTCGTCCGAGGTGCAAAAGCGCACCAGACCGGGGCGATCAACTCGCACTGGATTCTGGTGATGCCCACAATGACCATGGCCAAAGAAGACGCCGATTACGCCGTCTCCTTCGTTGCTCCGGCCGATGCGGATGGCATCTCCTACATTTACGGCCGCCAGTCCTGCGATACCCGCAAATTGGAGGGCAGCCCGATAGATGTAGGCAACAGGCAGTATGGGGGACATGAAGCACTGATGGTTTTCGACGACTTATTCGTCCCGTGGGAAAATGTTTTGATGGCTGGAGAGTATGAGTTCAGCGGCCCCCTTGTCGAGCGTTTCGCAGGGTACCACCGCCAGAGCTACGGCGGCTGCAAGGTGGGCGTGGGTGACGTGCTGATCGGCGCAGCGGCGCTGGCCGCCGACTATAACGGAGCCATGAAGGCCTCCCATATCAAAGACAAGCTCATCGAAATGATGCACCTCAATGAAACTCTTTACGCCTGCGGCATAGCCTGTTCGGCGGAAGGCAGCAGGACGGCCTCCGGGAACTACCTGATTAACATGCTGCTGGCAAACGTCTGCAAGCAGAACGTCACCCGCTATCCGTATGAAATTGCGCGTCTGGCCGAGGATATCGCCGGCGGGCTTATGGTGACCATGGCATCCGAGAAAGACCTTAGGCATCCGGAAATCGGCAAGGTAGTCGAGAAGTATTTCCGTGGGGTGGCGTCGGTCCCGACCGAACACAGGATGCGAATCCTGAGGCTCATCGAGAACATCACGCTGGGGACTGCGGCCGTTGGCTACCGGACGGAATCGATGCACGGGGCCGGTTCACCTCAAGCCCAGAGGATCATGATCTCCCGCCAGGGCAATCTCGAGCACAAAAAGAATCTGGCAAAAGAACTGGCCGGGATCAAGGCATAATTGGCTTGTGTGGGTTGATGAAAAGATTAATGAATCCTTTGAGGGGAGGAATCCTCATGAAGTGGCATGATCACTACGATCAGCATTTAACAACCGCTTCTGAAGCGGTAAAAGCAATCAAATCAGGTGACCGGGTGGTTACAGCTCACGCCTGCGGCGAACCGAAGTCTCTGGTTGAGGCCATGGTAAACCGGGCGAATCAACTCGAGAGGGTCGAAATTGTCCATATGGTAGCCATGGGAAGTGCGCGCTACTGCCTGCCGGAATATGCCCGGGCATTCCGGCACAACTCCCTGTTTGTAGGGGCCACGACCCGCAAGGCAGTCAATGACGGGCGCGGCGACTACACCCCCTGCTTTTTCAGCGAAATTCCGAGGCTGTTCAGGGATAAAATACTCCCGGTGGACGTGGCGCTCATAACTGTTTCACCCCCTGACAAACTCGGTTTCTTTTGCCAGGGCATTTCGGTAGATTACACCAGGCAGGCGGCTTTAAGCGCCAAAACAGTGATAGCCGCAGTCAATCCTCAGATGCCGAGGGTGGGCGGGGATTCCTGCCTGCATGCCACAGACATCGATTACTTTGTCCCCACGGGGGAACCTCTCATCGAACTTTCCCCCCCCAAGCTCGGGGAAATCGAGAAAGCGATCGGCGGCCATGTGGCAAGCCTGATAAAGGACGGAGATTGCCTGCAACTTGGCATAGGCGCCCTTCCGGACGCGGTCTTGAGCTACCTCGGAGAAAAGAATGATCTTGGCATCCACTCCGAGATGATTTCGGATGGCGCCATGAACCTTGTTAATTCGGGAGTCATCACCTGCCGCAAGAAGACTTTTCTGCCCGGAAAGATTGTAATTACTTTTGCCATGGGGACTGCTGCTTTTTACGAGTGGCTAAACGACAACACCATGATCGAAGCCTACCCGGTGGATTTCGTGAACGATCCGTTCAGAATTGCCCAAAATGACAACATGGTTTCGATCAACTCGGCACTGGCCGTGGATTCAATGGGGCAGATAGCCGCAACTGCCCTGGGTCCGATGCAGTATAGCGGGGTCGGCGGCCAGGTCGACTTTGTGCGAGGCTGTTCCCGCTCGAAGGGAGGCAGGAGTATCATCGCTCTGCCGTCCACGGCGGCCAAAGGAACTCAATCGCGGATAGTCGCCTGCTTCCAGCCCGGCCAGTCGGTCACCACCTCCCGCTACGATGTGGACTATGTGGCGACCGAATTCGGAATCGTAGCGCTTCGCGGCAAAACTCTCAGGCAGAGGTGCGAGGCCCTGATCGAGATCGCGCATCCGGATTTCAGGGACCAACTGCGGGATGATTGCACGAAGCTAAATGGCGGCGGGTGTTGTCAATGATTGGTGACAAGGCTGTTCCTTTTTCTTCAAACAGAAAAATCATCCCCCTGCCGCACCTCGCCCAGTGCAGAGTTTAGAAATGGTATTATCTTTAACTCCCGAAGGAGGGCAGGACAATGCGCGCTAACTATACCGCCTGGACAGGGTTATTCATTATTGCAGTCTTGGTCACGCTGGCCGCAAAATATTTTACATACTTTCCCGGAGACGTGGCGGTTGAAAGGTGGGTGCAATCCCTGGTCCCCCAAAACCTGAATTGGGCCGAAGCAGTGTCGCGGACAGCCGAGTTCCCCTGGATTCTCATTATACTTGCGCTTACCGTTGCCATTTCCTGGGGCATTGCGGGATGGCGTGCCGCCCTTGTTTCCATCCTCAGTTTCGTGGGGATGTTGGCCCTGGGCAATTGGCTGGGTCCGTTCATTGGCCGGCCGCGGCCCACAGCGGAACTGGTCCGCGTGGTTCGTCACCTTTCGGGTTATAGCTTTCCTTCCCTGTTTGCCCTGAGGTATGCCGCCACCTTTGGCTTTCTGGCAGAACTGGCGGCGGTGAAAAGCTCCGGGCTGCTGCGAACCGCCCTGATGGTTGCGTGCGCCGCTTTCTTAATTCTCGGTTTCATTGCCAGGGTCGCCTTGGCGGGTCACTGGCCGAGTGACGTCATCATCTCTTATTATATTGGGTTGCTCTGGGCGGCTTTCCTCGTTGATAGACTTAAATAATACCTTGCGCGAAAAAAAATGCACCTCACATGATAAGAGGGGCGACCGTACGTGCAGCCATGCAGAATGGACAGACATTAAACGTGGTGCGTTTGAAGGCAAGCCAAGTGTTAAGCACATCAGAAAGTTAAGTTACAATGGTGTAAAGGTCTCGCTTCGCGGGGCTTCGCCCTGCTTCACTTTGTGAAGTGGGCTTGCCCGGCCTCCCGTAGCGGCATGTGAGCGCGTAGCGCGGAAGCCGGCCGCTCATTCTCGACGCTCCGCTAGACGGGGTGGGATCGGGAGGCCTCATTCGGTTTGCACCAATGGTTTAATCAGCAAATGGATGATGAACATCGAGATCAGGCCCTTACAGGCGACAAGATAAGTTTGAGCAGGTTGGCCCTTTTCTTCCTCCGTCTTGGAACGACGGCTTTCGGAGGACCTGCGGCTCACATTGCCGTGATGGAAGACGAGGTGGTCCGGCGCCGGCGATGGGTCTCCAGGGATAAATTCCTCGACCTGCTGGGCGCAGCCAACCTGATTCCCGGTCCCAGTTCAACGGAAATGGCGATCTTCATAGGCTACTTGTGTGAAGGCTGGATGGGACTCCTTTTATCCGGCGTTTGCTTTATCGTTCCGGCAATGCTCATGGTCCTGGCGCTTGCCTGGGCTTACGTTCGGTACGGGGACCTTCCCCAGATTGGCTGGCTGCTTTACGGGATCAAGCCGGTGGTAATCGCCGTCGTTTTGCAGGCCCTTTTAGGCTTAGGGCGCACTGCGGTGAAAAATAAGTTCCTGGCGGCGATGGCCGCAGTTAACATTATACTGGGTTCTCTGGGGGTCAACCCGCTCGTCCTGCTCTTTGGGACCGGGTTGATCGTGGGATTGCGGCAGGGATTCATCCAGGATTGGCGGAGACACCGGATATCGATCCTGATTATGTTTCTTTCGGCCTGCTGCTTTCCGGTGACCGCTTACTTCGCCTCGACTTCTCACTCTGCGGGCAAAGTCGAGTTCGGTTTGTTGCCGCTCTTCGTGTTCTTCCTCAAAATCGGCTCGGTGGTGTTCGGGAGCGGCTATGTGCTGCTGGCCTTCCTGCACGCCGATCTTGTCGACCGTTGGCATTGGCTGACCACAACACAGCTTCTGGACGCCATTGCCATAGGGCAGGTGACCCCCGGCCCGGTCTTTACGACGGCGACCTTCATCGGTTATTTGCTTGCCGGCCTGCCGGGCGCATTAATCGCCACGGCCGGGATCTTCCTTCCTTCATTCATCCTCGTGGCAATCGGCAGCCAGGTCGTGCCGTTCCTGCGCAGATCGGCAATTGCAGGAGCATTTCTGGACGGCGTCATTGTGGCGTCCTTGGCCCTTATGGCCGTGGTCGCCTGGAGCCTGGGCCGAGGCGCGGTCATTGATCTGCCCACTTCTCTCTTGGCCGCGGGAAGCGCTATCCTGCTGATTCGCTTCCGCTTGAACTCTTTGTGGCTTGTGCTTGGCGGGGCGCTTATCGGGCTTCTGGTTGGTGCGATAAGGCCTTAGACCAAGTTGCGTGCAAAGAACGGCTAATAACTCCAGGCTCTGCCAGGTGGGGGAAAGTTTCCCCCGCACCCGCCAGGATTTCGGCCACGCGCGGACGCGCGTGGCCGAGCGCTCGGCGCTGTCGGCGGCAAGCCACCGCATGCGCGGGGCCGCCGCCGACAGCGCCACACTGAGCCGTGTAGCGGCGAGGGGGTGTGGGGGGCATGCTCCCCACGCTTTTGACCTTTCGCACTTTGCCGGATTTTGCTTTTGGCTTTATCGTGCCGCTTCCCGTTCGGCCTCGTCTACGAGCATCTCTATGATTCTCAGGCCCCGGTCCCAGAACCCGGCATCGGCCAAATCGACTCCAAACGGCCGAAGCAGCTCTTCGGGCCCGGCTTTCCCGCCCGATCCCAGAAACGCCAGGTACTTTGGGACAAAATCCGGCCCATCCCGCAGGTACTGTTCGTAGAGGGCCATCACCAGCAGTTCGCCGAAGGCGTAGGCGTATACATATCCAGGGGAGTGGACGAAGTGAGGAATATAGGACCACCAGGTTCCATAGTGGTCGAGCAGCCGCACAGAGTCACCGAACATTGCCGTTTGTGTTTCGATCCACGCAGAGGAAATGAAATCGGGGTCCAGCTCCCCACGTGTCCTTCTGGCGATGTGCACGGCTTCCTCGAACCGGTTCATGGCCACCTGCCGAAAAACGGTCGCAAAGGTATCCTCTATTTTTGAGCAGAGCAGTCCCAAGCGTTCAGCCGGGGAGGCGGTCCTTTTCAGGACGCTGCGGAAGACGAGCATTTCTCCGAAAACCGATGCACTTTCGGCGGTCGTAAGAGGCGTATCGGAGTTAAAAAGTCCCTGCCCTCGCGCCAGATACTGGTGGATGCCGTGACCGAGTTCATGGGCAAGGATCCTTACGTCCCGGAGGCTGCCGGTAAAATTTAGAAAAATGTAAGGATGCGCTGAAGGGACCACAGGGTGCGCAAAAGCCCCGCTGCGTTTTCCGGGCAGGACCGGAGCGTGTATCCACCCTTTTTTAAAGAACCGCAGGGCGATCTTCTCCATTTCGGCGGAAAAATCCCCATAGGAAGAGAGCACGATCTCTTTTGCCTCATCCCATGAGGTCTTGACCTCAGCCGGGACCTGGACAGGGGCATAGCGGTCGTAGTCGAAAAGCTCCTCATAGCCGAGGAGCTTTCGCTTGAGGCGGTAATAGCGTTGGACCAGGTCGTACCTGGAGCAGACCGCGTTCACCAGGGCGCCGACCATGGCGTCGTCCGCTTCGTTGCTCAGGTTCCTGGAACTTAGCCAGTTGGGGTATCGGCGCAGCCGGTCATCTATCGACTTATCGAGCAGGACCGTATTGAAAATGTGCGTCAGCGAGGGAAGGATCGACTGGAGTCCGTCGCTAAGCTCGGTTGCGGCAAGTTTGCGGACCTCGCGGTCGGGGCTGTAGATGTCGCTTAACAGTTCCGATTCCGTCCTCTTTTTCTCCCCAAACTTCAACTGGCTGAGCATCTTGTCGAAAAGCGCCCCCCAGGCCGATGCCCCGGCGGGTTCCTTTTCGGCCAGGATGCGCTCCTCCGGTTCGCTTAGAAGGTGCGGCTTATAGCGCCTGAGGGATATGAGGTAATGATGGTATTTGGTCAACAGGGGACCGGATGAGAGTTCTTCGGCCCGGCTGTCTTCCAGTTTGCTCCATTCGATCTCGAAAAACAGGGTATCCCGGCGGATTTCGCTGTAGAGTTCTTTCAGCGATTGAAATAGCGCGCTTGCTGCCGCGTTTGATGTCTGGGTCGAAAAATTCAGATATGCGTATGCCAGAAGCTTCTGGGCCCGCTCGTTTATTTCTTCCAGTCTCACAACGGCCTCGAGCAGATTCTCCGGCGAAAGCCCTGCCACCTTCCCCCTGTAGGAAGAAAAAGACAAAACCTCTTCCCGGAGCCACTTTGTATCGGCTTCGATTTGCGGATCGGATGGCCCCGAGTAAAGATCGCCCAGGTCCCAGATGATGTTTTCTGCTAATGTGTTTTCCACTGGCGGCTCCGTGGTTTTGCAAATCATTCGGCATGAGTTTGAAATCTTGCAAACAAGGTTATAGTGCTGTAACGATAAGACTTCCGGTTTGATTTTTCACGCCGGGGCTTGATTCTAAAAGTTGTAACGTTTTACTCCAGGATGGCTAGGCCAAGTTACGTTCCAGAAAGTATCAAGTGATGATTTTCAAAAGCGCGGGGAGCTGTGCCCCCCACACCCCCTCGCCGCTACGCGGCTCACGATCTCTACGCTCCTTGAGGCGGGCCTTTGGCTACGCCTCGCGGAGCGTAGAGATATTGCGCTCGGCCACACGCGCTTGCGCGTGTACGCCGAAATTTTGGGAGGCGCGGGGTATCTTTAAAGTGAGAAAACTTTCCCCCGCTCAGTTTGGGGTTATTCACCGCTCTTGAACGCAACTTGGTATCATACATTGAAGGACAGACTATGGACCCATCGAATGTGATGCAGTCAAAGGTGTCTTCAAAGGGTTGGGTTGTCATTCCTGCCGCGCTCCGCAGGCGCTATCGTTTGAAGCCCGGATCGATGATAGAGTTTCGGGAAGAAGGCGAAAAGATTCTGCTTATCCCAAGAGGACCTGATCCCGTTGAGGGCTTATTCGGGAAGCTGGCGGGCCGTATTTCACTGACGAAGGCTCTGCTAGAAGATAGAGCTGCGGAGTTGAGCAGGACTTGGAAATATCCAAGAATTAAGGGATTGCGAATTGAGGGATTCAGGGATTAATTCCTCAATCCCTGAATCCATAGCCATTCCTGTTAATCCCGTAAATCCTGTCTTACAAAGCTTTTCTCTCCTTGACCGGACTATGCTCCGTCTCTGCGGTGAACGCTTACACCGTTCAGAGCGCAGCGGCCGCGATTTCTTCATTCGTATCTGGCTGAAAATCCTGAGCATGCAGGGGTCGGGAGAAGACCAACCGGGAAAAAGACTTCCCGGCAAGCTGAACGAATCTTGTCTATCTCCGATGACCTGATCGCAGGCCTAATTCAACTGGTAGATCATCGAGGCAGTCAGTCCTCGACACCCCACCTTTCCCCGGCACCCCGTCATCCCGCACCCGCTTGGCATGATCCGACCAGGTCGGCCAAATTTTCTCTTTTCAAGGCTACCCCCTTTTCTCACAGCAACAGAGGTCCTTCTAATAATCGTCTGTTTTCAGCATAAAATGCTTTGTGTTGGCAAATTATCCGAGTAATTTATACAGGTGAGGACTGGGCGTCTATCATGCGTTTCGAAACTCCAGGTGGTCTCTGGAGGCCTCAGGCATCGAACGGTGGCCCACGGAGGATGGAGGATATGGATTTACAAGTGGACAGAGCATACAGGTATTTTCAGCCATTGATTATTCAAAGGGTAGCCACTTGCACATTCGGGACGATCATCGAGTAGGCGAGTCGAAACAATCGCTTTTTGAGTATACGCTGAGGTGTATGAGCACTCAGGCGTTTGATGCGTTGCTCAGCTGTGGTGTTCGAGACCTCACAGGGCTCCTTGGTTTGACAGTAGAGGGCCTGAGGCAAGCTGGCATCCCTTCACGCATTACTGCGGAGTTAATGCTAATTCAGCTGCAACTCCGGGAGCAAACCCAATCTAGCCAACAAAAAAATGGATCCGGTCAGGATACCGCCATTGATAAATCCATCCCCGAAGAACGGCAAGAGCCGAATGATGCACGATCTATTAGTGTGCCCAAGTTGCTGCAAGACACCCAAATACCAAAAGATTTGATGAACAACCTTTCTACACGGGCACAAGATGCTCTAGTGCGCGAGGAGATCCTGACCTGTCAACGGCTATTGCAATTTCAAGAAAAAGACCTGACTAACCTTACCGAGGTCGGTAAAAAGACGTTATACGAGATCCTGCATTTACAGGAAAAGATTGCCCAGCTACACCCCGAGCTTCGCCAAATACTTGTTAAGACCGCTCAGAACGAAGAACCAAAGTGTGATCATCGAACAAGTTTTTCACCATGGCGTGCCGCTTACCTCCCTCCTTGCAGGGAGCACAGGGTATCCGATCCTGCGGAGTGGAGTTTATTGTCTCGTACATTACCGGAGATATTCAACGTTACACTTCCTCACTCTAGTTCCTCAATCGACGCTGCCCAGTTCACCATAAACGATCTCGGAATACCACCAATTGATGTTGACCGACTTCGCGGAATGGTGCTTTTCCCTGAAGATCCAGCCGACGTTTTGTTTTCAATCAGTGTCAGTTACCTTCTTGACGCTAGTATAGGCGATAAGACACTTTCGATCATTCTCGACTATTTAGCGCGCATTTGCGGTTTTACTGATCGGTTTCACATCATTGAAAATCTATCTGACATTGCTATCTTCGCTGACATAAAAACAAGTTTATTCGAAGAGTTCCTGCTGGCTGAGTTTTCTAATTTAGGCTCAATTCTTACAAGTGTTCTGAATGCCCCAATCACAAAGGTGGGCGATATCGAGAAGATGAGTGAGCGAAGCATCATCGAACGTTGTGGGTTTACCATCCAAGGGCTTAAAGCTCTTCAATGCATTTGGAAAATAAAAGGTCAAGCATTGAAAATCGAAAAGGCCATGCCGCAAGGATTACCTGTTGAGGCATATGTTGGCTTTGAACCACTCGTAGATGCATTTGTGCAATCGGTCGTAGGATATGGCGCTTTTGGAAAGACCTCCAAATTAAATATGGCATCTTCGGCAGGCAACGATCTCCGATTGCAGGCTTGCAGATTCCTAAGAGCAACACCCACGAGCACAAAGCGCCACTACAATTTATTAAAAGGGCGCTTGGGATGGCTCGACGGGCGGAAGTGGACGCTAGAAGAATTAGGACAACGTGAAAATCTCACCCGTGAGCGAGTCAGACAGATCGAGCAAAAATTAATGTCCTTTCTTCAAAAACCACGAACACTTGAGCGATTATATCGCCTCTGGCTTGCAGTAAATGAAGCTGTTACGGCTGCTGGAGGCGTATGTTGGGTTGCCGAGGTAGCGGAGTCATTAAGAAAGCGCTGGCAATGGCCAACACTCCCTTCGGATGAAGCCCTTGCAACACTCATTGATTTGTCTAGCAATTACGATGTGGACTGGACTCCACCAATTAAGATAATCATGCCACACTGCAAATGTGTGAGTTGTACTGAGGTAGGCACGGCACTCGCCAAAACTGTCGAAACCCAACCCAACGGGATGCTCCCATTTGGACAGGCATTTTCTATAATGGGCGAGTTCTGTCAAGGCCAACCTTGTTATAAGTCATCTTCAGTTCTACAATTCTCAACTGCTTACCTTCATTTTCTAGCTGATGCGATAGAAAACATCGAGGCTGATGATATAGGGTTTTACACCCAATACGCATGGGGAATAAAATATGGAAAAAGTCGAACATTAATTGTGGAAACGGTTCTTCGCGATGCTGGACGAGCCATGCATTTCACAGAAGTCCGTGCGGAAGTGAATAAAGACCTATCGATTTACCAACAATTATCAGAACGCAATATTTATGGCTACATTTCACGAGCACCTAATTTACTGCTGTGGGATAGAGGAACATATATCCACCGCGATCACATTTCAATTCCATTTAATATTATTGCAAAAATAGAAAAGGACCTTATCACTCGACTCGAAGAGAACATCCCGTACTTGTCGGTATCGGGCATTTTCGAAAAACATAAGGATGACCTTTTGACCCTTGGCGTCCCAAGCGAGAGTGCACTTTACTCTTGTCTGCGAGAGTCAAACAGCCAGGCATTGGTCTATCCTGAGTACCCATACATCATGAGAAGAGAGAGTCATGAGCCCCGCTTGCCGTTACAATTGGTACTTGAAGAATTTGTCCTGGATCAAGAACGCATGGTGACATTGGATCAAATCAGGAAATACGCCGTTGATAAACTGTGTGTTTACGAGCCTTTGTTTACTGCTTATTATATTCAACATATCCCGAATCTTCTTCGTGTTGATCATGGTAAATATATCCATTTATATCAACTTGAAATTCATAAAGATAAACTCGAACCGATTATCGCACATCTTAATATACTTCTCAGTTCGTCGAATCATGTATCTGCAATAAAACTATTCAACGACAAGAAAATTACTTGTAAACTTCTCGGAATTACGACCCCAATATCGCTGTTCTCAATAATTCAGATTTTCTATTCTGATCAATTCAATCTTTCCAGATATCCAAGTATCCGTCTTCCTGCCGGCATCGCAGATGGGGGCCGTTCTAACGGTGTTGTTTCAGAAGTCATCAGATACATCCGAGAGAAGGAAACCCCTTGCAGCTTTGCTGAGTTGTACCAGCATTTTGTTGATGACTTGGGATACGAGCAGATGAGCCTCCATCATCTTTTTTACTCTTGCAACGAAATCATCCGTTATAGCCGAGGGGTTGTTGTACACATCGAGACACTTGCATGGACTGAAGGAAAGCAAGCAGTGTTGGAGTTGTTGGCCGCGAGCCACTTACGGAACAGAGAAAGCTCAGGCAAGGCATTTGGACTTATTTCTAATCTCTTCGAGTATATGTATGATCAATTGCCGGAACTCCCTCCCCATATCTCCTGGACTCTAACTCTTGTCAACGAACTATTATCACGCGGAGAAAACTATCGTATTCTTGGTACCCAGAGAAACGCCTTCGTCTCAGTACCTAACTCATACGGCATTGAAAATCTCGATGATTTGCTCTATTACATTCTCGACGCAGAATACGAAGGCGCAGCGAACATTGATCATTTTCTTTCGGATATGCGTGAGGCTGGCATCATGAAGAAGAATCTGACCTCCTTGATGTTAGGGTCAGACAGTCGCGTCGTTATTGATGGAAATGTTGTTCAATTGGCGAGGTTGCACGACAGTGTTAAAAGAGCTTGAATTGCTGCCTGTCTACGACAGTGAATGCTATGACCTAATTCGTGACCTGCAAGTACCTTTACTTCTTAACGCCAAAGATTACTTGCGTGGAGTGGGTTTCTTTACCTCCGGTTGGTTACGTCTTGCCGCCCAAGGGATGGCGGTCTTTGTTACTGGAGGCGGCTCTGCTAGGATCGTGGTCTCGCCAATCCTTGATGAGGCGGATTGGGAGGCGTTGAAGTTTGGGGAAGCTGCTAAAACGGATGCCATCCTCCGAGAAGTGCTGGCACGAAACATCGAAGACCTTGCGATATCTCTGGAAAACGATACGCGTAACGCGCTTGCCTGGATGGTCGCCGATGGGCTTCTCGAGTTCCGCTTCGCACTCCCCAGTGACCGTATGTCGGCTGGAGATTACCATGACAAGGTAGGGATTTTTGCCGATGGAAATGGCGACCGAGTAGCGATTCATGGGTCGCTGAACGATTCTATCAAGGCATCTTTGAATGGTGAAGCTTTTTCGGTGTTTAAATCATGGGACTCTGGGCAAGCTCCGTATGTTGAAATGCATCAGAAAAGGCTAGATGCTCTGTGGAACAATCAGAACAAACAATTTAGCGTCTTCCTCATTCCTGACGCCATCCGCGAAAAGTTCATCCAGTTGCGAACTTCACCATATCCTCCGTATACTCGTTCCATTTCGCACCAGATAAGTTCGGCATCCCCATACTGCACTGTGCAGCTCCATGATTACCAGGAAATCGCTATCAGTAAGTGGCATCAAGCGGGTTGCCGTGGGGTCTTTGAAATGGCCACCGGCACCGGGAAAACAATCACCTCCTTAGCGGCAGCGACGTCTGTCTACCACAGACATGGTCGTCTGGCACTGGTCATTCTTGTTCCTTACCTGCACTTACTCGAACAATGGGAACTAAACTGCCAGCGGTTCGGCTTTGATCCGATCTTATGCAGTGGTGAACATAGTCAATGGCAGATTGGCGTGAAATCAGCTATTCAGGATTTCAATATCGGTGTAAAAAGCCATCTTTGTATTCTTGCGGTGCATAAAACAGCCGCGACGGGCAGGTTTGCTCTGGCCATTCGCCGCCTCCCGGCAAAGGATACTTTGCTAATTGGTGATGAAGCTCATGGCCTTGGAGCGACGCATTTACGTAAAGCCTTGGCTGAAAATGTCGGGCTGCGCCTTGGGTTGTCTGCCACACCACGACGCTGGTTCGATGATGAGGGGACCGACACTATTTTCCGCTATTTCGGACCAACCTGTTTTGAATACTCTTTAGATCAAGCAATTGGAAAGTTTCTAACCCCATATGAGTATTACCCCCAACTAGTGAGCCTCAACGATCAAGAAACCGAGCTATATGAGGAGATGACACAAAAAATCATTACCATTGCCGGCTCGGCAGAACATGACCCCAAATTGCAGGAACGTCTGCAACGGTTACTTTTACAGCGCGCGAGGATTATTTCATCGGCGCAGCAAAAACTGCCATCACTACTCCAGTTGATCAAGAATATTCAGGTGGACTTTCGACACCGTGGGGAAGAACCGACCGGCATTCTAATCTATTGTGCACCGGGGGGGCATAAGGAAGTGTTGAAGGCCGTCGCGGCACTTGGCTTACGCTGCCATGAATTCGTCCATGATGTAAACTTACGGGATCGAGAAAAGCTTCTGGCTCAATTCGATTCCGGCGACATTCAAGTACTTGTTGCTATCAAGTGTCTTGATGAAGGAGTCGATGTGCCTTCGATGAGGACCGCCTTCATTCTCGCCAGCAGCACAAACCCGCGCGAGTTTGTGCAGCGTCGTGGGAGAATCCTGCGTCGGGCACCAGGGAAGGAGCGCGCGGTTATCTATGATTTTCTTGTGGCACCTCCTCCTGAGCGACTGACACTGAAGCTTGGCGCAGATGTGAGCGTACTCAAACGAGAGATGCCACGCTTCGCTGAGTTCGCCTCCTCTGCGATGAACCAATTCAGTGCTCGGTCGGTGGTGCGGGATATTCTCGACCAGTTGGAGATGCTGAATCTTCTCGATGAGAAACCCTGGGATGTTTACCATGCGCTAAAACGCTGGGATTGGAGTGATGATGACTAGCGCCATTAAAACTTTCTTAGCCGATGTCAATGCTTTGATCATCGAAAAACTTAACACATATCCAATTGAAGTGCGTGAGTTAGCGATACAAGCAATCCGGTTGTCCGAATCCTACCCTGAAGCAGCGGTTGCAGATCAACTTCAGGCCGTCGTGCGGAAGCTTGCCAAGCAACAGGAAGGTGATGACCAATGATATTGCGTAAGATGACGGTGGAGAATTTCCGCCAGTTTCATGGAAAGCAAGAGATCGAATTTGTCTCCCCATTACTAGCCCAGGGCAATGTGACAGTGATTTTTGGGGAGAACGGACGAGGGAAGACAGGGCTATTTAGAGCGATAATGTTTTGCCTCTTCGGAGAACGTCGTCTAAGCCAGGATGGTGATGTCACTCGTGAAGAGTTACAGCTTGTGAATGTATCGGCACTTGAGGCGAATCCGGGACAGCCGGTACGAACATCTGTAGAGTTGGAATTCACGCACCGGGGCCAGACCTATCGTCTGCGTAGAGCCATACGGGGGATGCAGGATGCCAACCGTGTAATCGAAGAGGAGGATGAAAAACGCCTTTTTGTGGTCACTGCTGAAGGGAATACCCAGACCGTTCCGACCATCGAAATCGATGCGCTAGTTGACAGCATTCTTGATCGGCGTGTCAAAGATTATTTCTTATTCGATGGCGAGAAGATCGAACGCTTGACGCGTGCCAGCATTGAACAACGCCGGGAAATTAGCACCGGCATTCGAAATCTGCTTAATGTTGATGCGCTTCAAATTGCTATTCGAGCTGTAGGCCGACTCGCTAAGACCCTTGAAAAAGAGCTATCAAGCTCTTCCCATGAGCAGTTGTCACGGTTGCTGAAGCGGCTTGGCGATAATGAGGACGAACAAACCTTGGCGCGCAAGCGACTTGAAGAACTTGCAGAAGAAATCCGTCTTGCCCGGCAAGAGATCGATAAGACCGACAAAGCATTGGAGCAATTTAACGAAATCAGACACTTGCTCGAAAGGCGCAAATCGCTGGAACAGGATCTCCATGAATTGGAGCAGCAAGCGACAGGTGCCTTGAACGAAATGCGGAATCTCGTTTGTAAAGCAGCAGCCCTCATTGTGGTGCCGTCTGTTATTAACGTGTTCGAACATATCGAGCGGCAGAAGCAAAAGGGTGAAATTCCCTCGGAAATTCGTCGTGATCTGATTGAGCGTATCCTCTCGGAGAAGCGATGCATATGCGGCAGTGAAATATACGAAGCCACTGAAGCCCATTCTCACATCATCGACTGGTTAAAGCGCACCAGTGATGTTAAAATACAGGATGCGGCACTCAACCTGTGGCGGTATCTGAGCGAAGTCCGCAATCACTTCAGCGATGATGCGGACTTAGTCGAAAAGCGACTGCAGCAATATGGAAACATCCGCAGTGCAATTGCCAACATTAATCGTAGCCTGGAAATTGTCAGCAAGCAGATCGGTACATCGGAACGGCAGGATGCCACAAAATTAGACGAGCTCCGCAAGAATCTACAGGATAACATTATCACTATCGAGGCAAACGCCCGCGTCGCGAAGACTCAGCTAGACCAACTCCAACAGGAAAATGACAGACTGCGAGCACTCCTTAAAGAAGAGAAACTCAAGGTCGGGCGGAATGACGAATTGTCGCGACGCTCTATCTTGGCTCGTGACACGCAAGACGCTCTCTCTGACGTCTACAATCAATTCACACATGAGATAAAAGATCTTTTAGGAAAGTCCGCCACACAACTCTTCCATGAACTTCTGGATAAAGAGGGACGGGAGAATCTTCGGACTATCGTCGTCAATGATGATTATTCGTTGCAGGTACTGGATCGGTATAAAAAACCCTTCCTCGCCAATATCTCTGCGGGGCAACGGCAAATTATGTCTATTGCGTTCATCGCCGCCCTGGCACGGACTGCTTCACGAGAGGAACAAATTGAAATTCCGCTATTTATGGACACCCCATTTGGAAGATTATCCTTCGAACACCGGCAGAACCTCATCAATCGCGTGCCCACATTTGCTTCGCAATGGATTCTGCTTGCAACTGATACGGAGTTCCGACGTCAGGAGGCACAACTTCTGAAGAGCAGCGGCAGATGGGCGAAGTTCTTTGTGTTACGTGCAACACATGACGGGAACACGGTGATTGAGGAACAAGACATAAATTCCGCGCTGGCGATTCTTCGCGACGAGGAGGATTACCAATGAAGATGGATGGGAAGATTCGCGTCGCAACCGATGCAAAATATAAAGAGCTATACAGCAACATGAAGAATTATGGGGCTGTCGAAGATGCCCATGAATTATTCTTTGTTTGTGCTTGCCTCGGTTATCGGAAAGGAAAACCGTCACCAATTAAGAAACGTGATGATCGTTTTTGGTCAAGCACGATCACGCCTCGTGAGTGGGCATGCTACTATGCCCTGGTCTTAGAGCAAAATGACTATGACTTTACAAAAGCCTCGGATGACAAGGACGTACTTGCGATCATCGAAGGCTATGCGAATACTGGAATGGACTTCCTAATTGAGGAATTCCTGGGGGATTACTTGCTTCCGGGTCCAAAAGGTACCGAACCCCAACTCGACCCAGCATGCTGCAAAGAGATCCCCAAGCAGTTCGTCCATTTTATCTTTGAACAGTCTGAAACGGAGAATTTTGATAGCTAATGCGAAATATTTTACTCGTTGAGCCGTCATATAAAAGTAAGTATCCCCCATTGGGGCTAATGAAAATAGCCGCATACCATAAACGGTTAAATGACCGAGTTGTTTTTGTAAAAGGGTGCGTTCCCGAAAAGCGTGCAGAGCGCTGGGATCGCGTATATGTGAGTTCCATTTTTACCTATTACTGGCGAGAGACACTCAAAGCGATTGAATACTATCAAGATAGCGTCCCACGCCGGGCTGATGTTATTGTGGGCGGTGTATTGGCGACACTGCTTCGGGATGATCTGGAGTTATCGACCGGTGCTACAGTGATACCAGGATTGCTGGATACCGCAGGTGTACTTGACCCAGGTGACAGGACGAGGATTGATACGTTAACGCCAGACTACAGCATACTCAGTGAGGCAAATCATACTTATGAGCTGCAAAACTGTTATATCGGGTATGCCACTCGCGGATGCCCGAATGGATGTGGGTTTTGCGCAGTTCACCAGATAGAGCCAGAGTTCAAAAGCTATTTACCCCTTCGCCGCATGATACAGCTTATCGAAGAACTCTACGGCAAGAAACGAGATCTCATCTTACTGGACAACAACGTTCTAGCATCGGAACGGTTCAAAGATATTATCCTGGACATTAAAGCACTGGGCTTCGCGAAGGGGGCAACCTATTCGTATAGAAATAAGTCAGGACGCACAACCACAGTAAATAGGTATGTCGACTTTAATCAAGGACTGGACTCACGTCTATTGACCGATGAGAAAATGGCATTGTTGAGTGAGATCGCTATCCGGCCTGTGCGCATTGCGTTTGACGACATTCGTCTACGCGATCTCTATGAAGAAAAAGTGCGATTAGCAACTAAATACGATCTTAAGTATCTGTCTAATTATATACTATATAATTTTAACGATCGTCCAGATCATTTTTATGACCGATTGAAGATCAACCTCGATCTGAACGAAGAGTTGGGATTGCAGATTTTCTCTTTTCCAATGCGATATGTCGACCTGAAGTGCAAGAACCGACTCGCAACAACCCCTGGTAACATCGGCAAACACTGGAATGCGAAGTATCTTCGCGCCATTCAATGTGTATTGGTGCGCACACGAGGCCTTGTCGGCACCAAGCGAGACTACTTCTTGAAAGCCTTTGGTCACGACCATAAGGAATTTCATAAGATATTATTGATGCCCGATTCCTACATCATCTATCGCTTCAAGCACGAAGGAGATGGGTCCACGGATCTGTGGTGGTCACAAGTGTGTGCACTGTCAGATTGGGAATACGAAATCTTCGAGCATATCGTCTGTAACCAACTCTTCCGCTCGGTCAACCATGCTGAATTACCGCGTGGTGTTAGAGAAGCGCTCACACATTACATGGTCCGTGATGATAGGGGGAAACCCAAGATAGACGAAAACAGTGTGCAGCTTGCTGTGTAACAAATCGGGTGCTCCCAGCAAACGGGGGTATCCTCCGGTTCCTTCAATAACGCATGTGGTCAGCCCTTGAAAACGGAAATTGCCCGACGGCGGACGGCGTCCGGCCGCCCAAGCCAAATCAAGCATATGCACCCATTAAATATGCCGCAGGCGCTTCGAACGGAGAGATTGGAGAACTATTCGGAAAGTGCACATATCCGGCGATTGGCAAAATAATCAAGACGAATGGAACATGATAGGAGAAGCAGGGAGCAGGGAGCAGGCATTCAATCTTAGACACGGATGAAGGCGCGTAGCGGGGTGGCTGACCTCAGATCTTAGGTCAACTGGCCGCTTCCCGCTGAACACCGTTTCTCATTTGCCTTTTTACTTTTGCCTTGAAACCGTCCTCCGTCTTCCGTCCTCCGTCTTCCGTCTTCCGTCCTCTGTCCTCCGTCAGCTCCCCGCTTCCTGCTTCCCGCTTCACGCTCCCTGCTCCTCGCTACCGTCTTTTTGCCGTTTCTATTGCCGTTTCCATTGCCGTTTCTATTGCCGCTTCAGGATGCCGCTTCTGGATGCCGTTTGGCAAAGCAAAATCACTGCGCGGTACAATATTGTCGGAGAAGGGACTGCCGTTGTCGAGCAGAGTTTAGAAAATTCGGCTTTTTCTGTTCACTGCTCACTGTTCACTGATCACTACTCCTCGCGTAGTGATAGAACCAAGAGGAGTTATTTTTAATTGTTCACTGCTTCCCGCTTCCTGCTTCCCGCTTCATGTTCCTCACTCCTCACCATTCACTATTCACCATTCACTACTCACTATTCACTATCCTGTTATCACCTGTTATTGCGGAGAATCTAATCCAAAATTGCCAATTAAATCAGCTTGTTGTGCGATCGGCCCCTGTATTTGCCCTGTATTTACAGGACTTACAGTAAGCCAATGAAACTCTTTGACAAATGAATATGAGTATCGGATTGTCACTCCTGGCCGTTCAAATCCTGAATCTGTGCTGTTTCTCTCAGAAGATTCCTTCGTGTTCGTGACCCTCCCAGTGGCCGTGCTTTGAAGAAGTGAACCAGGCCCTGCACAAACTCAGCGATGATCACGTCCTGACAATCTTTAATGATACAATGATATTTTACCCCAGGAATATCCGGGAGGACATTAAGACTTTCTTTGTACGAACCGGTGTTGACTGGCTTTCCGTTCTGGACAAATCACGAAGCTACGATGACCTGCTCGTCCAACTGCAATTAAAGGACCTGGAGATTCGAAAACTTCTGGCGGTCTGTGATGAACGGCTGAAACTGGTCGAAAGATTGAGCACAATGAGTACAAGCAAGCGTTGAGAAAGGTATCGAAGGGCGAACGCATTGTTGGAGCTTCGATCCGGCGCGAACGGCCACCTATCGATCAATTGAGAGACGCAACGCCCGTAAGACCATTAGCGTGGAAGGGCCTTGGATATTTGCTTTTGCCATCTAAAAAAGCATCCTGAAACGATTCTCTGACACCCCAGGTACTTCAGGGCATGTTTTTTCGCTCCCCGCCTCGCTCTTCACACCCTATGCCGGCAATCAGAACCGGAGACCGTGTGTCAGTCCCATTATTCCTATTATGATGAGGTAGATAGCGACCACGTAGTTCAAAAGCCTTGGCATCAGCAGGATCAAAATGCCGGCAAGCAAAGCTATCACAGGTTCCATCTGTATGTGAGAAAAGTTCATTGCACCTCTCCTTTACAAGAGTCAAAGTTATCTAGTTTCCATCCGTAAAGGGCCCTTTTCCGCCCTAGGGCGGTGGGATCGCCGGCCAGATTCGCCGCTGCCTTCGGCGGAGGCTGTAAAACCCAATCAGGGATCGCGAAACCCCGCGAGGCGGTACATATGTACGCCTCCGCTCAACCCCTCGATTTCCTTGCCAGGACGAAAAACGCCTCCTTTTCGAATAGGAAACCGCCAGCGTTCCATCCGGAGTTTCCGGATGACCGATATCTAATTATTTGTTAAGCCTGTACTTCTAATAGTAAAAAATATGATCCAAATGGACTGCTCGCCGGAATACCAACCGACACCGTTTGCATTAGACCCGCCAGGATGAGACAGATTCCAAGCAAGAACATTCCCACACTTTCGTGTGAGTTTCAAGTTCATATTGCTGCTCACCTCCCGTTGAGCCATACTGTATTATCTTCAGGCACGTTTATGCCTCCCGCCGTCTCGATGAACCGTCGTGTTCCCCTTTAAAATAAAGTATGTAGACACTTAGGGTATTGCAAGAGCCGTCCGGTGGGCGAAATCCCGACTCCGGCATTGCAGATCGGCCCCGCGCGACAGACTTTTGCCAGGCAGGCTCGATGCCTTGATCGGCCTGCTTCCGATCGTCGAACCGTATGAGGGTACCCGTCTTGTCCCTGCTCACGGGAAGACCGGGGCATTCTGCGGAAACCCCGATTTGACACCGGAAAGAAGCGATCCTTACCTTATCAGTCAGGAATGAGTCTCCGTGAAGCCGTAACTGGAACGGTGACCGGTTTTACTCTGCTTGAAGACCGCAGAAAGGATCGTCAAATGAGGATACGATTTATTTGTTTTTCAATCGTTGCGGCGGTGGCATTCGCCCTCGTGCCGTTCTTCGGAATACAGCAATCCGTCAGTGCCGATGATGCCGGCATAACCGCTGGGAGTGTCAAATACATTCAGGGAGGATGTCCCGGCGCCAAAGACAAGGACGTAGAGCCTGAACGATCTGAAGAACCTGTGACGCAAAGCGCTAAAGGGCCCAAGGTACAGGGCGCCGGAATTTTGCTTGCCGGTTCTTACGAGTATGAGAAAGTCGGGTTGCTGATCGAGTAGGAACAGGATTGCGGCCCCGACCGCCTGAGATTCCATCATGCGTTACTGAATAACTCTTAAGGCTTTGGATACTGTTTTTGACATCTAAAAGGCATCCTAAAATGATTCTCTGACACTCCAGTTACTTAAGGGTATGTTTTTTCGCTTCTCGCTTTTCGCTCACTGCTCACTGTTCCCTGCTAAACAAAAGACCCCTCTAAAAAGGTCCGGTCCGAAACGAACATCTTTCCAGGGTTCATTATATTGCGCGGATCGAGGGCCTGTTTGATTCTTCGCATAGCGTCGAGCCCGGCCCCCCCTACCTCCAGTTCGATGAACGGGGATTTGGCGATCCCTATGCCATGCTCTCCGGAAATAGTGCCTCCCAGCCCAAGGACTATTGCGAACAGCTCCTCGACCGCTTTCCCCGCCCGCCTCCGCTCGCTTTCGTCCTTTCTGTCGAGCATGATATTGGTGTGGATGTTGCCGTCACCTGCGTGACCGAAGCAGACTATGGTAAGGTCGTATTTTTCGGCTAGGGAACGTATGGACCTGATGAGCACAGGTATTTTGGTGCGCGGGACAGTAACGTCCTCGTTTATCTTGCCGGGCCTGATCCGCCCCAAAGCCGGGGAAATAGACCTGCGCGCCCGCCAGAGCCGGTCTCTTTCCTCATCGGACTGCGCCGCCTCAATCCTGCTCGCGCCCGCTTTTTGGCAGATTCGCTCGATTCCGGCAACCTGGGCGTCCAGCACGGCGTCGTGTCCGTCCACTTCGATCAGCACGAGCGCTTCCGCTTCAACCGGAAGTCCAATCCGCAGGTAATTCTCGACTGCGCAGATCGTCGGCCGGTCCATCAGTTCGATTGTGGACGGAACGATGCGGTCCCTGAATATTTCGCAAATTGCGTTTACGGCGCAATCAAGGCTCGAAAATACGGCGGTCAGAGTGCGAACTGATTCCGGTGCAGGAATCAGCCGAACGATAATCTTTGTGAAAATCCCCAGCGTGCCTTCGGATCCCGCCATAAGACGAGTCATGTCATAGCCCACGACTCCTTTCATGGTGCGGGTCCCTGTTCGAATAACCTCACCGGTGGGAAGGACCATTTCAAGCCCAAGCAGATAGTCCCGGGTCACGCCATATTTCACCGCCTTTGGACCTCCGGAACACATCGCGACGTTTCCTCCCATCGAAGAAAAAGCAAGGCTTGCCGGGTCAGGAGGATAAAAAAGTCCGCACTTTGCGACAGCTTTCTGAAAATCACCGGTAATTACACCCGGCTCGAGTACTGCTGTCATATTGTCGGCGTCGATTTCAAGGATTTTGTTGAGCCGGTTGGTAACGATTACCAGCCCGCCCTGCGCGAGGCAGGCGCCAACCAATCCGGACCCCGACCCCCTCGGGTATACTGGAAAACCATGTTCATTAGCCAGCCTGACAAGGGCCGATATCTCGGCCACGCCGGCAGGGAACGCCACCCCTTCGGCAACAAAGCTCATCTTGCTGGCATCGAAGCTGTAGCAGTGGAGTTCTTCGGGCGACATCAACAGGTTCTCATCGCCCACAATGGACTTTATTTGCGAAAACGGCAAAGGCATGTATGGAAAAATCCTTGTATGATAGACTTACATATATCACTTAAATAGCTCCACATCTCGGAGCGCGGAAGGCGACCGCATCGCGTGTCTAATCTGGTCACTCCTCTTACCGCCTTTAGGCGGAAGTCGGACGCGTTGGGCAGGCGCGGGATGCCTTCTGATGCGGCCGATGGGTCGTACTGAAGCATCGGCCCTCAAAAAAGATTTTCGAGAATATAGGCTTGCGGGTCAAGACATTCCTTGAACCATCTCGAATTTAAATATATTTGTTAACAGATTTCTAATTGACCGGAAAATAAGAGCAAAGGGAATTAAAATCAGGTGACCGGCAAAGACGATCAGTTCCGCTTGGGGTGTGAGGTTTTACTGCACTCGCCCCCATCATGGTTTCGCTCGGGGCGGCTTGGGCTTCTGGCTAATCAGGCTTCGGTCAGCAGGTCTTTGGAAAGCGTCAAGGGATTGATCCTGGGCGCGGGAGGAAACCTGAGCTGCATTTTTTCGCCCCAACATGGATTTTATTCGGACAAACAAGCAAATATGATTGAATCGTCGGACTCGCGCGATCCGGACACAGGCGTCCCTGTGGTGAGCCTTTATTCCAAAACCCGTGAGCCCTCACTGGAAGCTCTCGAAAAAATCGACGTACTCCTGATCGATCTACAGGACGTGGGGACACGCATCTACACCTATACTACCACAATTGGCCTCTGCCTCGAAGCTGCCGCGCGCTCAGCCGTCAAGGTGGTAGTCCTGGACAGGCCCAATCCGATAAATGGTGCGCAAATTGAGGGCAATGTGCTCGAACCGGCATTCCGCTCCTTTGTGGGAAGATACCCCGTCCCTATGAGACATGGATTAACGGCGGGGGAATTCGCGCGCTTCGTCTGCGCTGCAGCAGGTCTCGACTGCGATCTCGATGTCGTTTCCATGATGGGCTGGAAGCGAAGCCGGCGGTTCGATGACCTCGGCCTTCACTGGGTTTACCCCTCGCCAAATATGCCAACTTGTGAGACCGCCTTGCTCTACCCCGGCATGGTGCTGCTTGAGGGGACCAATATCAGTGAGGGGCGTGGCACGACATTGCCGTTCCAGCTTTTCGGAGCGCCTTTTTTGAATCAAAAAAGGTTTCTGGAGGAATTGAAAAAGCCCGGTTTGACCGGTGTAACTTTTCGGCCCGTTACATTTGAGCCTGCTTTCGACAAGCACAGGGGTGAACTATGCTCCGGGTTTCAGATACACATAACGGACAAAGACAGGTTCAAGCCTTACAAGATGGGGCTTGCACTTCTGCAGGCCCTTGGCCTGACGCATCCGGAACGATTTAGATGGCTCGATCCTCCTTATGAGTACGAGTGGGAAAAACTGCCCATTGATATTCTAATCGGAAGCGGCGCCGTACGGCGTCAGGTCGAGCAGGGGCAGGACCTCGACAGGATCGAATCGGACTGGGAACCTCAATTGCGGCAATACCGTGAAAAGCGCGAACCTAATTTGCTTTACCCGGAATAAAATCCTTAATTATTATTTACTGCAGGAGCAATCTACCGAACCTGTTCCAGCGGATATAGCTTTCGGAGGGCTCGAAGCTGAATGCACCCTCCTGTCTCCAGGACCAGTAAATGATAAAAGCTTCGCCGACCAGATCTCCATCCTCTACGAAGCCCCAGAAACGGCTGTCATGGCTGTGGTCCCGGTTATCGCCCATCACGAAATAGCTGTTCGGGGGAACAATGACCGGCCCGTAATTATCCCTTGCACCCATCATTAGGTGCGGATCGTCATAATAGCCGTAGGGATCGTTCATGGGCTCATCGTTAATATAGATTTTCTTGTTGATTATTTGGACCTTATGAAGAGGCAGCCCTATTACTCTTTTGATGTAATCCTTCGATCGGTCGTTTGGATATCGGAACACGACAACATCAAATTGTCTGGGAGATTTTATTGGGACAATCTCTTTGTTGACAATTGGGAGCCTAATGCCGTAAATGAACTTGTTGACAAGGATATGGTCCCCAACGAGTAAGGTCGGCTCCATGGAGCCGGACGGAATTTTAAATGCCTGAACGACAAAAGCACGAATAAAAAGGGCGAGAATTACGGCTATGATTATGGCCTCGCTATATTCGCGAATAAGGCTCTTACGCCTGATTCTGTCGCCCGAGGTTTCAACTACGTTTTTCAACTCCAGCTCCTCTCGATGTGAACTGTTGACACAATTTTTCATATTAAATGCTTTCTTGGATCTTTTCAAGCCAAAGATGCCCGATTCGAGTTTTGCGGGCAGGAACAAATAAAAATAATACCGAACTGCTGATCTTTATAAGCATCAAAATAGTCGAGGTTTCAAACTTTTTCGACAAGAGCCCGTTGGAGGCTGATTTTAGGCTTGCTCCGGCAGGAAGTGGTGTGTAATATCGATTTCCTGGGGTTGATGGCAGGAACACAAATGAGGAGGCGCGGCTATGCAGGGGCTCATTCTGCGGGGACGGTTCGGGTACATCTTGCTTTGCCTGGCTTTGTTTGTGATTGCAGCATGCTCCATGCAGGAACCTGGCAGGAACTTCGGTTCTTCCAAATCAACCGAAAAGAGAAAACTTCCCGAAAACACAACCGCCCAGCAACAGCCACCCAGGGAAAAAGAGCCCGTAAGGATCGACTATCTCACAGCGTTAACTGACATCGTAAATCCCGAGATCTATGTCTATAAGGAAAAGCGGCGTCTCTATGTCATCCAGTCCAATGTGATGGTCCGTGACTATCCAATAGGCCTTGGATTTAATCCGGTTGGAGACAAGGAATGCGGGGGAGACGGCCGTACCCCTGAAGGTGACTTTTTCATCTGCCGCAAAGACACTGGAAGCCTGTCCAACAAGGTGCTCGTTCTCAACTACCCGGACAAAAAGCATGCCGAACAGGCCCTTTTCGCAGGCATTCTTTCGCCTCCCGAGTTCAGGGAGATACTGATGGCCAACGAGAGTAACGCTTCACCCCCACGGTCCGCGAAACTTGGCGGACAGCTATGCATGCATGCAGGAGAGGCGTATAAGGACTGGACCCAAGGCTCCATAGCACTCTACAACAGCGATATGGACGAGCTTTTCAAGATCGCCTCCACCGGGACCCCGGTGCATATCAGACCCTGATTTGGTACCGAAAATAATAATCGTAGCGAACTCCATCAAAAGAAAAGAGGCGGCATGAGCGGGTCTTCAGCCCATGCTGCCTCTACATCAGTACTGATTAGTCCCCGTTGCGGGCACAGGGGTTAAGCCGCCGCCACAGAGTTTCCAGTTATTCTTTTTCTTTCTTCTTGTCTTCCACAACGCACTTTTTGACCAGCTTTTCGTACTCCACGTCCACCCTGTCCTGAATAAACTGTACCTCCGCCTCGGTCAAATGGCGGAAGCGGCGCTGCGGCTTGAAGTATTCGGAAACAGGCTTCGGCTTCGCCACCTTGCGCGAAAGATGGAATTCGCCGTCGATCACCTCGTAGAGCGGGAAGACCTTTGACTGTACGGCAAGTCTTGCCACTTCGATACTCTCGTCGATCCCGCACCGCCAGCCGGTAGGACATGGAGAGTAGATGTGGATGTAGGCCGGGCCGGGAACCAGCGAAGCCTTCTTGACCTTGTTCATGAGATCGATCGGGTAAGCCGGGGTGGCCGTGGCGACGTATGGTGTGCCATGGGCGACAGCGATCTCCGCCATGTTCTTCTTCCAGGTCGCCTGGCCCGAGCTCTTACTTCCTGCGGGTGAGGTCGTGGTCGAAGCTCCAAAAGGAGTCGACGAAGAGCGCTGAATACCCGTGTTCATGTAAGCTTCATTGTCGAAGCAGAAATAGACGAAATTGTGCCCGCGCTCAAGAGCGCCGGACAGTGCCTGCATACCGATGTCGGCGGTTGCGCCGTCACCGCCGTAAGCAACGAAGGTGACACCGGGCTGATCGATTATCTTCTTGCGGTTCATCGCCTTGTAGGCCGCTTCCACGCCGCTTACCACGGCGGCCGCATTTTCAAACGCCACATGAATCCAGGGTACCCGCCACGCGGTTTGCGGGTAAGGAGACGTGATAATTTCCATACACCCCGTAGCGCTGCACACGACAGTGTTGGTTCCGATTGCTTTCATTGCCTGCCGCAAAGCCAGTACCTCTCCGCAGCCCTGGCACGCGCGATGACCGGGTGACACGGGTTCCACCTCGGGCATACTCTTGAGGTTAAACCCCTTGAAATTCTTTAGAGCCTCAGATGCGATTCCCATTTATTCCCTCACATTTATGAATTCGTAGGCTGGAAGGTCACCGTTTTTGGCGGAGGCCACTCTTTCGACCATTTCCTCGAAGTTCTGCCCCGTCACATCGCGGCCGCCCAGGCCAACCAGGAAGTTCCCCACCTTCGGGAAATGCTTATTGTCGAACAGGACGGACTTGATCTCGAGGGCGACGGGCCCGGATATTTCTCCACCTGCAAAGGCGGAGACCCTGTCGAGGAGCACCAGGTTCTTTGCGCCCTTGATCGCCTTGAAAAGCTCTGCCGCGGGGAAAGGCCTGAAAACGCGGATGCGTGCGATCCCGACCTTCTTGCCTTTTGCCCGCATCGCATCGATTGCAGTCATGGCGGTCTGGGCGATACTGCCTATTGCGACGATAATGGTGTCGGCGTCTTCAGTCTTATAGGTTTCGATCAGCTTGTACTGACGCCCGAACTGCTTGGCAAAATCGTTGAAGATTTTCTGGATCACGGGCTTTGTAGCCTTGAGCGCCTCATCCTGGGCCTTGCGGGCTTCGGTGTAAACATCCGGCATGCCCACGGGGCCAAAAGTTACAGGATTGGCCGGGTCGAGACGAAGCACCGGCTTGAAAGGCGGCAAAAATTTCTTGACTTCTTTTTCATCGGGGATGGCTATCGGCTCGATTACGTGGCTCATCGTAAAGCCGTCCAGGTTCACCTGTACGGGCAGGGATACCTTTTTGTCTTCACCGATGCGAAAAGCCAGAACGGACATATCGACGGCTTCCTGTCCATTTTCGGCTATGAGCTGAATCCAGCCGGTATCCCTTGCGTACATCAGGTCGGCATGGTCGTTCCATATGTTGATCGGTGCGCTCAACGCACGGTTTGCAACAGCCATTACGATCGGCAGCCGCAGGGCCGACGCTATGTAGCAAAGCTCCGACATCAGGGCGTAGCCCTGGGAGCAGGTTGAAGTAAAGGTGCGCGCTCCGGCTGCCGAAGAACCGATGCAGGCGCTCATTGCGCTGTGTTCGGATTCGACGGGAACGAAATCGGCATCCAGGTGGCCGTCGGCTACAAGTTCGGACAGGTGCTCGACTATGTGCGTCTGAGGAGTGATCGGGTAAGCCGCAACAACGTCGACATCACACAGTCCTACCGCTTCGGCAACAGCGATCGAGACTTCAATACCAATGGGTTTGGACATGTTAGTCGACCTCCTGAATCATCGTGATGGCGTCAACGGGGCATTCCTTGGCGCAAATGCCGCAACCCTTGCACCAATAATAGTTCTGAGGGTAGTAGCCCTCGGCGTCTTTGCTGTAAACCATATCGGGGCAGAATATATAGCACTGGCCGCACTTGGTGCACTTTTCGCGATCTGTTTCGGGCCGCATGGACCGCCAGTCTCCGGTTTTCAGCTCCGCTGCGTTTCCCGGAGTGGTAATGGCGATCCCGAAGTTCAATTCTTTCCAACTCTTGATTCCAGTCTCTTTAGCCACTGTTATCCCTCCGCTACCTTGGTTTCTTCGAATGCGCGGGCACATGCGTTAATGTTCTTCTCTGCGATGGGTCCAAAGCGGTGCTTGATCGGATGTTGCAAACCGCTCATCTGAACAACTCCTGAGGCTTTGACAAGAGCGCCTAACATGGTAGTGTTGGTGATGGGAACACGCATGGTTTCCATGGCAATCTTGGAAGCGTCCACAGTGGCGAGCCTGGCCTTTATGCCGGTCTCCTTGCGGACCTGTGCCGCACTCTTCGTCGTATTCAGAATTACAACCCCGCCTTTTTTCAGTCCCGCTTCAACATTGACGATCTTGAGGAGCGTGGGGTCCAGGACGATGACAATGTTCGGTTCATACACTTTTTCCCGAGTAACGATCGGGGTTTCACTCACCCGGACAAACGCCATAACCGGGGCGCCACGACGTTCCGGGCCAAAGCTTGGAAATGCCTGTGCATACTTCCCTTCTTCGATTGCTGCCAGGGCCGTAAGTTCGGCAGAGGTCACAGCCCCCTGGCCTCCTCGTCCATGAAATCGAATTTCAACCATAATTTTTCTCCACACTAACGTTACAGGTCAAATAGCGTTCACTTCAGGAAGCCTTTCAGCATTGAGCCAATGGCGAAAAGCACGTACTCCCCTAAGCATCGATTTATCCCGCTTTGTGAAAAAAAAGTCAAGGCTTTTTTAGGCCGGCAGTTTGTTTGACATAGGAAAAAAGAGGTGCGTGCTTTATTAACCGGTAATGAGGCTCCGTAAAGCGCCAGCCGGGACGGCGATCAGTTTTAATGTAGGTCAGAGCCTGCAAAATCGTGCAGCTTTGTGAAAATATGAACTAAGGCTTTTCCCAAGAAGCGGATGCCGGAAGGATGTAAACATGTTGTTCTAAAAAGCCCGTCTTCCTTTCAGCGCCCTTTCGACCGTTATACGGTCTGTGTATTTAAGGTCGCCGCCCATCGGTATGCCGTAGGCAATCCGCGTTACGATCACGAGACGGTCTTTTAAAATTTGGAGAAGGTAATGAGCGGTTGCCTCTCCTTCGTTGCTCGGGTTGGTCGCTATGATAATTTCACTGATTTTTTCGGACCCGAAGCGGGAGAAAAGTTCCTTTATGCGGATTTGATCGGGACCAACACCGTCAAGAGGGGCCAATACGCCCTGGAGTACATGATATCTGCCTTTGAAAGCACCGGATTGTTCAATGGCCAAAAGGTCAGCCGTGCTTTCCACGATGCAGACTTCCCCGGTATTTCTCGCCGGGTCGCCACAAATGGCGCAAATCGGCCCGTCGGTAAAATGAAAACAGATTGAGCAGGTTCGTATATTGCCGCGAAGCTGCCGGATGCTCTCGGCAAGCAACTCGGCCTCGCCGCCTGGTGCTTTGAGGAGATACATGGCGATCCGGGTGGCGCTCTTTTCCCCAAGCCCTGGAAGTCTGCTCAGTTTCCGTATAAGGCTGCTTAAAATCGGCGGATATGCGTTCATTTACCGTCAAAAAAGCCCTGGTAAGTTGAGCCCCGGAATATTGAGTCCGCCGGCCAGCTTTCCCATTTCGGCGGCGGCCATTTCCTGGGCCTTTCTCAAACCGTCGTTCACGGCTGCAACGATCAAGTCCTGCAACATCTCGATATCTTCAGGGTCTACCACCTGGGGGTCTATCTTAATGCCCAGAACTTCCTGCCTGCCGTTGATCACCACCGTCACCATGCCTCCCCCGGCGCTCGCCTCGACTTTCTTGAAAGCAAGGTCTTCCTGAATTTTGGCCATCTTCTCCTGCAGCGCCTTAACCTGCTGGAGCGGATTGAATCCCTTTGGCATTGTCTTTTTCCTCCGATTGAATTTGAGGAATTTAAGCTTTAAGGGTAACCCTTAACACTTAAATCCTGAAACGCTTAGCAGGCAAATCCATATTATTCTTCTTACCGCCGGTTACCGCCGTGTTCAGATCCTCTGGACGGTTTCACCTCGATCAGTTCAGCCCCCAGTATCTCGATTGCCTGCTGAATGGCTGGATGATTGACGATGTGTTTTGCGCTCGAAGGTTTACCTGTTTTGGGGCCTTTAGCCGCAGCGCCCCTGGACGTCTGAGACGCTTTCTCTATTGTAACCGTCCATTGCAGCCGGGCGCCAAAGAAAGCTAGCGAGGCATCCTCGAGTTTGCGGATAAATTCCGGACCATTGGCGCCCTTCTCAAACATGTCCGGGACCTCCAGTTCGACCATTTCTCCCGAAGCCTTAACCGCGCAATGCGAAACTTTGGCCCACATAATGGGGTTGTGGTTTTCAAGGAAGCCGATGAATGCCGGCCAACCCTCGACGGCTTTTACGGCGGACACCGCCTGGGCGGGCGCCGGCTCCCTTAACGGTGCAAGCGGCAAGTCCGCCTGACCGGGAAACTCCGCATCCGGCGTTGTAACCGGTTCGCAGCTCTCAGTAAAGTCTGATGACAGTCGAGTCGGCCCCAAATCGGCTGTAAAACCGCAGGACGGAAGCGCAACGTCTGTCGTCTCCGGCTTTGCCCCACTCGTGGCGCCGGGCTGATTTGGGTCACCATACAATGGCGTAGCAACGGGGGAAGGAGGCGGGCGGGAGGCCTTTTTCTCGAAATCGCGCCGGCTCTCGGAAACAATGCAACCCGAAGCTGAATGTCCCTCTTTGACACCTTGTTCGATCATGGCGATCCTGTCCAGCACGGCATCGATTGATTCAAGCCGGGGAAGCTGGGCCATGCGCAAAAGAAGCATCTCAAGGGCGATCTTTGGCATACTCGATCGGCGGATTTGTTCCTCTCCCCCAAGCAGCATCTGAAAATAGACATGGAGCGACTCAGCGGTTGTCACGGCCGCCTGGTCCTTCAACAATTTTTTCTCGTCTTCCGGCAGATCGACCAGCATTTCAGGCTCGGCGGAAAGGGCCGCGAAAAGCAGGTTTCGAAAATGGTCGCACAGATGCTGGCAAAACCTTCTGCTGTCAATTCCGCGCCGGTAGACATCTGCGACGATTTCGAGGCAGGCTTGCGCGTTTTCTGAAAGGATCGCCTCTGCGGTCCGCAACACGCTTTGTCTGTCGATTACCCCAAGGATGTCGAGAATTTGCGCTTCCGCAAGCTCGTCGCCGCTGAAGGCCAGGAGCTGCTCGAGCAGGCTTTGCGCATCGCGCATGCTTCCGTCGGCTTCCCGCGCTATCGCGTAGAGGATGCCCTCGGAGAAATCAACCCCTTCTTGCGAGATGATCCTTTTAAGATGCTCCACGATTTGCAGCAGGCTCAGGCGCCGGAAATCGAACCTTTGACAGCGGCTGAGGATAGTTGCCGGGATTTTGTGAGGCTCGGTCGTGGCAAATATGAAAATAACGTGCGGGGGTGGCTCCTCCAGGGTCTTTAGCAAAGCGTTGAAAGCCTCGGGGGTCAACATGTGCACTTCATCGATAATATAAACTTTATAGCGCCCCTTCGCTGGCCTGTAGCGCACAGTTTCCCTGAGCTCGCGTATGTTGTCGATTCCCCGGTTGGAAGCGCCGTCGATTTCTATAACGTCCACTGAGTTTGTATGCGATATTTCGCGGCAGTTCGAACATTGATTGCACGGCGTGGGGGAAGGCCCCTTCTCGCAATTGAGCACTTTAGCCAGAATTCGCGCAACAGAGGTTTTTCCCACCCCCCGCGCTCCGGAAAAAAGATAGGCGTGAGCGATACGGTCCATTCGAATCGCGTTCTGGAGCGTCCGTGTCGCATGCGGCTGGCCGATAACCTCTTCAAAGGTCCCAGGCCGCCATTTTCTGGCGATGACTTGATAAGACATATGTGGCCCTGAATTGCCTGTCGGCAGTCAGCCGGCAGGACTAAATGGCGGAGAGAGAGGGATTCGAACCCTCGATACACCTTTTGGGCGTACACACGATTTCCAGTCGTGCTCCTTCAGCCTCTCGGACATCTCTCCGCAAAGCGCCGCCACCCGTTGGATTAACTGCAAAAAAGCCTTCTTTTTGTCAAAACATCCCACAATTCCCAGCTTTTGCTCACTAGTGGCGGAGAGGGTGGGATTCGAACCCACGTGCCCTGCTCTTCACAGGACAACTCGATTTCGAGTCGAGCCCGGTACGGCCACTTCGGTACCTCTCCGCAATAGTAATCGTTCCTCACCTGGAGAAAAACCTTAAAGACACAATTTTAATGTAAGCGGAAAGCAATTTAAACGATAAATCGCCCCCAAACGTCTGTTACATATAGCAGAGGCAAAACAGCAGCTTTCCTTCTAGCCTCGGCGCTCTTTGAAAAATCTGTGCAGAATTTCGGCGCAGTTCTCAGCCAGGACCCCCCCCGTCACATCTATCCGATGGTTCAAGCAACCAACCCTTGTCAAGTCCAACAAGCTGCCCGCTGCCCCGCTGCGGGGGTCACGCGCTCCGAAAACCAGCCGCCGCACCCTGGCGTGAAGCATCGCCCCTACACACATCGCGCACGGCTCAAGCGTTGCATATACGACGGTTTCAGGCAGTCTGTAGTTACCGACCCTGTTGGAAGCGCTCCTGATTGCCAGGATTTCCGCATGCGCCGTCGGGTCATTTGATGTAATCGGCTTGTTGTGGGCTCTTGAGAGGATTTGTCCATCGGCGCCCACCACCACTGCCCCGACCGGTACTTCGGCCAGCAGGTAGCCCTTTTCGGCCTCCTCAAGCGCAAGGCCCATGAAGAAATCATCTCGTTGCAGCACCGCTCTCTACCTGCCCACTCAGCATGCCGATTGCCAATAGCACAGTTTTGGTATATAGAAAAGTCCTTTCCGTCTATTGATGTGCCGGGCGATACCGATTACCGTATAGATAGTGTCAATCCGGAAACCGGAAACCCCTGATTGAACACGGGCGGTTTCCGATTCGGAAAAGAGGCGTAATCTGGTCATGCCTTGTACCGCCTTTAGGCGGAAGAATCCGGTCTCCACGCTCCCCTTGGCCTGTCAATGACCACAGGCGTTTAGCCGAAAGGGGCGCCGCCACGGGGCGAAAGGAACCTTTTGCATGCAACACGGCCCGAATGCCCAATCAGAACCGGCCGGCTCCGTAGCCCATCTTCCGCTTCCAAGGAAGCATGCCTGCGCGGATTGCCGTCTCTGCCAGCTTTGCAGCGACTCCCGTTGTAACTGCTGCCGAAGCGCAAAGACACCGGGAAGCTGTCCGAAAATGAGCTTCAGTGAACAGATCCAGCTCTATAATCAAATTAATGCTAACGATTGTTTCCTGAGAAAAAGGTGCAAATGAGTTCGAAAAAAGCCTTGCCTCGTTTACGGCGCTTGTTCGTTTTGGCGGCGTTTGTCATAATCTCAATCACCACTTTCCCACCGGTAGGCTCGGGGGAGATTTACGACCGCCCGCCGCACTGGACCGACACGGTTCCCGCCGCCGAACCCGAAAAGGCCCTCCCTGAAAATGACCCGAGTGAGTGGGGCACAGCGGCCCTTTGGCGCCACTATATCTGGCAGAGTCTGCCCACCGTGAGCTTACGCGGCCCTGACCCTGACCCAATCAGCGAAGGTTACCAGAAAAATCACTGGAAACCCATCTTTATTGATTCCCGATTCGCGCTGAACCAGGTAGGGGCGCTACTGCTCGACCGCCTCCGCACGCTCGAAAACGAGGCCATAGACCCCCGCCCATTCAAGATCGAGGATCTGTGCCAAAGCCTTGACCGGCTAGATCAATGCCGATCCGCTCTCCAGGCCGCCGACCCCGGCATCGAGGACAGCAGGGCGGAGTCCGTTTTCCATGCGCAGCCATCAGCGTTTACCTCTGAGGCCTCCGCAAATCAGTACACAGGACCGCGCCCGCCACCAGGGGAAAACCCCCAGGGGATTCTTGAAGGATACCAGGAAAGCTTCAGAGCCGCCAGCGAAGCCGATATTCGGCTTACCACCGCTTTCTTTCTCTTTGCAAAGGAAATGGATCCCTTTTTACAGAAGGAGCAGAGCCTTCAGGCCCTTTCTGGAGAGATTCCTCTCTCGAAGTTTTTCAAAGAACTCGAGCCTAAAACATTCAACTATGAAGCGCTGCGTTCCGCCTATCAGAGCTATAGAAAGCTTGCGGCCCAGGGTGCCCAGCAGCGTGTCAGTATGCCATCCAAGGTTCGTAACGACGAGTCCGGCAATCACATCCGCGACTTGCAAAAAAGGCTGCAGCAGGAACAATTTTATTCCGGAACTATTACAGGCGTCTATGACGCTGAGACACAACGTGCAGTGAAACAATTTCAGGCTGCCAACCTGCTTGACCCCGATGGCACTGTCGGCAAGCGGACCCAGGAATTGCTCAACGTCTCCTTTCAGCAGAAGGCGGACTTGATCGCGTACGCCCTGAAAGCCGTTCGCCAAAGTCCTTCGCGCGAGTACAGCCGGTTTGTTCGAATAAACATTCCGCAATTTATGTTGGAGTATTACAAAGACGGGCAATTCCAGGAAGCCCACAAGATCGTGGTCGGCAAGGAGACCGGGAAGAAAGTAAAATTTCGCGGTAAAATGGTCGGAGAGAACCAAACTCCAACCCTGACCAGCACAATTGAACAGTTAATACTTAATCCGCGCTGGTATGTTTCGGACCGAATCCGGCTGGAATTGGACACCGAGGCCAAATCCGATCCGCAGTGGTTTACTAAGCACGGCTATGTGAACATGAGTGCACGTTATCCCTGGGGCGCCCCCAGGCTCTTTCAAAGCCCTGGACCCAAAAACGCGCTCGGCCGTGTCAAATTTGAATTTCCCAACCCCTACGCCGTTTACCTGCACGATACCCCGCTCAAGCATCTGTTCGCAAGATCGCGCCGCGATTTTTCACACGGTTGCATACGGGTCGAAAATGCCCTGGGGCTTGCCGATACACTTCTGAGAGATGACGCCAACCCGTATGCCGAGAAGATGAATTCGGTCCTCGAGGGAGATCGCCAAATCTTTGTGAAGCTCTCAAAACCCGTTCCCATTTCCGTAGAATATATCCCGGTGGTTGTCGCCGGCAGTTCGCAGGTCGTTTTCGCCGGAGACCTTTATGGAATTCTTAAAGAAGACAAATAGCCACAAAAGATAAAAACCCTACCTACAAAGACTTCTCGTTTGCTCCATGAGCTCGGATTCCTTTTAAGTTGTTGTTTTAACTGCACTATTATCTACAGTTAAGAGATTAATCTATCTTTATATATTCCAATAAGAGGGGTTATTTTAAATGATATAGAGGACTTACCAAACCTCAAAGCATCAAAATTATTCGTCTGCCGAAATCTATTGCACGATACTTCTATATCAGATCTTTTATCTAGTGCTTTCAACTGCTTACTATTGAATCTGAAAATAAATCAGACCGATTCTGAAAAAACTGTTTGACAGTGGCGTATCTTTTTTGGTAGTGAAACTCTATCTCCTTCAAACAATTGATACGTTCAGTCTTGGCAAAAGTGTGGAGACTCCTGAAAGTCAACATATGGGGGGTAGTTTTATGGGGGGCGCCAGAACTGCAAGAGCGTTGTTTTCTGCAATGGTCCTGACGACCATATTTGTATTCTCTTCATTAACTTTTGTCCAAACATGTCAAGCGCTTACAATCTCCTATGGACACCCTTACCAGGGACACCTGGAAAATGGCGTCGTTTTTCCCAATCAATTTCCGGGCTACCACCTGCGCGATGAGAGCAGGTCCTATACCACCCCTGAAGTGGTTGGCGCCCTGCTCGACGCGATAGAGGCTGTCCGGACGCAGTTCCCTGACACCTGCGATGTTTTCCTTGCAGATTTTACCTGCGCCGGTGGCGGGTCTTCCCTCCATCACCGCTCTCACCAGAATGGCAGGGACGTTGACATCGGGCTGTACGCCGCGGGCAACCGCCCGCTGAATGGTTTGGTTCCGATGAACCAGGGTAACCTTGACGCCGCCAAAACCTGGTGCCTCATTGAAAACCTGATTGCCTCCCAACGCGTGCAGTACATTTTCCTGGACCGGAGCGTCCAGAAGGTACTGTATGAATACGCAGTCTCACGCGGCTATGATGAGGCCTACCTGCATCACGTTTTCGGAAATGTACGCGGGTGCCTCATCCAGCATATTCGAAATCACATCGATCATATGCACGTCCGGTTTTTCACTCCTTGGTCCACTCTTGCGGCCCACATTGGACCCGATGAAGTTGAGAAACAAGCGGTCATCGATATGGCCCAGCAGTCATATTTGCCCAAAAAGGTCAATTACTATGTCAGCGGCTCCGAAAAAGGGCTTGACGAGCTCGCCAAAAGCTTCGGGGTTACCACGGGGGACCTTTGCAGGTGGAACCATATAAGCTCAACGGCCGCGCTCGCTCCCGGCAGTTGCCTCGTTTTCTACAAGAGAAGTTTTGAAAGCGAGCCCGTCCTGCTGGCGCGCTCCCTGCAACCCGGCTTCATTGCCCAAGCAGCACCCGTCAGGATGGCTTCCATACAGCCCGAACCAGTGCCATCGAACAGCATATCGGATTCAACTTCTTCGGCGGATGCCGAGCCGGTTGCCGAGGAGCAGCAGACGCAGCGCCCGGTCACTATTACTTCCACATTCAGCACGTGTAAAGCCGAGAAGGGCGACACGATCGACAAGATTGCCCGTCGTAACCATCTCGATGTTGCACTTCTTTGCCGGTTGAACAGGATCGAGAAGAGCGCGCTCTTGAGGCCGGGCTATATGGTAAGAACCAGCGCTGTCAAGATTTATGCGCTTGCCGACAAGGGTCAAACCGGTGCGCACGCGAGCGATTCATCTTCATCGGCTGGCCTTTCGTCCGATCCCCAACAGTCCGGCTCCGCAACCGCCACCTATTACACCGTGAAAAACGGCGGCACTCTGCAGGACGTTTCAAAAAAGACCGGAATCCCTGTTTCCTCACTGTGCCGGTTGAACGGACTTGCCCAAGACACCCATCTTAACCGTGGCCAGAATATAAAGCTCGCACTGGCTGATCTGGAGAACGCAGCGGATACGCACAAAAGGGCGCCATCATCTTCATCGGTCGGCTTCTCTTCCAATCCCCAACAGTCCGGCTCCGCAACCGCCGCCTATTACACCATGAAAAACGGCGGCACTCTGAAGGACGTTTCAAAAAAGACCGGAATCCCGGTTTCCTCACTGTGCCGGTTGAACGGACTTGGCCAAGACACCCATCTTAACCGTGGCCAGAATATAAAGCTCGCACTGGCTGATCTGGAGAACGCAGCGGATACGCACAAAAGGGCGCCATCATCTTCATCGATTTGCTTTGCATCCGATTCAAAAAAGTTCGACTCCCCAACTGCTGCTTATTACACTGTGAACAGTGGCGGGACCCTGCAGGACGTTTCAAAAAAGACCGGGATTTCGCTTTCCTCACTTTGCCAGTTGAATGGGCTCGCCCGCAATGCCCATCTTAAGCCCGGCCAAAGGATAAAGCTCACCCAGGCGAACCTGCGGGTAAAACCCTCCTTCGGCAGCGCTGCATGCGCATTCAAAGGTCCGGCAAAAAAACCTGCGGCAGTTAAGAATGACAAGTCCAACAACAAACCTTCAAAAGATCGCGAGGCAGAAGCCGCTCCGCAGAAACAGATCTCCACGTCCCGCGCCTCAATAGATTCAGCGGTGCGCAAAGGGCACGAAAAAGTTGCGTCCGCCAAAAAACCGGCTCTGAAGAAAATGGGCAAATCAGGCAAACCCTCACCGGCAACAGCCCAGAAAAAAACACCTGATGCTGGGGCCAAGCTCAAAACAGCGGCTAAGCCAGGGGAAAATACCGCATTCGCAAAGAAATAGATTCTGTCGGGACCGGCAGGAAACTTCTCCGGCCCGGCCCTTTTCTTTTTTTGTAATATGGGATATGAATAAAAGCTTGAACGGGCGCTATTTGGTGCCCGTTCTTTTTTGCACCGAACTTGTCTGGAGTTGAAATGTCCATACCCTGTTCATTTAGTAGCTGGAGTTCAAATGTCTGACAACACCGCAGAAAAAATCGCTCTGCTAAGAAACATCGGCATCAGCGCGCACATAGATTCGGGGAAAACGACTCTCACGGAACGAATCCTGTTCTACACCCGGCGCATTCACGCCATACACGATGTGAAGGGCAAAGATGGAGTGGGCGCCACAATGGATTTCATGGAACTCGAAAAGGAGCGCGGCATCACCATCCAGTCTGCCGCTACCAATTGCTCGTGGGGCGATCACCCGATCAACATTATCGATACGCCTGGTCACGTCGATTTCACCATCGAGGTCGAACGCGCCCTCCGGGTCCTCGACGGCGCCATTTTGGTTCTGTGCGCCGTCGGCGGGGTCCAGTCACAATCGGTTACCGTTGACAGGCAGATGGTCCGTTACCGGGTCCCCAGGATCGCTTTCGTAAACAAGTGCGACAGAACGGGCGCCGACCCCTTCCGGGTAGCCCGGCAACTCCACGAGAAGCTGAACCACAATCCGGTGCTGCTTCAGGTGCCGATGGGCCTGGAGAAAGACCATCGGGGGGTAATCGATCTTGTTTCCATGAAGGCGCTCACTTTCGAGGGAGAGCATGGCGAGGAGTTTACAGAGTCGGAGATACCGGCGGAATTTATAGAACTCGCGCGGGCAAAAAGGGAAGAAATGCTCGATGCGGTGTCTCTATATTCCAATGAATTGACAGATGCGATTCTGGCCGAGGAGCCAATATCCGAAGATATGGTGCAGGAGGCAATCCGCAAGGGCGTCCTTACCCTCGGGCTTACTCCCGTTCTCATGGGTTCGGCTTACAAGAACAAAGGGGTCCAGCCGCTTCTAGATGCCGTTGTCAAGTACCTGCCGAGCCCGCTCGATGTCGACAACGATGCCCACGACCTGGACCGGGAGGAAGAGCGAGTCCTGCTCGCAAGCGCGTCCGATCGGCCACTGGTGATGCTTGCGTTCAAACTCGAGGTAAGCCGCTACGGTCAGCTCACATACGTTCGAATCTACCAGGGGACCTTGAACAAGGGCGACACCATCGTCAACACGAGAACGGGTAAACACGTGAAGGCAGGACGCCTGGTCCGGATGCACGCCGATGAAATGGAGGAAATCGAATTAGCAACAGCAGGCGACATTGTTGCACTTTTCGGGATTGATTGCGCCTCCGGGGATACTTTCACAGACGGACGGGTGCGATACGCCATGACCTCGATGCACGTCCCGGTCCCCGTAATTTCGCTTGCCGTGAAGCCCAGGGATAAGAAGGCCGAGATGAACCTGAGCAAGGCCCTTGCCCGTTTTTCCAAGGAGGACCCCACGTTCAAGGTTTACCTCGATGCAGAAACCTCCGAAACCATAATATGCGGGATGGGAGAGCTTCACCTGGACGTCTATGTAGAGCGGATGCGCCGCGAGTACAACGCCGAAATCGAAACCGGCATGCCCAAAGTCGCCTATCGCGAATCGCCCACCCGCATGGCGCAATTCAACTACACCCATAAAAAACAGACGGGAGGCGCGGGCCAGTTCGCCAGGGTCGCCGGGACCCTCGAGCCGCTTGCTGAAGGGGAGTTTGAGTTCGTCAACAAGGTTACCGGCGGATCCATTCCCACCGAATTCATATCGTCATGCGAGAAGGGATTCAGGGCGTGCCTCGCCAAGGGCGGGTTCGCTGGATTTCCGGTCGTCGGAGCACGAATCATGATAAATGACGGCGCAGCCCACTCGGTCGACTCATCGGACCTGGCTTTCCAACAGGCCGCAATCGGGGCCTTCCGCGAAGCCTACCAGAGGTCGAGCCCGGTGCTCCTCGAACCTATCATGCGCGTGGTGGTCGAAACCCCTTCCGAATTCCAGGGCGCGGTGCTGGGGAGCCTGAACCAGAGGCGCGCAATAATTCTGTCTACCTCTGAAGACGGTGTTTTCTCGGCCGTAGAGGCCGAAACGCCGCTCTCGGAGATGTTTGGCTACTCCACTGTGCTTCGCTCATCGACACAGGGCAAGGCCGAGTTCACCATGGAATTCTCGAGGTATAGTCTGGTCCCAAAAGCTCTGGCCGAGGAGATCATAAAAAAAGAGAAGGAAAACCGAAAGTAGAGCATCCACAGGGGATCTATTTCAGCCCCTTGTAGCTTTCCTGGAAGACCTTTCCGTCGACATTGCCCGAACCTGGACCACCGCAATCCGGGGTATAACAGGTTACGTTTACGAACTCGCATTGCGCCGCGCAGGACGGACATGTTTCAGGCGGCGTCTTGACAGTGATTGTATTGCCGCATTTATTACATTTCCAGACTTCCATGGCTCTCTCCCTCTTGCATCGGGTATGAAATGAAGCTTTCAAAGAATCTCGATCACTTACAAAGGTTTCGGCATAGTATGTTAATTTAAGGACCGCTTTTGAAAAGTGCAAGCAAGGTAACTGCGATCTTATTCTGTTCGAGAACGCTTATTCTCTTGCGCCGGGAGTCATTCATTGGCTGAGTAATGCCGGGCTGAGGGGCTGGGGATGGTCGAACTAAACTGGCTTCTGTTCTGCTTTCTTTTTCTATATGTGGGACAGAGCGTGTTCAATATCTGGGTTGAGCGCATCAACCTTATTCATTCCCTGCGACGCGCTGACAAGGCGCCCGCCGGGTTCGAAGGATTCATCGACGAGTCAAAGCTCGCAGGAACCATGCGTTACATGCGGGCAAAAACCAAGGTCGGGATCCTTGATGAAATCGTCTCGGATGTGACGCTCCTCGCCATCCTGCTCTCAGGATTGCTGCCCCTTCTCGTCCGTTGGTCCGATAAACTCGGGCTTTCGATGATTGCAGCGGGGGTCCTTTTCTTTTTTGTTCCCGGACTCATTAGTTTCCTCCTCGATCTACCTTTCAGCTACTATAATACCTTCGTCGTAGAGCAGGAATTCGGCTTTAACAGATCCACACTGAAGCTCTGGACGATCGACCATATAAAGGGGGGATTGCTCACGGCCGTCCTTTTTGCGGCGATTTTTTCCATACTTCTGCTCTTCATTGCATGGTCGCCCCATTTCTGGTGGTTTTGGGGTTTTCTGCTTATCTCAGCCGTGCAGTTGGTGCTGGCGATCCTTTATCCCGTGGTCCTGGCGCCGCTCTTTAACAAATTCGAACCGGTCCGCGATGAAGAACTTGCCGCAAAGATCCGTGCGCTGATGGAAAAAAACGGTATCCAGGTGAAAAAAATCCTGCAGATGAACGCCGGCATCAGGAGCCGCCACACAAATGCTTATTTCACCGGAATTGGAAAGACCAAACAGATAGTGCTCTTCGATACGCTGATCCAATCGCATACCCACGAAGAGATCCTTGCGGTGCTCGCCCACGAGGCGGGCCATTTCAGGAAAAAACACGTCCTCAAGCAGCTTCTGATCTTTGCCTCCCTTTCACTGGCGGCATTTTACGCCACCTGGCTTTTCATCCAATGGCCGCTTGTTTTCTCCACCTTCGCATTCAGCGCGCCGCTGCCCTATGTTGGGCTTTTCCTGGCCGGGGTCTTTTCTCGCAAGGCCGGATTTTTCCTCCAGCCGCTCTATATGATTATATCGAGGCGTTTTGAAAGAGAAGCCGACATTTTCGCCGCTCGGATGCTTGGAAGCGGCGCCGCTTTGGCCGGCGCGATGAAAAGACTTGCCGCCGATAACCTCGCCAATCTTTACCCGCATCCGCTTTATGTCCTGTTTCACTACTCCCATCCACCCATTGTGGAAAGAGTCGCCCTGCTGGAGGGGAGCGATGGCAATCCTTAAAGCCGCAAGGCAATTTTCAAAAGCACGGACATCAAGGCCATGACAGGCACTCTCATCAATATGGGCGCGATCGTCGCAGGGACGGCAATCGGCTCCCTGGCTGGATCAAGACTCCCCGCGAGGATGCGCCGGATCGTGCTTTATGGAATCGGCCTGGTGGTGCTTCTGATCGGCTTCCAGATGGCCGTTCGCACGCAGAATGTCCTTGCCGTGCTGGGCGCTATACTGATCGGCGGCATAATCGGCGAGTTACTGCGACTGGAAGACAGGCTCGAACAACTGGGGCAGTTTTTTCAAGACAGGTTTTCCAAAGGCTCCGAACAATCGATCGCCGAGGGATTTGTAACGGCGAGCCTGGTATTCTGCGTGGGTCCGATGGCGATTCTCGGTTCTATTTCGGACGGTCTGAGCGGCGACTATAGTCTGCTCTCCATAAAGGCCGTTATGGACGGATTTGCTTCCATCGCCTTCGCGGCCAGCATGGGATGGGGGGTTGGACTTTCTGCTGTTTCCATTCTCATCTACCAGGGAGCGATAACACTTTTTGCAGGCAGCCTTCCGGGCGCACTAAACGACGCCATGATCACGGAAATGACTGCAACCGGCGGTTTGATTATAATCGGCATCGGCATTAAACTGCTCGATCTAAAAGACCTGCCCCTGGCCAATTTCGTCCCCGCAATCGCGGTGGCGCCGGCGATCCTGGCGCTTATTCCCTTCTTCAGAGGCCTGTTTTGAACGTCTGTAACAAGGAATACACACCTTCGACATACTCCCGCCAAATTCTTTCCTTAAACTTGGGACATCTTCAAGAGCAAAAGGATTTAGCATTGATAAATTACAGGTCGAACAGCGCCGTTTCAAGGTTCATTGCCGACCATGCAAAGCTCATGGACCCTAACGAGTTATGGAGGTACACCAAACAACAGTGAGTATGCCCTGCGTGCTTCTGCTCGCTTTTTTGACACTTTGCGGCATAGCCTATCTCTACTGGCGCTATGTTTGGTTTTTCCGAAATCCCTCCCGAAAAATCCCCTCTGAAGACTCCGGAATTCTCAGTCCTGCGGACGGTTGCGTCGTCTACGTGAAAGAAGTTGCTCCAGGCGAAGAGATCATCACTATCAAGCAGGGAGTCAAGGCGACCATTCACGACATTTGCCGGGAAGCCGTGTCGGCCCCCAAGGTCCTGATCGGTATTTTTATGAGTCCTTTCAATGTGCACTACAACCGCATCCCGATCTCCGGAACGGCCTTGTTCATTCGTCACTACCCGGCCTTGGGGAAAAATCTCTACATGGCGGCCATGCACATGAGGACGCTTTTCCGCCGCCTGCCCCTATACCGCAACAGCCTGCACATCATCCAAAACGAGCGGACCGTAACGGGAATCAAGGGACACTATCGGGGCAACCTCCTCAACTGCTACGTCGTGCAAATCGCTGCGGCAAGCGTCAATGGAATCGATTCATACATCGAACCGCAGCAGCAGGTGAGCGTCGGACAAGTCCTTGGGATGATCCGGATCGGGTCCCAGGTGGACCTCATCGTCACGGCCTTCGACGGCATGAAGATCAAGGTGCAGCCCGGAGACCGCGTCCGTGCCGGAGAAACGGTATTGATCGAATAAACGAATACGAGGCGAACCGGAAAGGAGGCGGAATACAAATCGACAATGGTGTCTTTGCTAAGATCGGAAGCTGGCGGCAACAATCTAAGGACCGGGCTTTTCATGCCCGAGGGTTTTCGGCCTTGAATGGTTGAGCGCATACAGGAAACAATCGTACGGAGCTGGAACGAGCTTCAACACGAACTCTACAAAGACTCGTGGAACGGAGAGCTTGGCCGCTATCGTTCCCGTTGCGCCTTCCGAGGACTCTCCGACGCGGGCTACCGGCTGGAAACGACCCTTATACGTCTGGGGGGCGGCTTTGCAAAACTTGAAAATCACCTGCTGCGCAATTTCAAGAAATACGCGCATAGAAACGTAGTGAGTGGAAACTCGATCTGGCATTGGCTGGCCGTAGCGCAACATTCAGGCCTTCCCACAAGGCTTCTGGACTGGACTTATTCACCGTTTTGCGCCCTGCACTTTGCCACCTCGAACCTGGATAAGTTCGACACCGATGGCGTAGTCTGGGCGGTCAATTACATAAGGATGCACAGGCTGCTGCCCGAAAGTCTCAAGCTGCCGCTCGAACAGGAGGGCGCCAATGTTTTCACCGTGGAGATGTTGTCCGAGTCCGTGAAGACCCTGCAAGAGCTGGCCGGCCTTTGCGAGCTGCCCTTCCCCCTCTTTTTTGAACCACCCTCGATGGACGATCGCATTGTAAACCAATTTGCATTCTTTTCAGTGATGTCTGATCCCAAAGCGGTCTTAGACGACTGGCTCGTGCAGAACCCTCAAATCGCCCGCAGAATCATCATCCCGGCCAAACTCAAGTGGGAGATCCGAGACAAGCTCGACCAGGCCAATATCACCGAAAGGGTGCTTTTCCCCGGTCTCGACGGCCTGAGCAGATGGCTCAGGAGGCATTACAGTCCCAGACAAGACGGCATGCCCAAAAAGAAGTTTCCGGCATATAACCAGTTCTTTAGTTTCCCACAGAAGGCGTCAAATGAATAATCAGGGGCGGGACACTTTTCAACGGGACAACCTTGCTTCGCATGCGGGAGGGTTTCATGCACAAGACCTATGTTCTGGATACCAATGTATTGCTGCATAATCCAGAAGCTTTGTTTGCATTCCAAGACAATCATGTGGTCATTCCCCTCACGGTAATCGAAGAAATAGACAGCCAAAAGAAAAAACAGGACGAAATAGGAAGAAATGCGCGGGTCGTTTCGAGGCAACTCGATGCGCTTCGCTCATTGGGGCATCTTTCCGAGGGGGTGCCGATGCCTTCGGGAGGAAAGCTCACGATCGAACTCAATCACTCCAGCATAATAAATTTCCCGAAAGGATTGGACCCTGACAAACATGACAACCGAATTCTCGCTGTGGCCTTCAACCTGAGCCAGGCTGAGCAGGGAATCGTAACCCTGGTGACCAAGGACCTCAACCTGCGCATCAAAGCCGACGTTGTAGGCGTGAGGACCGAGGATTTCTATAACGATAAGGTGGACTACGATCACCTCTACTCCGGTGTTGTCGAGCAATATCTATCTGCCCGGGAGATGGACACGTTTTACAGGGAGGAGAGGTTGAAGTTATCCGGCTGCCAACCGCTGCCAAATCAATTCTTTCTGCTGAAGTGCCACGAGAATTCGTCACAATCGGCGCTTGCACGATACAGCCATGGCATGCTGTTGCCTCTGTGCCATGCGGATTCGGTCAACTGGGGCATCAAGGCCCTGAACAAGGAGCAAAAATTTGCCCTCGAGCTGCTCAGAGACGATCAGATAAGGGTCGTCACCCTGGTCGGCCGGGCCGGAACAGGGAAAACCCTGTTGGCCCTTGCCGTCGGATTGGAAAAAGTTCTGGAGGAAAATGCCTTCTCCAGGCTGCTGGTCACCCGGCCCGTCATCCCGATGGGCGAGGACCTGGGCTATCTGCCGGGAACCAAAGAAGAGAAACTCAGGCCATGGATGCAGCCTATATATGACAACCTGGAGTTCCTGATGCGAAATTGTCCCGAGCCTTACGGAGTGCTCGATGATTTGGTAAGGAAAGGGACACTGGAACTCGAAGCGCTCACCTACATTCGGGGACGCAGCATTCCCAAACAGCTAATACTTTGCGACGAAGCCCAGAACCTCTCGCCCCACATGATAAAGACACTCATCACCCGCGTCGGTGAAGACACCAAGATCGTCTTCACCGGAGACCCCGAGCAGATCGACCACCCATATCTGGATGCGAGCAGCAACGGCCTGACCTATCTCGTCGAGCGCCTCAAAGGGGAGGAATTAGCCGGGCATGTGACATTGGTCAGGGGGGAACGGTCCAAGGTGGCGGAGTTGGGCGGCAGACTGCTTTAAGATTCACAGCCCAAGTCTCGTTGCGGCCAACCCGCAAAGGACGAAAAAATTACGGTTCGATCTCTGAATTGCACCTGATTGGTTTGGGAAAACGCGTCACTTTTTGTATGGCGTTGAGTTTCCTCACAAAAGAAACCTTCTTGCAACACAACTGTAACATACATCCATTATCCTGTTCGCCAGTTGGGTCGATGTCCGCCGTAAAGCCAACAGGCCGGGGCGGTGTAGTTGGAGCAAATACCCTTTTATATAGAGGAGCATAAATGAGCTGCTATTTGCACCATGTTCCAGGGAGAATCAGAATCAAGATTCCAGGTATAAAGGGAAAACCTTTCTATGCGCAGGAACTGGGGAAAAAACTCCAACTCATCTCCGGAGTCTGCCTGGTAAGTGTCAATTCCCTCACTGGAAGCGTTCTGGCATATTATGATGAGAACTCTACAGATGCCTGCGCAATAACGGATATGGTGAGCAGGGAAACCGGGGTCGATCTTTCCCAGGTGCCTTCTCCGGATAAATATATGGACGACGCATTGTCAAAAACCGGTCAAATGGTCGGACAAACCATAGGCAAGGCTGCCCTGGGCATAGCGATCGGTCAGTTATTCGAAGGGTCCCCCCTGGCGCTGCTTGCAGCCGTCATTTAGGGGAAAGAGCGGACCAAAGCCCGGCGTTTGGAATATGCCGGTATTGTCCCTGCCGGCTGCCGATGTGAAAGCGGCCGTAGCCGTACTTTTCTCATTCCTCAGAAGAACCTCCCAAGAATACGACAGAAAAACTTATTGAAAATAAGGCTATCTCGGCACGTCTCGCCTCATTCATGAGCGTGCATTCGCGATCTGTCATTTGAGACGGGCCGTTGTGGGACGTCTTAAGAGTGGATTTTGGACCGGTGCGGCGGGAAAATATCACTTCTCACATGCAGTTTTTCGGGCGCGTGGGACCGGTCCCTATGCTAAGCAGGGGAAGGTTTCCCCTCCCCTGCTCCCCAAATGCGCCTCAAATGCCTTTATACCCGCTTGCAATATTTACCCATAGAGATTCATAAAGTTCCCGCTCGATGATGCGGAAGTGGTAGTACCGAAGTTAGCAAGCAGGTCCTGGAGGAAAGTCTGAAGGGCTGCACTGCTGTTGGACGTGCTGCTCGTGCCGGCTGAGGCGCTTTGCGTGCTGCCGGATGTAGTGTTGGTGGTGCTTGATGCGCTGTTGCCCGAAGTCTTCTGGATCGCTGAAACCAGGTTATTGTAGTCCGATTGCAGCGTGCTCAGGGTGGTGTTCGTAGAACTGGTGGAGGCGGTGGAGGAATTGGCCCCCAACTGCTGAATCAGGGCCTCGATCTTGGCCGAAAAGGCCGGGTTAAAGGATGTCGCTGTCGCAGGCGTCGAGGTCCCGCCGCCGCTTGGATTCGATTCCGCTTTTACAGCTTTGAACAGATCGTGCATAAACTTTCGGAGCGCTTCTCGAGGGTTCTCAGTCGATGAGGTGGTACTGCCGGAATTCGAACCGCTATAGCTTCCACCACCGTTGCCGCCGACCGGCGGCACAGGGGCAGACGCTCACGAAAGCCCCAGATTGCCTAGCACCCCCTCGATCGCCTTCATTAGCGTATTACCCCCTCCTGAACTTGATTGACAGCCCTGGACCTGGCCGCTCGAACCCGCGCAGCCATTACCTGACTGGGTGGCCTGGGGAAGATATTGCGTGTAGAGAAGATAGTTGTTGTCGATTCCGGAAACGCTCATGTCTTGCTCCTTTAACTCCAATGATTACAAATAAATTCCCTTTTTATCTTTGTCTTAAGGCAATAATCGGGCCGATTTGAAAAAAAATCGCGTGGAGATGCTTCAAGGACTGCGCAAAAATTTGTAGCCACCTTTACGTTTATTGCCAAACCGGCATCTGGCGCAGCTCCATGGATGGTGGGGGCCGTATCGTAGCTTTGTTGGAATTCGAGCCCATATTGAGTTGCGGATAAAGGGGAAGTTGAAGGTTTATCTCAATGGCGGAATTTTTTGCTGACGTTTGCAAAAAGTGCCAGCCGGACCGGCAAATTTTTCCATAGGCAGGTCCCAATCAAGTCCCTGTGAGGGTGTCTTAATCAGGGGGCCGGTGGTCAACCCGCGTCGCTAACACGGCGGTGAATGAGCTATCCCGGAACGGCTTGCCCCGTTCCACCAAAAAAATGACCGTCTCGCGCAAGGGCCGGAGACGGTCATTGGGATGGCTATATCACAAAATGTGGCGGCCTGATGTGCCGCAGATTTAGAACTTGTAGTTCACGCCTATCTGAAAGATGTTGGCCGTTGTCTGCCAAGTGTAGTTTGCTGTGTACGGTGTGATCAGCGGAATAGAAGTTTGACTGGCGGATTCGCTTCCTAGGTCCATATACAGATACTCCGCCTTGACGGTCCAACATTTGCAAATGGCGTATTCGACGCCTCCGCCCAATGCCCAGCCTACCTTTGTGGTGCTGACGGATACGGGGTAGCCATTGACCGGCCCGTAAGCGTTCCCCGAGTAGGACGCATCGCCGTAGGCAAGGCCCCCCGTCGCATAGATGAGCACGTTGGGCCCGCAGGTGTAGCCCAGCCGCGGACGTACTGTTCCGAACCAGTTGATATTCTCATGCGTTGTACCAAACGTCCCAGCGCCTGATGCCGGATAAGGTGAGACGCTTGAGGACCCGTTCATTCCGGACCACGAAAAGTCGGCCTCGATTCCATAGACGAAGCATCCACATTGCCAGTTGTAGCCGGCCTGTGCGCCACCGACGAATCCGCCCGGATTGGGGCTCAGTGTCAACCCTGGGGCGGCAGGCACCCAGCTTTGGTTAGTAGCCTCTTCGCTCACCCCGTACCCAAGGTGGACACCTACGTATGGCCCGGTCCAATTAAAGGGCGCGCACTCAGCCGCGAGGGCGGTTTGACTGAAGATCAGCACACAGGCTAGTGACACCAAAGACAGTACACGCGATAATTTCATGACTTTCCTCCTTTGTCCGTTGAACGAAATCGATCTCCAATCCATTAGCAGGAACGGCTTCTTTACCCCACGGCCCCTTATTCTGTCTCGTCTCGATGTGGCCCTCTAACTTCGCAAATTTAAATGGCATGATTGCCTCTGTCAAGCAGGCTTACTTCATGGAATCCCACGAAAAAACGGCGCCCTGGAGGGCTTGGAATGAAGAAGGCCTCCCGCTAACCCCCCGTCTCGCGGTTGGGTGGGTGGGCTGTCGAGAATGAGCGGCCGGCCTCTGCGTTACGCGCTCGCTAGCCGCCTTTGCGCAGTCCTCCGTGGCGCGTACAACCCGGCGAAACACCACTCCAAGATTGCCCAGCGCCGGGCCGAAGGCCGCGCGTACAACCCGGCGAAACACCA